>ENA-OQHA01001151-OQHA01001151.1-human-gut-metagenome-genome-assembly--contig:-NODE-1151-length-10759-cov-6.018153_pt1 | contig 10759 bp, 13 predicted proteins | sample MGYA00242558_ERZ504707 | MGnify/ENA primary metagenome ERZ504707 (study PRJEB26092, sample SAMD00036197) | human gut metagenome | host: Homo sapiens | study: EMG produced TPA metagenomics assembly of... | reverse complement strand
GACAGTATATAAAATAGACTGGAAAGACCTGGTCACGATACTTGAAACTCCAGTAATAACGAGTATAAGAATTTAAAGATAAAACTCTGACAATCAGCGATAAAAATTCTCTAAATATTTGTATATCTCATTGAAGATGAGTATCTTTACATAAAATATTAGAGAACATGGAACTGGAAGAGCTCATAGAAAATACACTCAGACGCAAGCATCTTGAAGAGATGATGAACAGACCCGAAAAGGAGCATACACCCCTTGAAGGTATGGATAATGAGCAGATAAAGAGGTTCGCCCTGTTCCTGTTTGAGGAGAATCAGAGCAAGAGCAAGCAGCTTGACGAAATGATAGCACGGCTTGATGAAATAGGAAAAGACCTGAAGGAGTCCAATAAGAAAATAGACTCCCTTACAAATGCCCTGCTTAAGGCAAACAGCAAGGCTGACAAGGTTGTCCTTGAATACAAGCTCCGCGATAAGGAGTATAAAAAACTTGAGAAAAAGTATAATGCCCTTTTAGAACGTCTTTCCATTATGAATACCCAGACCTATGCCTCTTCCAAAAGTCTCAAAGGTATTGACCGTAAAAGGGTCGTAAAAGGGAAGCATGATGACAAGGATGATTTTGACGGTACTCCTACTGCTCCACCAAGCGAGGTCCCACAGCCGGACTCTTCCGCATCATGCGACACGCAGGATACTCCGAAGGCTTCCCTTTCCAAGGAAAGACCATACAGGAAAGGAATGACATACAATAAGACTTGTGTAGGTACACCGATTATACACAGGTCTGATTATACAATGCTTCCTGAGGATTCTGTTGTAATATCGTCAAGCTACCGTAAAATAAGAAGCATTGTGAGCCATATTGAGGAACATCACTTTGAGGTACTTAAGGTGAAGCATGCCGACGGCAGGATTGAAAGCATGTTCCTTCCTATGAAGGATGACGTCCGGGCAAGCCTTTATGACGAGATAGTACCGGGTACAAGCATTACGGCAAACATGCTCTCGTATCTGATGTTTAACCGCTTCCAGATGTCAACACCGGCATACAGGGAGGCGAAGAACCGTCTGTCGGATATGGACTGGAACACCTCTGTGCAGAACCTGCTGAACTGGGCCGACAAAGGTGCCATGCAGCTCAATAAGCTGATACCTGCCTCAAGAAGATTGCCCTTCAGGACGGTGCCAACGTGAATGTGGACGAGACATGGCTCCGCTATCACGCATACAATAAGAAACGAAAGACCTATATGTGGTGTCTGGTAAACAGAAAAGCGCGTATAGTCATCTTCTTCTACGAGGATACAACGGATGATGAAGGTGTACAGAAACATGGAGGCAGGAACAGAAATGTGTTGAAGGAGTTCCTTGGTGATGCAAAAATCAAATCACTGCAGAGTGACGGTTATAACGTATATATGTATCTTGACAACGAACTTATGGATATAGATCATCTCTGCTGTCTGGCTCATGCAAGGGCAAAGTTCAAGTATGCCTTCGACCAGGGAAGCCCGCAGGCAAGAATCTTCCTTGAGCAGATAGCAAAGCTATACGGCATGGAAGATACTTATCGCCGGGAAAAACTTACTGCAGACGAGATTTACCGCAGAAGGAACAGTAAGGAAACAACTGAGGTCATCGAGAAGATAAGGACAGAACTTTATGATCTGCTTGCAAATCCGGATGAGAACCGAAGCGAACTTATGAGCAAGGCTCTTAACTATCTGAAGAACTTCTGGAATCAGATCTTTGCCTACAGAAATGATGGAGAATACTCCATAGACAATATGGCAGCAGAAAGAGCGATAAGACCAATCACTGTCCAAAGAAAGAACAGCCTGTTCTTCGGAAGCGTGAAAGGAATACAGAACTCCGCAATCTATAATACCTTTATAGAAACCTGCAAACAGGCAGGAGTCTCCTTCAGGGATTACTTCTGCAAGCTGCTAAGAGAATTAAAAAAGGGAAGAACGGATTACGAAAACCTTCTTCCCATGACAATATGCAAATAATAATCGTTAAATTTGTGGATTCTTTTTTAGACGGGTGCCGACTGGAGCCCGTCTAAAAGGGGATACCCTAAAATTGGAAGTTTACCTTTCAATGTAAATAATCTTATCTATATTGATGCGTATCATCTTGTACTCACTTTTTACGAAAAGTGTGCGCTCCTTCTCATCCCAGTCAGTTTGTGTCTGTGATGTGTTGTGGGCCATGCTATACATTTTCCTGGCCTTTTCAGCAGCTTTCAGGCAGTCTCCCAGATCGAATGGTTTCATCAGGTAATCAACGGCATTCAGCCGGAATCCCTCAATGGCATATTCGGAGTAGGCTGTTGTGAAGATAATCATCGGTGCCTGAGGGAGTGAACGTACGAATTCGATTCCATTCAGGTCGGGCATATTGATATCCACAAAAAGCAGGTCGATGGTGTGGCTGGCCAGTACTTTACTGGCCTGATGTGCATCCTGGCAGGAAGCTATCAGTTTTAGGAATGGGATGCGTGAGATATAGCCGGCCAGTTGGGCCAGAGCCAGTGCTCATCGTCAACAATCAGACAGTTCATCATGACAGGAAAGGAATAATAAGTAAAACTTCAAAACAATTTTCGCTCTCATTGGTGGTGAATGTATAGTTGTTTCCATACAACAGATGAAGCCTTTTCTTGATATTGTCTATACCGATTCCATGATAGGCATCTTTGTGGGCATGTGTATGTTTGCTGTTCTTGCAATTAAAGATGACACCCTCGTCTGCCAGTTCGATGCGTACTTCAATAAAGGAAGGCTCCTGATAGCTCACGCCATGCTTGAAAGCGTTTTCCAACAGGGATATGAAAAGCAGGGGAGGTATCTGTACGCAGGGAACAACGACGGGAAACTCTGTGCGTATGTTCAGATTGTCGATATACCGGAGCTTCATCAAGGCTATGTAATTCTCCAGGAACTGTATTTCGTGTTCCAGTGAAATCTGGTTCTTGTTTGCCTCGTAAAGAACGTATCTCATCAGCTTGGAAAGTTCAATAATGGTTTTCTTGGCCTGTTCTGTATTGAGACCCACCAAAGCATATATATTGTTGAGAGTATTCATAAAGAAGTGCGGGTTGAGCTGGTACTTCAGGTATTGCAGCTCTGACTCCAGCCGCTGGCGTTCCAGATCTTTCAGCATTTCATCATCGCGCAGAGATTTCAGAAAAAGCCGTATGGAAAGATTAAATCCAACAAGCAGGACCGCAATCGCAATGTGAATGGCCTGGAACGGAGGACGGATAGGAGGCGTCCGTTCTCTGAATCCGGCATTAACGGAAGCTGGGGGAGCGGCAGCCACGATTCAGCAGGTTCAAAAGTTCTTTCTTTTTGTCCTTGGAGGGGTGGTTGTGGATGCAGGGCTTCCAGCCATCCTGGCATATACAGGAAAAGGATGCCGATTGTAAAGATCACGGCAAGCATGTATCTGACATAGTATTTTTTCAGAAACAGTTGCGGGATAAGCAGGAAGTTATGGATAAGAAACAGTACAAAGAAAGGCAATACCAGCATTCCTGTTTCAAGAATGACGTTTTTCAGTTCTCCGGCTTGCAGCGTATGATCGTCGTCTAACAGCAGGTTGATGGGTGGAATGCACAAAATGAGCAGTCACATGGAAAGATAGATAACTTGTTCCAGCAGTTGTTGTTTTTGCAGATATTTCATTATAGTCTATTTTTGTTCGCTACAAATTTAGGCTCATAATGAGGTGGCTGCAATAAAAATCGGCGAACGGAATGATTTTACAGACAAACCTGTACTATTTAATATTTTTTCTTTTTCTATTTTGGCCCTTGTCTCCTCTTCGGGAGTTGGCTGATAAAAATGAGGAGTTGGAATATTATCCCATTGAGAAAAAACATTTGGGTGAGGCCTATACGGAATATGTGGACAACAATGTGCAGTCGGAAAGTTCGGGTGATTATATCGTTCTGAATTTTTACCCGGAAGAGATAACCGATTTATCGTATGTTACCTATAATGAGTCCTCGTGTTCGTTTCATATTTATCGGGGCAGTACCAATAAGTATGTAATATCCTGGGACTACGATACGGATGGAAGTTATGTAGAGGTTCAATATATGCAGAATGGTTTCTGGTATACCATCAATGACCAGCAACATTCCGGAGAGTATACCTTGTTGGCGAATGATGGTATGGGAGTCCGCATGCGGATTCAGAGTGGAGGAGTTACAGTTCATCGCTTCAATATCCGTGAAGCTGGTGAAGAATAATGGCATTATTTTGTTTCATTATAAGTTTCTTTGTAGTTTCGGCAGACTGTCCGCGTTCCGATGTCGTTCGGAGGTTATGCGGCAGCTGCCTTTACAAAGAGTAAGCGCCTGAGTGGCCGAAAAGAAGTTTAGAGAGGATTTCTCTGGGTAATTTTTAAAAGATATTCGGAAAAGACCAGCGCAGATTTCTTGCGATAGCTTCCTTGGGGCCAGAACAGGCATCCTTGTGAGGAGAGGCTGTCAGCACAAAGAATGGGAATTTGTTTCAGATTGGCTTCACCCCGGACGGCGGCCTGTGTCAATATCGTAGCCCATTGTCCTCCCGATAATGTATGAATAATGGTGTGTACATCATCCATTTCAATTCCGATAGTAGGTTTAAGCTGGTTTTGCCGGAACAGTTCATCTACTTTTTTTCTTGTGGCAAATCCTTTTTCCGGCAAGATCAGAGGAGTCTGTGCCAGCCGTTTTAAGGTAATTGACGATAAGTTAGCCATGGCGTGTGACTGATGCACGATAAAACAAAGCCTTGATGAAAATAGCGGCAAGGTTTCAAACTGTGCAGCGTGATTGTCCGGTTTGAAAGAAAGTACAAAGTCCAGATCGTTTTCCTCCAGTCTTTCAGAAGCTCTTCAGAAGTCGCAAATCTGATTTCAACTTTAATCTTAGGATATATTTTAGTAAACTGATTCAGTGCTGCAATCAGCAATGGGCTCATGCTGTAAGTCACTCCGATATGGAGACTGCCCGTTTCTATTCCCTTCAGATCGCGGATGATCTGTTTGCCATTTTCGGCATCCTGTATTGCCTTATGCGCATAAGGTAAAAATGCGACTCCTGCTTCCGTGGGAATAACTCGTTTTCCGACACGGTCAAAAAGTAATACATCCAATTCATTTTCCAGCTGCTTGATTTGTTGTGACAGTGTACTTTGAGATATATGTAGCGCCCGGGCTGCTTCCGAAAAGTTTTGCAATTCGCAAGCCTGTTTGAAGTATTTCAGTTGTCTTAATTCCATTTTTAATCGTTTTTCTCTATTGTTCTTATCGAAAAAATGATTTTTGCAAATATAGATGAATATTTTGTTTCAGCCTATATTTGCTCCAAACCAGATGAAAATTAAATGTTTAATGAAAGCTACAGTACTATATTACAGTCGTCGAGGAAAGACGGCCGGTTATGCTCGTGAAATAGCGATGTATTTATGGTCCAAGGGGCTGGATGTCAGTTTGAGCTCCTTGACAGACTATGATCCGGAGAAACTGTCAGGGACAGATTTCCTGTTTACCGGATGCTGGACTTGTGGATGGTTTGTAATCGGGCAGCATCCACATCGTCGCTGGAAGGAGTTCAGCCGAAAACTTTCGGGAGTAATACCAGCCGACCGGACTCTTCTTTTCACAACATATAAGTTTCGTACCGGTTCTCTTTTTGGACAGATGAAAAAGACTTTGCATATTCCCCGTTCTGTCCGGGTTCCATGTCTGAGCTCCAAAACAGGATTTCTGACAAAGGAAAATAAAGAATTGCTGGATCAGTTTATTCATTCATAATCTATTCATAACCCTTAAAAACAACATTTAATGGAAAGTAAAGAAATTAACGAGTGCTTCAGGTGCTCCTGTTGCAGACAATCACAATGTTGCTACTGCCGGCCGGAGAGGTCCGATGCTTCTGCAGGACGTATGGTTTCTTGAAAAGTTAGCTCATTTTGACCGTGAGGTAATTCCTGAACGCCGGATGCATGCCAAGGGTTCCGGTGCTTTTGGAAAATTTACGGTAACTCACGATATTACTTCTTATACGAAGGCAGCCTTGTTTTCTCAGATAGGAAAAGAGACAGAGGTTTTTGTCCGTTTTTCCACAGTGGCCGGTGAACGTGGTGCGGCAGATGCGGAACGTGATATCCGTGGCTTTGCAATTAAATTCTATACGGAGGAAGGAAACTGGGATCTGGTCGGTAATAATACTCCTGTCTTCTTTTTGCGGGATCCTTGAAATTTCCTGATTTGAATCATGCCGTGAAGCGCGATCCGAGAACCAATATGCGCAGTCCGCGCAACAACTGGGATTTCTGGACTTTGCTTCCTGAAGCTCTTCATCAGGTAACGATTACCATGAGCGACCGGGGAATTCCGGCGTCCTACCGGCACATGCATGGATATGGAAGCCATACTTTCTCTTTCATCAAGCGGAAGGCAAACGCACCTGGGTGAAATTCCATCTGCATACAAAGCAGGGTATTAAGAATCTGACGGATCAGGAGGCAGAAGCAATCATTGCCAAGGACCGTGAAAGTCATCAGCGGGATTTGTATGAGAATATTGAGCAGGGAAATTTCCTCAGTGGACCATGTATGTACAGTTGATGACGGAGGAACAGGCTGCCGAATGTCCTTTTAATCCGTTTGATCTGACTAAGGTCTGGTCACAAAAGCAATATCCTCTTATTGAAGTGGGCGTATTGGAACTGAACCGTAATCCGGAAAACTATTTTGCCGATGTAGAACAGGCAGCCTTTAATCCGGCCAATGTGGTTCCGGGTATCAGTTTCTCTCCGGACCGTATGCTTCAGGGACGCCTTTTCTCTTATGGTGATGCACAACGTTATCGTCTGGGCGTAAATCATTATCAGATTCCGGTAAACCGCAGCCGTTGTCCTTTCCTGAATATGTATCATCGGGATGGCCAGATGCGTGTGGACGGAAATCATGGTTCTACTTTGGGCTATGAGCCGAACAGCTATGGTGAATGGCAACATCAGCTGGAATATAAAGAACCTCCTTTGGAGTTGGACGGAGTTGCATATCAGTGGGATTTCAGAGAAGACGATTCTGATTACTATTCTCAACCGGGCGATCTGTTCCGTCTGATGACGCCGGCCCAGCAGCAGGTGTTGTTTGAAAATACGGCACGGGCGATGGGAGATATTCCGGAAGAAATCAAGATCCGTCATATCCGGAATTGTACAAAGGCTGATGAAAATTATGGTAAGGGCGTGGCTAAAGCTCTTGGAATGGATTGGGAACGTTTAGACTTACGCTGATTGGAAATGTGAATGGTCTGAAAGCTGAGTGGCTTTCGGGCCATTTATTTTGTGTCCCATATTTTTACTCCTTAGAACTCCCTGCTCGTTTTTTGCTGTGAAAAATAAAACGTCTGAAGTTCTGAGTTACTTTTATAAATGGTGATATATTTAGAGAAAATGTATACATTTGTATTCATTTGTAAATAAGGACAATTCATTTATCAAATTTATTACCAATGGGAACAAAAAGAAAATTCTATTCTTGCTTTTTTAGGGCTGGTTGCTGAAGTGGATGCTCAGTTGCGGCTTTCACAATTGGATTTAAGCCGTGCAACACAAACCTATGGCACACTGGTTACCGGCAGATCGGTTACCGGGGAAGAAGCGTTTGTCGCAGGAGAAAAATGTGAAGATCCGGTGGGAGTACATTCTAAAAGTATAATCCGGATTAATGTCAAAGGATCTGCTGTCCGGCTATCAGGAAAGATAGGTGTGACAGATACTCAAATTGATTATCATTCGTCTGAGGTTACTGCATCACCCCAGCCTGATGGAACACGGGTTCTTTTTTCATCAGGTAAATGGACAAAAATATCTGGCCGGAGTGGAAGATCAGGGAAATACCATGAAAAAGGGTGTCGTGATGTTTCGCGTTTTAGGTGATGGCCGGGAATTATACTCTCAAAAGATGGCTTCCGGCGAGAAGATGAAATCGCTGGAAGTGGATATCCGAAAAGTGAAACAGCTGGAACTTCGTGTGGATGACGGAGGTGATGGCCCTAGTGGTGACTTTGCGGTTTGGTCGGGAGTACGTATTGATTCCGATAATCAGCTGGCTTCGGCTGAGTCTGTGGAAGCTATGTCTGGGATGAAGGTGTTTCTCAGGAAGACTGGAACAAAATGGCTGCCAAATTAAAGGATTTACCGGTTGCAGATTATCCTTTCATGAAGCGCAGTGCTACGGACTGGCTGTTGACCCCTGAAACATATAAAGCTGAAGTGAAAGCTGGAAGTGACGGAAAATCTCTGGTCCTGACAAATGGTCTGACGGCTCGTGTGTTTCGTATTACTCCGAATCTGGCAACAGTTGATATTGTTAATCAGATGTCCGGAGAAAATATGCTAAGGGCCGTAAGCGGTGAAGGAGAGCTTGTCATCAATGGTCAAAAATGGTATCTGGCGGACTGGAAGGTCAGCCGGAGCGTGGCTATCTGAAGATGGAGTGGCTGGATGATATGTCGGTGAGAGACAGTTCGTTTATTGTAGAAGATTTTTATATAACCGATTCTGTCCGGACATTGGACTGGGCTCGTAGCCGTTGGGCCTTAAACAAACAACTCCCTACAGGCAAATCATTGACATTCGTTTTACGGGGGTAGATAAGTGAAAGACCTCAAGTCAAGCTGCATTATGATATTTATGATCATATTCCTGTCATTCGCAAACACCTGGAGATTCTCAACGAAGGAAGCGAGACGGTGAATCTGGATGCGTTTAAACTGGAGCAGTTGTTCTTTGCAGAACCGGAATCTACAGAAGGAGACATGTCCAGACGTTATCTGCCCAATATCCATATAGAAAGTGATTATACGATGGGCGGTACTTTCTGGGAGTATACGGGTGATCGTACGGAGCACTGGACAACGGACAAGCGTATACGTCGCAATGTAATTATGAATTGAACACATTGTGTACACTTGAAGTTTACAATGAAGTCGGACCGGATATAGAAATTGAGCCGGATAAAACATTTGCTTCCTATCAGGTGTATGAGATGCCTGTTGATTCGTATGATCGTGAACGGAAAGGTCTTTTTCTCCGTCGCTTTTACCGGACAGTAGCTCCCTGGACCACGGAGAATCCTATTTTCATGCATTTGACGACGATCGATGAACAGACAGTGAAGCGAGCTGTTGATCAGTGTGTGGAAACAGGCTATGAATGATCATCCTGTCTTTTGGCTCCGGCATGAATGCAGAAACTACGGATCAGAATCATATTGCCTATATCAAGTCTCTGGTTGACTATGCCCGGAGTAAAGGTATTGAAATGGGAGGCTATTCTTTGCTGGCGAGCCGTTGGATCAGTGAAGAAGTGGATGTAATCAATCCGGCTACCGGAAAACGTGGTGGAGCAACTTTCGGTTCTTCTCCTTGCATTTGCAGTCAGTGGGGAGTGGATTATCTGGCTAAGATTAAGAATTTCTATGAACAGACTGGACTGACACTGTTCGAACATGATGGCTCTTATCCGGGGGATGTCTGTGCCTCTACCAGTCACGCTTATCATAAAGGATTGAATGATTCGCAGTGGAAACAGTTTCATCGGGTAACCGATTTATATCACTGGTGTCTGGCAAAGGGTATTTCCCTGAATGTTCCGGATTTTTACTTTCTGAATGGTTCCACCAAGACAAGTATCGGATATCGGGAAGTAAACTGGTCGTTACCCAGGGACCGGCAGCTGATTCATAGCCGTCAGGTAAACTACTCCAATACATACGATCGCATGGCATCATCGTGCTGGTCGTTTGTTCCACTGGTAGAATATCATGGAGGAGGTGCTGCTGCTACTCTGGAGCCGTTGAATGAACATTTGGAAACTTATTACCAGATAATGATGGGTAATTATGGTGCGGGGATACAGGCTTGCTACCGAGGTCCCCGGTTGTATGATACGGAAGAGACAAAATCTTGTGTAAAGAAGGTTATTTCCTGGTATAAACATTATCGGGATATCTTGAACAGTGATATCATACACTTGCGTCGTCCGGATGGAAAAGACTGGGATGGATTTATTCATGTGAATCCTTCATTGAAGGAAAAAGCACTGGCTATGTTCTTTAATCCGACTGGTCAAATTATGAAACGTACCATTAAGCTGCCTCTTTATTATACAGGCCTGACGGATAAGGCCCGCATTCGTATGGAAGGAGGTAAGGTGGAAACTTACCGGTTGAACCGCGATTATACAGTAGAAATTACGGTCAGTATTCCGGCGAACGGACATACCTGGCTGGTAGTGGAAAGATGATAAATAAAAAACTCTGAGAATCAGAAATTCTCAGAGTTTTCAGCCTTTAGCTTCACAGCTTCGTACACCCTCAGGGATTCGAACCCTGGACCCACTGATTAAGAGTGTTTATCCAATTTATAGATTATTGTCCTTATTATTAGTTAATTATATTGCTTTCTAAACAGTGCAAGGATAAGTTTTTGAACATTTTCTATTTAAAGGCTTTTCCTATCCTGTCACCGGATACCCATCCATCGCCAAACTGGCAGTCCTTGATGTCTACGATATAGACCCCTTTTATCTCCAGTCCTTTCCTTTGTGCCTCTTCCAAGTATGTACGTGCATAATGCATCAAAGTTTGCTCCAGAATAAGCTATCAACTGCAAGGATCGAGAAAGTTCGACATCTGTCAGTTCGCCTTTGTAAGTATTCCTATATCGGCATCCAACGAAGA
>ENA-OQHA01001150-OQHA01001150.1-human-gut-metagenome-genome-assembly--contig:-NODE-1150-length-10774-cov-2.655866_pt1 | contig 10774 bp, 18 predicted proteins | sample MGYA00242558_ERZ504707 | MGnify/ENA primary metagenome ERZ504707 (study PRJEB26092, sample SAMD00036197) | human gut metagenome | host: Homo sapiens | study: EMG produced TPA metagenomics assembly of... | reverse complement strand
GCCGCCATTGTTGCCTTTGTCAAACTGCCTTGACCATCTGTACCAATGGCTTCTGTTATAGATACGGATGGAATCCATCTCCTTTAAGTGTGGTATTTGCCAATCCTCTTTACTGTATATCCAAGGCTTTCAGCCACAGCACACAGATCAACACTCTTTGCTATGGCAAGCTCTTCATCCGTAAATCTTCCATCCATGCTTTCACCTTGCCTTTCCCTGCTCTGCTACAAGCGGTGACTCGATATCAAGTGTCCGGTAATCTGTGCTCAGGGTTATCTTAGGATTATCAATCATGCCTTTTTCCCTGAAACTGAAAAATTCACGATTGTCTCCACCGACTATGATATGGTCAATGAGAGGTATTCCCATCAGCTCACACAGCTTGTTCATGCGGTCTGTCATCATCGTGTCTGCCTTGCTTGGGAATACGTTCCCGGATGGATGACAATGGATTAACATCATGCTTGCCGCATTGCTTAAGATACTTGATTTAAACAGTTCTCTCGGATGTGCCATTGCCTCATTTAAAGAGCCAACACTTGCAAAATGCACATTGATAGGTTTTAAATCTGACCTTAGATTGACCACGCACACTACTTCCCTGTCAAACTGGCACATACAGTCTCCCATGACAGCAGCTATATCCGCCGGATTGTTAAAGGTATGCTCCGAATAAATCGGAGCATCCTTTACAAGTCTTACCGAAACCACATCAAGCTTGAAGTCATTCTTCTTTGGCATCAGACACCGCCTCCTCTCCAAACTCGACACGGATCACAAAGTCACCTTTCTGGCTGTTTATGAGAGCAATGAGTTCTTCCATTGTAAGTTCCTGCTCCATAACTGCCTCCTATCTGGACTTTTCCTTCGCATCATATACAAGGGGAGGTTCTGCAACGATACCATCAAGTCTCTTGTTCGGTGTATCAGTTGCAAGGGTGAGTTTTCTTAAATCCTTATCATAGTGATATACCTGATTGGAAAGTCTCTCGTCCAAAGACACCTCCTGCATATTTACCTCGACTACCATCTGTGCAAGCATCTCAGGGCTTCCCATATCTGAAGATACTGCAATAACCTCATGCACGCTCGAAGGGAGAATATAAAGGTCACTCTCTAAACTCTCTGCCAGCTCATGAAGCTCATTCTCATAAAGCATGGATGCTGCACCATTGATACCCTTTTTCATTGGAAATCACCACATCGTCTGTTCCGGTGGAATCCTCAGCTATCATCATCTCTGCGAATCTCCTGGTGGCATCCCATCCCTTGCGAACATTTCTCTCATAATGTCATTCATGCTTCGTACTACAGGTGGGAAGATTCTTCTTGTGTTTTCAGCAGCACACTTAAAGAGCTGTTCCTCGCTCATTCCAAGTCTTTTCGCAAATTCATTTGTAATTTTTGAACTCTGCACCGCATCCTTATCTGCACTGATTATTACCTTATACACAATAGAAAGATCCTGGAACTCTCTGTGCGGCACCTGTTCCAAAAATGTTTTATTCTGCTCTGTATTGATGAGCTGGAATACAATCTTCTCGTTAGCATCCCTCATAATGCTGTCCACATCAACAACCGGAGTCTGCTCATATGCCCTTTCCATGAAGTCACATGCAGCCATAAGTGTTTCCTCAAGATCGCCACAGTCCTGATACTTCTTATACATGTCATTGATATAAATCGTAGGCGAAATGTTCCTGCCTTCTTCTCTTAAGATGATGCCATCAAGAGTCACATTCACCTTTTCCACTGGCTCTGCCACAAGCTCCATTCCTTTGAACTTCTCAGGCATATAATCCATAAACTTTTCTTTTACTACTTCCTTAAAAATCTCGTAATTCATCATATTACGTTTCCTCCTTAATCTAAAAAGCGGGGAACATAAGTCACTGGCTTACATTCCCCACAAGGTTAATTGTTACTGTTTATTCTTTTTCTTTCTTCCACGAAGTCCTACTCCAACACCTGTAATAAGTGCAAGTGCACCAATTCCAAGATAAAGAAGCGGATTTGCATTGTCGCCTGTCTGTGGAAGCTTAGGCTCTGTCGGTACATTGACAAGCTTAAGAGTTGTTACAACAACATCCGGTGCATTGTCATCGTATCGAAGAGTTACATCATGAGCTGTTTCATCAAGGATATATCCGTCAGCTGCTTTTGTCTCAACTACTGTATAATGGATATCTTCCTTAAATGAACCATCCTCATTGTAAGTACAGATAGGAAGCTCCTTGCTCTCTGCATGACCATTCTTGTCAGTAGTGAGTGTATCAAGCACCTTTCCGTCCTTATCCCTTACTTCAAATACAACACCCTCGATCGGCTTTCCGGTTACTTTGTCAGTTTTCTCAATGACAATCTTACCGACTGCCTGCTCATCCTTCATGGATACCTTCTGGATTTCTGCTGTCTCCTTTACTTCAAAGGTTACATCACTTGCCACCTTATATCCATATGGTGCAGATTCCTCTCTGAGTGTGTACTTTCCGACAGGAAGTCTCTCAATCATATGAGTCTTTCCTGCCTCTGATGTCCAGCTCTCAACAAGCTTTCCATCAGCATCAATAACTGAAAGCTTTGCTCCAGGCAATTCTTTCTTGCCTGTGATATCAGTCTTTGAAATTTCTACCTTGATCGGTGCATTTTCAAATGCTGCCTCAAACTCGATAACCTTTACCTTATCTCCCTGATATGAAGCATCCACATCAAATGTCTTATCTGACTTCACATAGCCCTTTGGTGCCTCAATCTCCTTGACATAATACTGTCCAAGCGGAAGGTCAGAGGTAAATGTTACTTTGCCATCCTTTCCAGTAACACCTCTCTCAATCTGTGTATCTGCTTTGACAATGACTTTTCCATCTTTATTTACGATATCCTCTTTCGCAAATAAGCCGAATACTGCACCTTCAAGAGCATTCTTCGTCTCTGAATCAGTCTTTGTGACAGTAATCTGCACCTTCTGTCTCTCATTGGTTACATCCATTCCCGCAAATACAACCTTTGTATTCTGGTCGATATAAGAAAGGTCTGCATCAATCGGTGTATCATCCAGCACAAATCCATCTAATGTCTTTGTCTCTACAAGATAATACTTGCCAAGTGGAAGGTCATCAATTCTTGCAATGCCCTTATCGTTCGTAACAATGGTTGCTACCTTGTCACCAGCTTTGTGGTATACAGTTCCAAGTCCGTCTGCACTCACAATATCCTCTTTTGCATATACATCAAAGGTTACTCCTGCGAGACTATCCTTGAAGTAATTGAAAATGAAATCATACCAGTGTCCCTTCATAAGAGTGGTATCTGTTACAAACTCACCATCCTTGTTGATTACGATAGAACCTGTCGGAACCTCGTCCTTCATCTCGACATGCTGCACATCGCCTGTATCCTCTACTGTAAACTGAATATCGGTTGCTTTCAGGTATCCGTATGGAGCAAACTCCTCACGAAGTGTGTAAGTCTCGCCAACTACAAGCTTCTTGATTACATGAGCTTCCTTTGCATCAGATGTCCATGTGTCTACCACATTTCCATCCTTATCAAGTACAGTAAGTGTTGCACCTGTAAGCTCTGCACCGCTTGTGATATCTGTCTTTGTAAACTCAAAGGTTGTAGGAGTGTTTATATATTCGCTGTTATATACAGCAGTCTTGACATCCTGTCCCTGATATTTTGTATCAAAGTTTACAGCTTCCTCATTTGTCACATATCCGGCAGGCTTTACAAGCTCCCTTGCAACATATTTTGCAAATGGATAATCCTTAACAAAAGCAATCTTTCCATTCTCATCAGATGTTGCCTTCTCAAGAAGTGTGCCTTTCTCGATAATTACCCTGCCATCAACATTCTTGATATCCTCGTCTGCATAAAGACCAAATACTGCACCTGCAATCGGTGTGTTATCTTCTGCATCAAGCTTAGTCACTGACATATCAAGCTTCTGTCTGTCATCTGAGAAAGTAAGGCTTGTCAAAGTCATAACTTCCATCTGCCTTTACAGGTAAAGATGATTTCAAATAAGCTGTGAACTCTGCACCTGCCAATAAGCCTGCTTCAGTATCATCGCCATTGTCCGATACCTTGATAAGCTGGAATGGCTGCTTGATGACCTGCTCTGCTGAGGTTGTGCTTCTTGATACCTCTGCTACAAGGTCTCCCTCATAGTCGCAAACTACATCGTGCTCCTCTTCATCAAGAAGATAGCCTTCTGATGGTGTGATTTCTTTCACATAATAGTTGCCAAGATAAAGGTTATTTACCTCTGCCTCGCCATTCTTATCTGTTGTAAGAGTTGCCACTAAGTCCCCTGCTTTAAATACAACACCTGTTGCTCCGTCCGGATGCACGATATCGTTTCTCGCATAAAGACCATAAACTGCACCTTCAAGCTTGCATCTCCCTGGCTACTGCCTTGCCTGATTCCTTATCTACCTTGTAGATATGAATCTTTGCTGTGGTTCTGTCATTTACAAATGTGTGACTGAATGATGCCTTTGCCTGTGTTTCAGGTAATACATTGAAATTGAAGCTGTAAACATCTTTACTGTTTCTGATATACGCATATGGTGCCTGTGTCTCTGAGACATAATATCCGTTAGAGATTGGCAGATCCACGCTGTAGCTTGCCTTTCCGTCCTCACCTGTAGTTACTGTCTCAAGAGCTGTACCCTTTGTCACAATAACCTGTCCGGCATAGTTTTTGATGTCATTTCCGGCATAAAGTGTGTACTTGCCGCCATCAAGAGGGTTCTCTGTGTCAGAGTCCTTCTTTACGACAGATACATCCGCTTTCTGTCTTGTATTCTCAATCGTAGTTGATTCATACTGTACTGTCACAGTCTGGTCCTTATACTCAACTGCTACTGTCTGAGGTGTGGTATTGATTGTATACCCGTCAATGCTCTTAATCTCAGTTACCACATAAGTTCCAAGATGAAGGTCAGATAATACCACCTGTCCGTCAGTTCCTGTTGTAAGGCTTTCCGCCACTACATCGCCAGCATTGTAAACCTTAGTACCATCTGCCTTGTAGATATCTGCTCCGGCAGTTACCTTGAATGCTGCTCCGGAAAGCTTCTTTTTCTCATAAGTGAAATTGCTTCCATTCCATGAACTAAGCACCTCACCCTCTTTATAGATTGTGATTGCTCCAAGCTGCTCTTTATCTGTTGCAGAGATTCCTGTTGTCTGTCCTGCTTTTACAGTAAGTGTATGAACCTTACCGGAAAGGACATATCCCTTTGGTGCAGTAATCTCTTTTACATAATAAGTGCCTGCAACAAGTGCAGCTGACTTTGCATATCCGTTTCCATCTGTTGTCATGGTCTGTACTCTGTTTGTGCATCCGCTGTCAGAATAGATTCCATAGACTGCACCGGAAAGCTTCACTCCGCTTGACTCATCTGTCTTTGTAAGCTCACCATATCCGATGTTCTCTGTCTTGACCTTGATATAAGCTTTAATAGGATCTGCTGTCGGTCTTTCAGAAATAAACTCCTGATATCCGCTCTTTCCTGTAAGCCAGAATACACAGCTTGATGTTGTCTCAACCTTGCCAGCATTGGATGTGAATGTTCCTGTTGTAGCTGTAGTATTCACGTTCGTTGAAGAGATTGTAATACTGTTGCCATTCTTATCAACAGAATATCCGCTGATGCCAAAATCAAAATCTGATAAAACACCATTGCTGTCAGATAATGTTGTTTCAAATCTCTGATTTGATTCATTCCACTTTAATTCATAAGTTGGTGCCTCACTGGTTCTGCGTGATGCAAAACTTGGAAGTGTTGCATTGTAGGAACTGCTGATATTGTCTCTGAGTCTCTCATAATAGCTGTATGAAGAATCAGGACTAGGTGCTGTGTTGCAGAGCTTTCTAGCTGCCGAATCACCACTTCCGGTTCCAAAAATATCTGCTACAATTACCCATACCATTGCCTGAGTTGCGATATACTCATCGCACTGGCTGTTGCTTGGTGCCGCCTTTTGTGTACTGTTAAACCCATAATAAAGGCAGTAACTTAAAAGCTTTCTCTGCTGTGCTGACATTGATGTGCTCGCATCATCGTAGCTGTTCATAAGCTGACCGCCATCTGCTCTTAATCCGAAATTCATACAATATGCAGAATTTCCGTCAAGAATTGAATACAGAATCTTGCCATGATTATATCCGGGCTTCAGCTCACTTACTTCTCCGGAATTTTTGACTGACGCATTCCAGAACGCAATATTTGCCTGCGGACTGGCTGCAAATGCTGTTGTTCCATTCGTAAAGAGTGTTCCAACCAGTGTGAGCATAGCCATAAATCCTGCCATAAAACGCTTTAGTTTCTGTTTCATGTGCTCTTTCCTCCTTAATTTACGCATAAAAAAAGAAAGACATAAGTTTATAGCTTACATCTTTCTTCCTTCTGCTTCTATTCGTTTTTATTTATCTGTGACATCGAAACTCGTAATAGTTTGTACCGCCTGTCGTGTAAACTCCATCATAACTGATGTAGAATACCGGATCTGTTTCCAAAAGTAACATACTTGCAATATATCCTGCGATTGCATCCTCAGATGATAACCGCTGTCCATCAATGGTACTTGCTTTGTTGAGGTCTGTCTCTACAAACACACTATAATAAGAGCCTTCCATACCATCGTAAGGATAATACTCATTGTACTCTTCCTGCGTGATACTGCCGTCATTCAAATGATTCTGTAAATTCTGCTGTGTGGTAATCATCCCTCCTGCCTGACACTTTGCTGTTGCAAGTGACACAACATTCTGTGGACTGTATGCCACGGATGCAGGCTGTGGATTGCTCACATTGTCTTTCGGACTGTCTGTAGTCTGACCACCATTACCTGCATTACTCTGATTTCCGCCAGCTTCCTCATTATCATTTACTGAAGCTTTCTGTTCCGGCTCGTCATTCTGCTTTGGCTTTTCTTCCTGCTTGAAGCAGTTTCATTATCAGCGGACCGGTTATCTTCCTTATCATTCTTCTCTTCTGAATCTTTAACCTCGGCAATATCTTTCTCTGTCTCTTCGCTTCCAGCTTCGGTTGTGACCTCTGTGACAGCTTCCGTTGCCATTTCTGCTTCTTCAGTTAGCTTTACGCTTTCCGTCTGTTTCTCTGTCTGATTATCAGCCTTTTCCTTACCACCATTACAGGCAGCCATTGAAAAGACCAGTACTGCGGATAATAAGATAATACTTATCTTCTTCATAGTAATCGCCCATCCCTTCTCCGCAAGAGGGACGGGCTTTGTGTTCCGTGCCATCCACCCTTGCGGTGAACTATTTATCTGTAATGCACGGGACACATAGGACTGTCCCGTATTCTGTGCATCTTAAACTCCTTTCATTATACCAGCTCTCTTATTCTAAAGAAATACTGCATAAGTCTTCTGTTTTTCTTGTAATTTAAGAATAAACCCTTTACCTGCATACGCTCACCTCCTCTCAGAATGTGCCCATTCTTACGAATGAAAGAAATATCCTTGCCACCATAGCGAATAGAAGAAGAATTATTCTGGCAAGTCCTAAGACCAGCTTCAACGCTCCAAGAATTATCCTTAATATCCACCTGAGTATCTCTAAAATCACTGTTCCTACAACTCCCATAACTCTTCTCATAATAATCAGTCTCCTTTCGACATCCATCCCATTGCAAGTCCTGCAACATCTGCATCTTCCATAACATCTTCTGCCGGTTCTTGTGCTTCACTATTGGCTGCCTGCATTATTACCGGCTGACCAACATTCATCCCGGATATCACTCCGCCTAACAGCTTTATTACCTCTTTTCTAGCCTCATTTGTTGCTGCTTCAATGACCTCTTCCTTAATGTCATCAATATCTTCTGACCGAATATATTCAGCCCTCTCTTTTTCCTTCTTCTTGATAGCAAAGGTTTCTTTTCCATAATTATCAATGTAAAACTGAATCGCATCTATGATGAACTGATTCTTAGATTTGAAAATCTTCGGATCAAGGTTCTGAATCACATCATTGATTTTCACATGCTGAGGATTGCTCATGTTGAGGCGGACAGAAGTTTTTACTTCATATTCAAGTCTTCTTCCCATCATCTGCCTCCTTATGATAATCGCTTAGTGCTTTTAAGTCCCATTGTGGCAAGCTGCTCATATCCTCTTGCATTTGCCTTTACATCAAGGTTATAGGAAATGTTCTTGGCATCGTGGCTCCCAAAGTTTTTCATCACAACTGCCCCGCCACCGACAAATACAATCGGTGTAGTCTTTAAGTTATACCCAAACTCACGGATTGAGTTATATACCTTATCAACAAAATCCTCTATCTCTGCCTTGATTATGGCAAAGTATTCATCATCAATATCTGACCTGCCATATCGCATGATGTTCTGTATCTCTGACTCGTCTACCTCTCCGTTAAGCTGTCTTACACACTGCTCATTGATAGAACGCATACAAGTAATAAGACCTTTTGGAATCGTCACACACTTTGATTCATCCGGTGACTTGTTGATTACCGGCATAATGTCGATTGTCCAGCTTCCAATATCTACTATCAGTGTTTTCCTTGCCATAGCAGGAATCTTGTCCACTACTGCTGCATAGCACTGAGGAAATAACTGCCACATCATCAATTTCAATATGATATGACTCATTCTCATATTTGAAGCTTACACGCTTATTCTTTGTCAGGTACTTGATAAAATCATTCTTCTCTGCTCCAAACCTTGTAAGTGGAAGTCCTACTGCAAGGAATACCTTTGCCTCTGCAAGACCTCTTCTTTCAAGTTCCTTAGCAACTGCTGCAAGAGTGAGAAGATAAAAGCTGTCATCTTCGACCTTTGTATCCTTTACTTCCTGCCTTACAGTTCCGACCTTGTAAAACTTTCCTTCATACTCAAGTACATCACCGAAAAGTGCCGGAGTAGTTGTAATCTCCTTAACGCCTGTGACAAATACCTGAGAGATTGTTTTCATCATTGACCATCCATGATCAATGCCGATTACTTCTAACTTATTATTCATGTGTTTTGCACATCCTTTCTTCTTAAATAGCCACTTGAACATCTAAACCACCTACTTTCCTATCAGCTTTCGCATACAAGGAAAACAATAACCATTCCCTTGATAATATGGACATCCGACACATTCCGTCGGAAGTTTCTGTTCTTTTTTCTTAGATGGTTTACAACATGTTCCATTGGCACATCTGTTGTTATGTCCCCAGAAGAATCTACAATGCATACAATCTTTTAATTCTCTTTCAAGCTTTTCTTCTGGAGATACAAACCTGCGTTTCTTATGCTTATCTCTTTTTTCAACTGTTCCCACCAGAGCTCTCCTCCCTTCCAAGGAGTGATTGCTCTCTTATATTTTCCAATATCCTGTCCGACTCACCTGCTGTCCTTGCTAATGAATACAATACGATAAGAACAATAATTATAAATGCTATGCTAAATCCCATCATCACTTTATCCTCCTTCAAATTAGTTGCCATATAGACAAAATTTGAATTTGGAAGTGATATAGTCTACATGGCTATGCTTAATGCTAAGCATGTAGGTACACGATTTCTTATTACGACCTACTGCCCGTGTACAAGAAGATGTTATCATCTTCGGGAACAGGCACATGACGCATTTCAATGTTTGAAACACTATCTCCTCCTTTAGCCAGTTTTGAGGATAAGGACAGTCGCTCTGTCTCTATGGGTTATTATCATACGCAACATATTTATCATTCCACTCTCGCTGAATCCGCTTCAACTTCTCGTCCTTCATTTCTCAATCCATCAGACTACTAATGTGATAGCTGTAAGTTGGTTCATCATGGTATATGCCCCGTATTCTCCTTATCAAAGTCATACTGTCTTTGATAGCCTGTTGTCCTATTCACTTTTTTCGAGGTCTCCCTCGGATGAACATATACTATCACAGAACTAAAAAATCACCGATAGACAACACTGGTGTATTTTATTTTTTTGCACCGAAATATGGTGTCTCTTTTTACCATTCCATATATGTGCAGGTAAAGGTCTTGATGGTTCCCTGAACTTTTCTAAATAACTCTCAAATATTTCCGTGTTAATCAAAGCTGAATTACCGACTTTATATACTGCTCCTGCCTCCTTTGCCAAAGCCATAATTCTTGTTTTTCCAAGCCCATATATAGCCGCACCTTCTACTGCATTTACATATTTCTTCATGATATCTTTCGTATCTGAATAACACTTATATGAATAACTCATTCTTCTGTCTCCTTTCCGTTAAATAATGGATGTTTCATCATCACCGGCATTTCTCGAAACTGTTCCATATACTCATCGAAAATATCCAAATTCACAAGAACAGTTCCAGAAGCACCATCACCCAATTTGTAAACTGCACCCGCAGCCCTAGCCATTTCAATCATACGATGTCTTCCAATACTATATATGACAGACGCTTCACCTAGTCTTACATATTTTTTCTCTATTACTTTCCTGATATCGGGATCTTATATAAATGTTTCATAAAAGTCTCCATTCTTTCTCTATGTATCAGACTCGTCCTCGGAAGCCTGTATAAAGCCCTGCTGCAGTCGCATAGGCAATAACCTCATTAGATGACAATTCAAATTCATCTGCTGCTTCAGCTTCTCTCAAATACCGCTTCGATATATTTCCGGCATGATAGCCTCTAATATCATGTTTTAATTGAACCGCCACTGACTTATTCCTCCACCTTAAACTGCTCTAAATACGAATCAAGGATTTCCGTATTCACTAAAACCATACTGA
>ENA-OQHA01001149-OQHA01001149.1-human-gut-metagenome-genome-assembly--contig:-NODE-1149-length-10775-cov-3.111946_pt1 | contig 10775 bp, 15 predicted proteins | sample MGYA00242558_ERZ504707 | MGnify/ENA primary metagenome ERZ504707 (study PRJEB26092, sample SAMD00036197) | human gut metagenome | host: Homo sapiens | study: EMG produced TPA metagenomics assembly of... | reverse complement strand
ATAATATTCCTCCTCTGAATCATAGTCAGTTAAAAAAGTTAAGTACTAAACTTTTTTTGACTATGTTATTTTGTTGAGTATGATTATGGCATAACTTGAAGTGAATAAAAAGGTACTCAGGTTCTACCGTTTACGTTCAGAAAGAATGCCCAAGCCGATACAAAAAGTCCTGATTTTTTAATGATCCTGATCATTTCTATAAAATCTTCTCAATCCCCGCAAAATGCGGGGATTTTTCATAGCCAGTACCCATGTTTGAGGACTTGCCTGATGACTTATCTGGAAGATGGTCATTGCAGTTTGTCCAATAATCTTAGCGAGAATGCAATCAGGCCATTCACTGTCGGCCGGAAGAACTGGCTGTTCAGTGCCAGTCCGAAAGGAGCTGCCTCCAGCGCTATTGTGTATACAATGGTTGAGATGGCAAAAGCGAATGATCTGAACACCTATAAATATCTGACATATCTCTTATCACAGCGGCCAGACGATAAAATGTCAGATGAACAGTTGGAACAGCTTGCCCCATGGAGCGAGACTGCGAAAACGAACTGTCAAAACTAAACTGGAGTAAAACGCTTGCATCTATCATTTTGGTGCAAGCGTAATTCATGAGTAATGTAGCAATATTTGCGCTTACTGTCCATCTGTCTCTGTACCTGCACCCTCACCAATGGAGTCACCTACAATCAACACATTCACATCAAAGCCATCCAACAGCTTCTGATAAAAGCTATCCTCCGCCGCTTTTTGTTTCAAGGCTTCTTGTTTTTCCTGCTCCTCTTGATATAGCTTTTTATTAAGTGCCTGAAGCTCTGCGGATTTCTTATCCTCATCTACTTTGTTCATCCACAAAAGGACACCTAGCAGTGCTGCCAGTATAACAATTACAATTCCGTATATCAGATTTTTCCAGGAGTTACTGCGGTGCCCCCCCCGCTTCTATGATGCATAAATATCATCCTCTCTTTTTTACTCAAATTCCAAATTCCATTATTTATTTTTTTTCAACAAACTTAATGCATATTTTTTTTAGTGCTGAAAATTCCTTTGAACGCCCATAAACGATAAAAATAACTGCTATATAACATAACGCCGAAATAATCCCCTTTACTATCACGCCTATAAATCCGTCAAAATAAATAAATTGATTTATAATATCTACAAGTAAAATCACGCCTATTACAGAGCCAAGATATACCACATTATCTTTAAAATATTCTACCACTGACGATTTAAAGCCATATTTATACAATATTAAAGGCTCTATCCAAACACATGTTGATAACGAACTAATGGTAGTGCCTATTAAAACTCCTAGAATTCCTATTTTCTTTGCCAAAACAATTGATACCACAAGATTGACAGCCGCCTCTGCCAAACTTTTATACCGATCATGCCAAAACAATCCCATAGCATCTCTAAACATTAATGGAACTCGTCGCATACAATAAATATAAAAATTCAGCACCACAACTGCAACAATGGTCGTTCCAAATAAATAATCTTCACCAATCCAAACACGTATAAAAGGATTAAATAATTCATATAAGGCAACAGAACATCCACCTGTGAGAATAAACCCAGCAAATGACAATGTTCTAAAAGTCTCGTGAACCCTTTCCCTGTTCTCTACCGCTGCAAGATTTCCGACACTGGCTGTAAATGAATTAAACACAATAATGAGGCAACTTCTAATATTATTAGCAATGAGTGTATAATTTGAATAAATGCCCACTGCGCTAAGACCTACAAATGCTGACATAATTAAATTGTCTGTTGCCTCAACTAGCACTCCTCCTACTTTATGCAGACTCATTGCAAATGTATTTTTTGCAATCGTTTTACATATTTTCTTATCCGGTATTGTTTTGGTATTTTCTGATAAAAAAGGAAACATTTTCGTTGCCTTGTTTGATATCAGAATATTGACACCGACATTTACGCATATCTGGGATACCAGATAAATCAAAAAATTATGTGTAACAACAAGAACTACTATTTGAATAATATTTTGTACTATTAAACCAGTTTTTTGATATATCGTAGCGATATATGCTTTCTGATACGCATCGATAATCGATTTTTTGTAAATCAAAAGATAACCACAAACTGTATTTAAAAGGTACAGTACATAAATCAGCTGAAAGTTCTCTATAGAAGTATCTCCTGAAACCAGATAACGTAAAAAGGGAGTCAGACACAATCCGATGCCTAAAATCACAACAGCTACAATTCGATATATATACTTATACAAGTTCATCAATTTACAAATTGCAGCTTTTATCATTCTCAGCAATAGGTTTATACATCGAATAAATAAGTGCAGTACCAAATCCCAACTCAGTCAAAGAAAGTAGTGTAAGTATATTGGAAAACAATCCATTAACGCCCAAATACTCTTTATCAAGTGTGTATACGAACACAGTTCTGCATACAAATTGAGCAACTAATGAGATAATTTGACCTCCTATTCCTGTTACCACATTCTTTGCTGAGTTTCCCGTACGACCCATCTTTTTTCCTCCAATTTCAAGCTTATTCTATATTATACAAATGGTCTATTCCGTTTTCTTCCAAAAAGCCTATGTAATTTCTACACAATCCACTATAATGTTTTTTAGTTTCATCGTAATTGCAATATTCAAACAATTCTTCCACATACTTGGTATTATTAATAATTTCAAGCGGAACGCACGGTAAATGCAAGAAATCTGTCAATTCCTTTGTTCTGCTGTCATGAGTCACCCATAGTGCAGGTATTCCATTATGCATAGCAACCATATTTCCATGAAAACGTGTTCCGAATGCAAACGAAATATTTTCTTTGGAATACAACTCCGCCCAATCATTCAAATTAAAATACACCTTTGAATAATTATCGTCATAATCTATTATCTTATTAGTACTACAGAGCAATCCTGGAAACGCCTTTAATCTCCATTTAATGTTTAACATTTTTTTGCCACATAACATGAAAACAGGAGGTATTTCAGACCATGACTGTTTGACCCACTAACACTTTTCTCTCATGCCTAATTGTAAAAGTTTTGTCTTTAAATACGAATTTCCCGGTGTGATTGTTATTTGATATTTTCCGCACGTTGGCCTACCAATTGAGGGAAGTATCCCATTTAAATTCACAAACATTGATGGACATCCAATAATCCGATAATTATGTATTCCCATCAAATCTAAACATTCAGCAGTAAATGCTCCTCGGACACCAATAGTATTTGTTCTTTCGGACATTTTTTCAAAGAATTCAACCTTTGTTTTATTCGGAAGTACCCCACCCCCGAATCAATTTTTCTGGAGTGTTAAATACCTTACTAGATTGTGCTCCTAGCCAACTAGTGTTACTTGGCATTTAGTATTGTCCAGAAAATCTATGAAGCCCTGAAAAAAGAATCATTTCCTCCATGCATTAAGAAATTAGAGGATGGAATTACTACGACATCTTCATCATTAACTTCTTCATATGATTTCACATTTATAATTTTGGAATATGGAACTTCTTTTTTTACACTCTCGTAAAACATTAAATTTCCAGGATTGCCTCCTACAGTATTAAACTTATCCTGCAACGTCTTACATTCAATTTTCCTTCCCGAATCCATTGGATTCAGAATACATAACCTTTTATCCATAAATATTACCTTTCTTAATACAATCTTTTTACATGACTTTGTATTAATCAATACCGTCCTTTGAAAACATTTTGTAAGTCAATTCTTTCTGCCATCTTTGCAATTAGCATTGCCCCTATAATACGTATTAGTGCTTGAGTGGGTCCAAACCAACGATCTAATTCCAATATATTAAAAATTTTTGAGATAATATACCATGAAACATTGAATTCTATAGTATGAATACACAAGATCAGCATTGTATGTTTTCCCACTATATCCAAGGCACCATAATGGTAGTACTTACTTGATAGCATATCACTTATAAGAAGTACTGTGATAACACACATTGTAGTGCCTAAAATATCAATAACTCCAAATGGGTATTCGCATTTTACCATATCAATATGTTTATCCAGATGTAAACAACAAATGATATATAGTATTGCAAATCCATAAATGCCAATCCGAAGTGCTTTCTGGTTTTTAATTCTATTCTCTTTTGGTCGGTAAATATAACCCAACGTCATAAAAACACTTGCAACCATTCCTTCTTGAATCGACCACGGAAGAAAGAAATACCTGAACGATACTATCGAACATACACCAACAATAATTGAAGTTATTATTGGTGAACAATGCAATCTTTTATACGCTTCCAAAAGTAATGTTGCCCAAAATAAGGCTAATAAAAACCACACCGGTCCTATTGATGGGAGTACCCCCCCCCGATAATCGGCGCGATACCCTAATCCAAGCACTCCAGCTTCTAGCCACTTCATCATATTAGGTAAAAAAACAGTCTTGTGATCCTTTACAAGGACAATTCCACTTTCAAATATCAAACTCAATATTATCGTAAAAAAAGTGGTTATAACATATGGCACAAGAATATGCCCACACTTTTGATTGATTTTCTTTAATGCTACTTTTTGTGGTTTACATAAGTATCCGCTAATAAAGAAAAATAAAGGCATATGAAACGCATATATTACAGTATTTATTTTTTCCGAAATAAAAGAATGCCCAATAAGAACGCAAAGCATTCCAACGGCTTTCGCTAAATCAAGGTATTGCAACCGTTTCAAACTTTGTGTTTCAGATTCTATTTTCTCTCCCATTATAATAATTCCCTTTTAATTTTTCTTTATCGATCGCCTGTGTCCTATTTTACATCGTCTATCAAATATCTATGCATTTTATCTAATGCAATTATATATAGTAACTAGTTGAGTAAAATTTGCACCAATGTTATGTGTCTTCAATGCTCTTTTTCTTGCGTTTGCCCCCATATAAGATGCCATCTTATTATCTTGGAACAATCGAATTATGCCATCTGCAAGCATGTACGGTGCCGTTCCTTGGTACAAAATTCCTTCTTCGTTATGTTTCATAAGGCTTTTTATTCCGCCAACATCTGCTGCAACAACTGGTGTTCCTATTAACATAGCTTCCCCAATGGAGTTTGAAGAGTTTTCTATGCTTGATGAACAAACAAAAACATTTGCACGTAGATATTCCCTCACCATTGATTCTTCATCTAATCTGCCGAGCCATTCAATATTCTCTTCCAATTGATTATTTAATATTAAGTCAGTAATATATCTTTCGTATGTTCCTTGTTTAAGTCTTTCTAAAAAGTTTCGAGGTATTGGATTATTTCCTAAAATTCTAACCTTCACATCCGGGTAAAACTGTTTAACTATAGATAGGGAAACCAAAATATTATGCAATCCCTTTATTGGATAATGAGACTGGCTAAAAAACAACGTATTTTTCTTGCATTCTTCATAATTCCATTCTGATTCATAAAATCGTGGACGTAATGTTTCATTGCAAAAATGGTACTGTATTTTAGGATTTATTTGCTTTGCGCAAGCATAGTCCCAATCTGTTCTACCGATACAGTGTTTTGCTTTTTTTAATGTAAAAATTTCCTCCTTCCCTTGTTTTTCCATCACCTTACTAGCGTGATACAGATTATTATTTTTTATAAATTCTTTTACCGTTTTATGATAAACAAGCTTTGCCGGTACTCCATCCAGATAATGTCTTGAATAGACGCTCACCAATCCTTGTATAGAAACAACCGTGTGATCTAACATCTGCACTTCTCTGCTGCCTGAATTGCGTAATAGGATCTACTCGTTTCTGTTCCCCAAATGTGTATTACATCTGGACGAACATACGAAATAATTTTAGTGCAATACTCAACACCAGAATTTTTATTCAATGAAAAGAAACTAATATCATGCGCTTTTTTATCCCAGTATTCATCTTTATCTGTATAACATGCTACAAATAGTTCAGTTTCAACATTCTCACTAAGCTGTATCGCCATTGTATTCATCCAACCGCCCACAACAATTGTTCTGCCCAGTTGTTCGGCTATACAGTTCAATTCTACATTAGTAAACCATAATATTCTCATATAATTGTTTCCTCACAACTTTCTGATGCACCGTGCCGGATTTCCCGCCCATACTTCCTCACACGGGATATCGCTTGATACCACAGATCCTGCACCTATAATACTTCTAGCCCCAATATGAACCCCTTTTAATACGATTGAACCCGCACCGATAAATACATCATCCTCAACCACCACATCTGCTGATTTTCTATTTAAGTCATTATTTAATTCTCTTCTTTGTAAATAGTCTAATGAATGGAAATCTGTATCATAGATTTTCACTCCTCCTCCAAGTAACACATGCTTTCCTAAAATTATACGCTTATTACTACATAGAACTGCATTAGATAATCCACAGTTATCTCCTATTTCTATTTCAGCTCCCTTACGCACCCAAAGTGATGTTCTATTTTCAAATCCGATTGGAATATCATATCTACCAGAATGAATCGTTACATCATTACCGATTTTTATCTTTCCCCCCTTATTTAGAACATGGATTATACCCGTAATCACACAGTTACTTCCTATTTCTACGCCATCCAACCTAAAACGAACTACATTTACGATTTTGCATATTTTATTTTTCACCCTATATAAAAAGTTGCTTACCATTATTTTCACTCTTTCATTCATCATTTAATGTATAGTTATTTGCTAGTTGAAGATTTTTCACTATCTCCGTTTAATAGCAAAAGAATAATCAACGACGGATAAAAAATCTCTGATTGTGCCATTGTTGTATTAATGTATAAGAAAACAACTAATATCCACTGAATTATATTCCTTTTTCTCTTCCACGCCGTCTTTGCTAAATATACATATGTTAAAATCATTTGCGGCGTTCCGTAATATGCAAATGCTTTTAGACACTCAACGCCCACTAATTCATTTAGGTATTGCTTTTGAGACAATATAAAGGCATTATAAATATCATATCCTGCTCCAAGTGGGTATTTTCTTATTACTTCCATAACATATTCAATTGTTCTAACTCGATAAAATCCACTACCGGAAGCCGCCAAATTAAAACCATTTTCATCAAACAGTTTTCCAATAACAACATTATAAAGAATACTATTCTCACCATTTAACAATGAATCAATCAAAATAATAACTGCAAGTGATGCTAATATAATAAAACCCTTCTGCTTTTTTGAACGCGTTGTTGTCAGCATATAGCAAACATAAATAGCTGCAAAAGCAATATATCCTGTTGTTGATTTTGTTGTAATAAGCGCAAGCAGAATAAGAATAAAATATTTATTTTGCTTTTTTATAGACATCAACATTTTATCTTGAAAGAACAAAATAAAGTACAATGCCGTATTTAGTGGGATTTGATATAGCCCTGCTCATAAAAAACGCCCAAATTACGTCCTACTTTATCGCCGTGTAACCCAGCAACGTGAAGTGGCAATATTCCCTTAAACTGCATTCCGCCATATGTAATTGATGGAGTTATAATTTTCCAAATTCCGATCATTTGCAATGTAAAACATACCAATGATATTCCGGCATAAAAGCCATAAATTTTATAAATCTAGTAAAGAAGTCTTCTTTATTTAATAAATATGCAGAATATATTGACATAATTTGAATCATCCATCTTGTCCAGATTGTTATACCAATCCACCGCCATTAATATATCTAACAAATACTATATTTACTAAAAGTAATCCAAGAAAAGTTACTATTCCTTTCTCTCTCGTTTCTCTGTGAAACGACAATACATATATAATAGCAACAATTGCAACTACATCCATCAATGTGGAATATTGCGACTTTAGTATTGATCCATGGTACATGAATGAAATCCAAATAAGAAAATATGGCAATATCTCCTTCGTTTTAATTTTCATGTTAATCTCCCGTTCACTTTTTAAAAAGTTGAATCAATGCACATTGCAATGGGAAAGCATTTCTTTTTGCTTCCATGATTTCCTTTCGACCTTCTCTTTTCCCCTGCTCAGTGGAACTAAACCCATTTAAGTTATAATTCGCAATAGGAATTCCTATATATTTATATTTTGCACGACTAGCGTATGTTTTCATTATCCAATCTTGGTCCGCTACATATTTATACTTTAGCTGAAAAGGAAATTTCTTTAGCAATTCATTTTTGGCATATATCGCCTGATGACAAATTGGTCTGTACCTAAAAGATGTAAGAAAATTAATCTTATTCTTAATTGTCTTCCCGGCATATCCATCTATATTAACATAACCATAGATAACATCAAACTTATCTTTTCCGCAAAATTCAGCAACATTTTTTAAAGTCGTTGAGTCCACTAACGTATCGCCTGCCCTAAAAATTGAATATACTTTCCTTGAGCTAATTGAACACCCTTATTCATTGCATCATATATACCTTTATCTTTCTCTACTGATATTGTAATAGAAAAATTCACCTTATTTTTATATTCTTCAGCTACTATAACTGTATGATCCGTCGAATTTCCATCCACTATTACGCATTCAAACCCTATATACTCCTGCTTCTTCAACGACTCCAAAGTTTTTTTCAGTTCTGATGCGCAATTAAACGTTGGGACTACAATCGATATAATTGGTTTTTCCATGTGTTTCCTCCATTCTTATCTATTACCAAGCAAAATAGATAGTCTCACTTTTATCCCCATGTTCATATTCATGTAATGTGTCCTAGTTGAAAAAGCCAACATCATCTGTGAAAACACCGTTTTTTTATAGTTTGAAATTTTTTCCAACCATTTTTCTTGTTTATTATCCAAATCAATTCCATACAGTAACAACAACGAGTATGCTTGCTCTGCTATACCAATTCTATTTTTACTAGAAATCTCTTTAAGGCGTGAAAAAACTGTGCCCTTAGCAACCCCTATCACATTGTTTCCATGCTGTCGATATTTCATATAAGATTTTTCATCATATACAATGCCTCCACCTAAAGCAGAACATAATACAGCAACGTAGAAATCATGCATAAACATTTTCTCTGGCATTGGCTTGTTTTGAATCATTTTAGCAAGTTCAGCGTTAAAAATCATCGTACAGCCAAGATACCCCCCTGCACAACACAATGTTTCAAAATCTTTTCGCGGCATACTCACATAAACATTTCTTCCCAACGGCTCTAAATTAGATTCAACCAATTCAGCATTTGCAAAATACAATTCTGGAATGGAATTATTTAATTTACAGAGTGAATTTACCCCCATTTGAATTTTATTAGTCATCCAGTAATCATCTTGATCTGCAAATGCATAGTAATCATATCCTTTACATTTTCGAACTAAGTCTATAAAACTATGCGCTGCACCTAAATTTTCTCCTGTATACCAGTGAAGTTTTCTCTGCTGTGCATACTCTTGCAAAATTTGCTGCGTCGAATCCTTTGAGCCATCATCTCTTACCCACAAATCCAAGTCGAAATTTCCAGATTGTTCAAGAATAGAATCAATTTGTTCTCTTATATATTTTTCACCATTATATGTTGACATCAATACAGCCACTCTCATTTTATGCTTTCACCTCTTCACAAAACAGCTTTCTATAATTTGTCCCCTCCAAAGCCATCTGCTCTTCTGAAAATTTATAACTTAATTTATGAAACGGAGATTGTTCTATAATCGTTTTATACATCTTTTCATCATAATTATCAAACAAGCGAAGCAAAAGAATGTGGGGAGTTGCGTTGTCTTTTGGTATCACCATTTTCCATTCATCTGGATAATATTCTAGTACGATTGACATGAAATCATGGAGTAAAAATAATCCCACATTGTATTGTTTTCTTTCCAATACTGATAACACAAATATCGTGTTGCCATTAGTATTTTATTATTAGTTTTTGCACTTATTAACCAACTGGAAATATAATTGCAATGTCCATCTCGTCCTGGTTTCAAACACTGATAAAAAAACAACTCCGAATCAAAATAGTACTTTGGAATATTTTTACTTCGGCTTGTACACAACACTGTTGCGTCTACCCACATTCCTCCATATCGGATCAACAACTCCAATCGGAGCAAATCTGTCATATGCGTATTAGTAATTAGTCCAGCGTTCCACTTTTCAATAATATAGTTTGGAAATTGAACGTACTTGTTCATATTTTCTGAGGTAATCAGGACAATTTCTTTATCGTATAGATTTTCTTGCAGACTTTTGTAACACTTCTTTACTAAATTCGGAGCATTTTCTATTCCTTGAAACCAGCAAACCCAAACCTTATTGCTCATTTTAGATTCTGCTTGCTCTAGGTACTGTTCATCAAAGTCTTTTAAAAATTTTCCATAGCACTTTTCTAATTTCGCCTTAGTTTTTAAAGATGTTGAAAGGCGCAGTATTTCTAATGCCGTTCGACTTTTTCCAAGAAGAAGGAGCTCACCAAATGCAGTAAGCAAGGATCCATTTTTCCAATATTGTTCTAATAGCTTCATTCCTCCTTGCTTTTTAAATGTTTCTTTCAAATTCATATTCAGCATACAACTAACTCCTCCTCTAAAGCCATCACTCTCCTTGCGCATTCCAATCATTCGGATTCGCAACATAATACTGATAGTCTGGGCTCTTGATGATTATTCTTGGCTTTGGCAGTACTACAGTAGCATTTATCTGGCACATCTTCAAGCACAACACAATTTGCCCCAATTCTAACATTATTTCCAATATGAATTGCGCCAAAATTTTTGCTCCAGGTCCTATGTAAACATTTATCTCCAATGGTCGTGCCCCGATTCTCCATG
>ENA-OQHA01001148-OQHA01001148.1-human-gut-metagenome-genome-assembly--contig:-NODE-1148-length-10788-cov-2.316012_pt1 | contig 10788 bp, 13 predicted proteins | sample MGYA00242558_ERZ504707 | MGnify/ENA primary metagenome ERZ504707 (study PRJEB26092, sample SAMD00036197) | human gut metagenome | host: Homo sapiens | study: EMG produced TPA metagenomics assembly of... | reverse complement strand
CGTGCGGCTCTTTCGCAACATTTTCCAGAATGGTAAGTCCTTCTGCCATAGCTGCTGCCATCATAACATTGATGGTTGCTCCAACACTTACAACGTCAAAATAAATATGTTTTCCAACAAGACGGTCTGCTTCTGCAACAATCTTGCCATGTTCGATATCTACATCTGCACCAAGTGCACGGAATCCTTTGAGATGCTGGTCAATTGGTCTGCTTCCGATATTGCATCCTCCCGGAAGTGCAACTTCGGCACGTCTGTACTTTCCAAGTAATGCTCCGAGAAGATAGTACGAAGCACGGATTTTCTTAATGTAATCATACTCGATATCTACATTCTTAATGCTGGCTCCGTTAATCTTCACTGTATGACGGTCAACACGATGTACCTGTGCTCCAATCCCCTCGATTGCGTCAATCAGTACGTTAATGTCATTTACATCCGGTAAGTTATCGATCAATACAGTTTCATCTGTCATGATTGCTGCCGCAAGAATTGCAAGTGCTGCATTCTTCGCACCACCGATTTCCACTTCTCCCACAAGCGGATGACCGCCCTTAATAATATACTGTTCCATCAATTACACCTCATTAATATTTATATAAATCTCTATCTACAATAAATCTATTCTTAATCTGCTATTCTATCTTTCTGCAAATCTGTTTCAATTATCTAATTCTAAATATCTCTAAATCTAATTTTTCTAAAATTCGTGCATAAATTTCTGCATCACAATATAACCCTAAAAAGGGTTCGCGCCTATTATAGCACAAATTTTCCAATTGTAAAATATTTTTTACAGTTATGTAATTTTATTGTAACATATTCCAATTGTTCTATCTATACTTGTGCACTTTTACTCCCCTAATGCATCTAATACCGATTCAATCGTATCTTCCAGCTTCTGATTATCTTCACACACTGTAATATCTGCATACTTTTCAAAAAGCTTTACTCTTTCATCATACAGATCTTTGAGCGTCTGTCCGTCACGCAATACCACTCCACGGCCTTTGGCATTTTTAAGTCTGCTGTTTATTGTCTCAAAGGATGCCTGTAAATATACGACTTTGCCGATTTCTTTGTAATGTTTCATCGCATTTTCACAATATACTACGCTGCCTCCTGGCGAGATAACGGTACGTTCCGCTTTCACCTGTGCATTTACCCTGTCTTCTACTTTCAGGAAGCCATCCGGTCCAACGTCAGCAATAATATCTTTCAGAAGTTTCCCTTCTGATTCCTGAATCAGAATATCTGTGTCTACAAATTTGTATCCCAGTCTCTTTGCAATTACCACACCAACTGTACTTTTCCCGACTGCCGGCATTCCGATAAAAATAATGTTATTATCTGCCATGATGTGTCCTCCTGTATGTTATGTTCTGACTTTTTCATCTGAAAACATTCATTTATCACCGCACAGTATAACACACAAGAGGCGAAGTGGAAGTTTTTTTCCAGATGCCCTCTTGTAGATCAATATATTTTTTTACGTATCTCTCTATGTTCCACACGTCTCCTGCAAAGTTCCTGATATGTCATAACCTCGATCAGATCCATAAGCCAGGCACCCGGGTTCTCTTCTTCCTTCTCCGCCTTATCATAGATCCTGCGGCACATCAGACGAAGCTGCAGACGGTCCGGATATTCATCATACATCATGCTTCCGTCATATTCCATTCTGTCACATTCCTCTTCCATATAAGGAAGTACTCTCTTCGCCGTATCCGGGTAAATGCTTTTCATATAGTCATAGTCTCTTCTCGCATTCCGGTCATCATTATACAGCAGCGGAACCGGATAAGCCATATAGAACGGTAATTTATTCTCCATAATCCTGATTGCTCCTTGGCGGTTCTATCTGTATTAAGATATGCACGGAGAGATCAATCGGTGAATGAGAAACTATCTCTTCTAATTAAATGTTATCTCATATTTTTCAATATTAACGGTTGCCGCTTCATCACTAGTAAATATAATTTCATTTGCTTCCAATGGCGTAGGAATGACCACACTTGCCGTCTGCTCTCCATCATTAATAAATAATTCTACAGAATATCTGTCCATGATAAAATGTAGTTTCGGCGCATGATGTTTTTCCGTAATTTCTATCTTTCTCACACAGACAACATCTGCATTTACACCACTGTAGGTCCGGTCAATTTCAATCTGATGTTTTTCCGGATAATATGTAAATGTTGTTGTATATTCTTCATTATGTGCACATCTACCTTGAACTCCCTACCTTCTACATTCGTAAGTTCTACCATCATGTCAATCACCCGGCCATTGATACCATCCAAAGACATCTGTCCGCTAATTTTCTGTTCTGTATAGATGATTGGATTTTTCTTATACTTTTCCAGTTCTCTCACCGGACTTTGCCAGATTTTCCCATCTTTGATTTTTAATTCTCTTGGGAGTGTCATCATTCCCTGCCATTTCTGTCCTTTTGTCATGACACGTGCATCCCACGACTTCATCCATGCGACCATGATCCGCCTGCCATCCGGAAGCTCTGTTGTCTGTGGTGCATAAAAGTCCAGTCCATAATCTAGGCTTCTCTTTTTCTCCCATGCAAAATCCGATATTTCTTTTTCTGCATCTCCAATAATATAAATGGAATTATGACCGTTATGAAATTCGTACTTTGAGCATGCATATTCTGCGGAGAACAAATGATTACAGGATACCCGTCTACTTCCAGATAATCCGGACACTCTAACATATCTCCATTCTTTCCGTCATTTCTCAAAAGGACTTTTTCATACCGCCAGTTTTTATAGTCCGCACTGCTAAATAAGACTATTTGCCCACAATTTTCCTCATAGCGATTGCCTACAACACAATAATATCTGCCATCCTTTTTCCATATTTTCGGATCACGGAAGTCTTTTCTGTCAAATTTCTCCGGCATGATATCTCCTTTTATAACTGGATTATCCTGCCATTTTTCATAAGTCTTCCCATCTCCAATGGCAATGCACTGATTCTGGATTTCTTTTCCGTCTTTCTGGCTTACTCCTGTATAAAGCAGCACATGCTTTCCATCAGCTTCTACTGCACTTCCCGAGAAACATCCTATGTGATCATAATCCTGATCAGGCGCCATAGCTACCGGATATGCTTCCCATTTTAGCAGATCTTCGGTCACCTGATGCCCCCAGTGCATCGGTCCCCATTCTGTTTTATATGGATAGAACTGATAGAACAAATGTACTTTTCCCTGGTATACAGAGAAACCATTCGGGTCATTCATCCATCCTGTTTCCGGTGTCACATGGAATAATGGTTTTCTTTTTCATCTATGTAATTCTGTCTGATATATTCATTGGCTTTTTCAAGCATACGTTCTTCCTCTTCTATTCTAAATCATTCTGCTCCGATTACCTGCTCTGTTTCCTTATCAAAGAAATGCATCTTATGTGGCATAAAGGTAAATTCCACCTCATCTCCCACCTGGCTTACTTCATATTTTGATACTCTTGCAATCGTTACGCTTCCTCCGAAGTCAAAATACAGATTATTCTCATTTCCCATAATCTCCGTATTGTCAATAACTGCTTTCTGATGACTTCCATAAACGTCCAGATTAGTTATATCAAACTTGATATCTTCTCCTCTGATTCCCATGATAACTTCTGAATATCCTGCAATACGTTTTGCAATTGCTTCCGGAAGTTCCACTGTATTGCCATCTGCAAATATCAATTTCTTTCCGTCTACTTTCACATCATAAAAATTCATCTGCGGAGATCCTATAAATCCCGCAACAAATTTATTCACCGGATGCTCATACAGATCCATTGGTTTACCAACCTGCTGGATCACTCCATCTTTCATGATTACTATGCGGTCTGCCATTGTCATGGCTTCTACCTGGTCATGCGTGACATAGATGGTTGTACTTCCAAGATTTCTGTGTAACTTACTGATCTCATTTCTCATGCTGACACGCAGTTTTGCATCCAGGTTAGAAAGTGGCTCATCCATCAGAAAGACTTTCTGGTCTTTTACAATCGCTCTTCCAAGTGCCACTCTCTGTCTTTGTCCACCTGATAAATTCTTAGGCTTACGGTAACGATATTCTTCGAGTCCCAGGATATCAATTGCCCAATCTACTTTTTTCTTGATCTCATCTGCCGGAACCTTCATGTTCTTCAATCCATAAGAAATATTTTTTTCTACCGTCATATGTGGATACAGTGCATAGTTCTGGAACACCATAGAGATTCCTCGATCCGCCGGTGCAACCTCATTCACACGTTTTCCATCAATAAAAAGGTCTCCACTTGTAATCTCTTCAAATCCTGCGATCATTCGGAGTGTTGTGGATTTACCGCATCCGGATGGTCCTACAAATGCGATAAATTCTTTTTCTTCTATATCTAAGTTAAAGTCTGTCACGGAATTCTTATTGTTTCCTGCATATTTTTTACATATATTTTTAAATTCGATAAAGCTCATCTTTTAGCCCTCCTTGGAACCTGTTGATATTACACCCTCTACGATCTGTTTTGAGAAGAGTGAATAGATAATAATGACCGGAATTGTTACCATTGTGATAACTGCAAGGGTCTGTCCTGTTGTTGTGTTATCATTTGATGTAATCGCATTCAGACCAATCTGTGCTGTCAGAAGATCACTGGATGTAAATACAAGTGACGGCCACAGATAATCATTCCATACATTCAGGAATGTAAATACACTAACCGTTGCCACTACACTCTTTGACATTGGAAGAACCATAGTAAAAAAGTATTTTACCGGTCCACAGTGATCTAACTGTGCTGCCTCATATACATCATCCGGAAGTCCCAGGAATACCTGACGGAACAGGAAAATGTTAAACGGATTCACGATCATTGGAAGTACATATCCAAGCACCGTATTCAGAAGTCCAAGTTTTGCAATGATCAGGAAATGTATCGTAATGATCGTCTCCATCGGTACGATCATCAGAAGCATAATGATCAGAAGCCAGCGTTCTCTGAATGGAAAATTAATCTTAGCCAATGCATATCCTGCCAGTCCATTTACAATTACACCAAGTACGATCAATATTGCTGCATAGAACAAGGTATTACACATATATCGTACAAATCCTGTATTTGTTAATACAGATACATAATTTTCAAAGAAATTGCCGTTCAATGCCGGTGGAATGAATGCCGCCATACTGTTCATATCAGCAGTGATTGCCGCGTCTGGTTTGAATGAGTTTGCCAGCATCCAGATAACCGGGAACAGGAACAACAATGATACGATCAGAAGTACGACCGTCAGTATCCAATTATTTCTTTTTTGCTTTTTTGTTAACATTCTGATCCTCCTTATCTCTTGTTGCGATTGTCTGGATCACGGTCAGTATCATTACAAAGAATGCGAATACAATAGCCATTGTAGATGCCAGTCCAATTTCCCAGTTAACAGTACCTGTTTCATATATATCATACACAACCGTATACGTTGAATTCGATGGTCCTCCTCCGGTCATAACCATTGGCTGTACCAACATACGGAATGCTCCGATCGTAATCGTAATTAAAACGAACACACACAATGGTTTCAATTCCGGCAGGGTAATGTCCTTGAATTTCTGCCACGGTGTTGCATGGTCCATCTCGGCCGCTTCATAAAGTGCCGGATTGATTGCCTGGATTCCTCCCAGGAAGATGATCATCTGATATCCCATTCCCTGCCATGCACTCATGATCGCGATGGATGGAAGTGCCTGACTGGCACTGTTGATGAATGGCTGTGCATCAATTCCAAAGAAAGAAAGGATTGCATTCATAATTCCTTCCGGGCTGTAGATCTGGATCCACAGTGTTGACACAACAGCAAGTGACATGACCACCGGAACAAAGAATGCTACTTTGAAATACTTCTTACAATGCGTCACTTTATTAATCAGAAGTGCCAGCACAAGCGCTCCAATTCCCTGCAGCGGAACAATAATGATCACAAACTTACGGTATTAAAAAATGCCTGTGAAAACACATCATCTTTAAAAATCTGAATATAGTTGTCCAGTCCGAACAAAATGCGTCAATCCCGGATTTAAAGCAAAGAAATCAGTAAAACTGAAAATCAATGTCAGGATCATCGGCAGGAATAAAAATATCGTAAGTAACACAAGTGCCGGTCCAAAAAACGCCATTCCCATAATGGATTCTGTTCTTTTCTTCATTATTTCATCACATAACGCTTTAATTTTGCGTTAATCCTTTCTACAGATTTATCCAGTTCTGTCTTCGCATCATTATCGGTAAGTACCGAATTTTCCAATACTTCCTGTACCGATGCACTAACCTGTGGATATACAGGTGTTTTTGATCTTGGATGTCCATATTTACTCAGCTGATGATATAAAGCTTTATAATTCTCATCTTCTTCAAAAATCGGACTGCTCTCAAACGCTTCATATGTAGATGGGAAACTCTTACTTTCATCCCACAGACGCTTTCCACTTTCTACACCACTCATCCACTGTACCAGCTTTGTCGCACCTTTTAGTTTCTTCGTCTTTGATGATGCCGCAAATGCCCAGGAACCGGTTGGTGTATATCTTCCGCCATCCCAGTTATCGGATACTACATATGGTGCAACTCCAAGGTTTACATCCGGATAGTTATTATAGATTGTATTTACTTCCCATGCCCCGTCGAACTTAAATGCTGCTCTTCCGCTTTCGAACAGGTCTGTGATCTGTACTTTAGACATATATCCATTATCCAAAACGATTTAAAATAATTCACTGTTTCCAGATTCTCTTTTGAATTGAATACACCGTTCACCTTCAGTCCATCTTTACTTACAAAGTCACCGCCATTTGACCAGAAAAACGGTGCATAATAATAAATCGTAGCTTCTCCTGTCGGGAAAGTCATATCCAGCGCATAACCTTTTTTCTTCTCTACTACCGGCTGTACTTTCTTTAACACCTCTGTGAATTCACTCCATGTCCATGGGTGATCTGCATCTGGAACTTCTACACCTGCTTCTGCGAGAATATCTTTGTTATAATAAAGTCCCACACTGATTCCATTGCTCCAAGCGCATAGAGCTTGTTATTATACGTTCCCTGCTGAATAATGGAATCCAGATACACGCTCTTTTCTTCGTCTGTTAATTTTGCAAGCGGCTGGATAATTCCGTTCTCTGCATATGCCGCTATATTAGGGCCATCAACAGTAAGCACATCCGGCAGATCTCCTGACATCACGGATGCATTGATCTTATCCGAATAGCCTCCACCACTGTCATTTCGTGGAATAAATTCAATATCTGCAAAATATTTCCCATCATATTTCTTATTAAATGCATCTACAGATTTCCTGTAGCACTGTCCTTCTTCTGTGTCTTCGATTGAATGTACCCAGATAGAAAGATATTCTTCACCTTTGTCATATCCCTTTACTTCTCCTGGTTGCGGCTGTTTATCTCCACACCCCGTCAATGCCATTGCAAAGAATGCTGCCAGCAGTACCCCTACTGTTCGTTTCTTCATAGCTTTCTCCTTTCAGATTCACGATTGCGTAACCAGTTAAGTAACCGGTTACTTTATATGCTCATAATACTATCCAGAATCTTACTTGTCAATAGATTTCAAAGAAAAAGTTACCGGTTACTTAACTAGTTATTTTTTGTTTGATTTTTTTCAATGCACTTGCTATACTGATAATATACATTATAAGGAAGAGGATTTACATGAAACAGAAAAAAAGTAACTTTTGCAGATATAGCCGCTTATACAGGCTTTTCAAAAACTACCATTTCCAGATATTTTAATAATCCGGATTCTCTGACTCTTGAAAATCAGGAAAAAATCGCTCATGCACTGGATGTCCTTGGATACCAGGAAAATAAGCTCGCCAAAGTACTGGCTAATGGAAAAAGTGAATTTGTTGGAATTATCATCCCCAACCTGTATCTTCACTATTACTCTGAGATGTTAAACCAGTTACTTTCTACTTACGAAAAGTATAATTATAAATTTCTTGTATTCATTGGAAATAATAAAAAAGAGATTGAAGAAAAATATATTCATGAACTGATGGCTTATAAGATTGAGGGACTTATTGTCTTAAGCAATACCATTTCGTCTGAAGAACTTGCTTCTTATAAACTCCCGGTTGTCACGATTGAGCGGGAATGTGACCATGTCTGCAGCGTGTCTACAGACAACTATCTGGGTGGTGTTCAGGCAACCAGTTTGTTGATACGCAATAAATGTGATGTTATTTTACACATCAATTCCATATTCCCAGATACACTTCCAACCTATGGACGTATCCGGGGATTCGAAGATATCTGTAACGAACACCATGTCGTTCACGAATTAATCCAAAGAAATCTTGGAAACACTTATCAGGAAACCCTGACTCAACTAAAAAACATATTTAACGAAATTGAAGAAAAATATCCCTCACAAAAAAAGGGGGTCTTTCTTGCAAATGACACTTATGCCAGTATGTTCCTGAATCTGATATTTCAAAAATACGGGAAACTCCCGAAAGACTATCAGATTGTCGGATTCGATGATTCTCCTATTGCAAGCGAAGCTATCCTTCCAATCACAACCGTTGGACAGCAGATTGAGAAAATTGCACAGACTGCCATGGAACTTCTGGTTCTCCAGATGAATGAAATGAAAAAAAGGAAACCGGCTCCTTTAAAAGAGCCGGTTCATAAGCAGATTACGCCTGTATTGATCCGACGCAATACTACGGATTAACATACTGAATAATACTTGCCGTGTGCAAATGGTGGATCTCCTGAAGTTTTTGGATTACTTCGGGAGATTCTTTTCGTTTCTTTTCATTAATTCTTCAGCCGTTTTTTGAATGACATTTATATCTTCTTCTAATTCATCTGCAATCTGTTCTATTAACTTTCCTTTTTCCAATTTCTTCTTTACTAGTTTTCCCATCTTTTGTCATCTATCTCAACTTTTATCTGTTCTCCTGCCGGTCTGTTCCTTCTTGCCCCAACCAGATACAGAATTGCTGGACCAAAATTAACAATAATTCCAATAATGAAAATTGGGAAATCTGATGTTTTCAAAAAAGCTTTTCCATTATCTATTGCAATAATAATTTCATTGCAATACATTAACAAATTAACACCCATATAGATAACAATTCCTGCTGTTAACTGTTTTGTTTTTCTGTATTATTACAGTTTGCTTCCCCATAATGTCCCAGATACCAGATGCCTATTGAAATTGCAAGCATCCATAATGTGTGTACACGTTCTCCAGCCAAAAACAAACATTAATCAAACAACCTACAATTCCCCAAAGTCCCAACAATTGAAATATATCGAAGTTCCTCTAATTAATTTCCGTCCTCCCGGTGCTCTGATTCCTCCTACAGAATAAATCAGATCATCACAAAATTCATGAACCGACTTCCCAGTACTGTTTCAAAATTTTCATTACGCTCCTGTGCTTCTTCCGCCATTCCAGTGATATCTTCAATCATTTGGTCAATTTCTTTTTCTGTAAGTGGGAATGTCTTGATGTATTTTTTCATCTTCCTGACCATTCTTTTATTTTTCTTCGTCAACATAATCTACTCCTCCTTTTTCAAAATTCTATTTACTGATAATTGTACTTCCGTCCAGCATTTAATAAACTCCTGCAAATATGCCTCTCCTTCAGCCGTTAATGAATAATACTTTCGTTTTGGTCCAAGCGGCGAAGGTCGTAGTTCTGAAGAAATCATCCCTTTCTTTTCCAATCGTACGAGTAATGGATAAATACTTCCCTCTTTACATCTTCAAATCCGAACTCTTCTAATGTTGTTACAATCTCATATCCGTATGTAACCGTCTCGGATAAAATCTGCAAGATACATCCTTCTAAAGTTCCCTTCATTAATTGTGATTTATCATACATATTTTCACCTACCTTGTATACTATAGTAGTTCTTAACTATATTGTATCACACAGTAGTGGTTTGTCAATGAATTTGCGTACAATAAGAATGGGTTTCTAACTATTTTCCGGCTTATTCTGACATAAAATCGCAGATTTAAGCTTTTCAACTTATATCTGCGGATTTTTTATCTAAGAATTTCTCAGTATTCCTACTCCTTTCTTTGTAATGATGTCGCATCCTCCAGCATCATATCTTTCACCTTCATCAGACGGATCTGGGTGCTTCGTTCATTCTCGTCCAGTTTCATCGTAATATACTTGATATTCTTCTGTGCCTCCGGAATGATCACATGCTCCAGGGCGTTGACACGTCTTCTGGTCTTCTCAATCTCAGCTGCCATAAGCTGGCAGGCTTTTTCTGTCTCTGCAAGCTTCAGCATATCCGGTAGGATATCTGCCAGAGATTTTACGGCTCCGTCCAGATCACTCGATGTAAATGCGAATCCATACGAATAGATATCATTTGCATCTGCCGTTCTGGTCTTCGTCTCGAATACAGGAATGTCTACACTCATGACATTCTTCTGTCCGACTTCCAGATCTACTTCCTGCTTCGGTGCCATCAGTGCCGTGTTCAGGGTTGCTTCATCCATGCCGGCTTTGGCTATGACGAAGTTCTTATTAGCTGAACGAATCCCCGCTTCTACCTTTTCCCGAAGTTCCATGTTCACTTTTACCAGATCCAAGAACTGACGCATCAGTCGTCTCGTTTATCTTTCAGAAGTTTGTGACCTTTTATGGCTGTGACCAGTTTCTTCTTAGTTCTGGTTCAGTTCCATACGGGTAGGGGTTACCTGGGTTGACGCCATAGTATCACTCCTTCTATACTTTATATATTGGTA
>ENA-OQHA01001147-OQHA01001147.1-human-gut-metagenome-genome-assembly--contig:-NODE-1147-length-10819-cov-2.112608_pt1 | contig 10819 bp, 20 predicted proteins | sample MGYA00242558_ERZ504707 | MGnify/ENA primary metagenome ERZ504707 (study PRJEB26092, sample SAMD00036197) | human gut metagenome | host: Homo sapiens | study: EMG produced TPA metagenomics assembly of... | reverse complement strand
CTGTTGCCGCAGGCAATAGGGCGGGCGATGGAATGGCCCGTTTCGTGTCCGAGGAGAAAGCTGCCGACGGGTCATCATAGCATAAACTTACAAAAAGATTAAGGAACCAAAATGTCAATGCTGAACCACTTTTTTGATTACAAACCCGAAGTCCTGGCGCTGGACGAAAAAGCCATGGAGCTCTGCCAGCCCTATTTCCACCACATGGAGGAGATCCGGGACTACAACCAGCTGAAAATGCTCAAGGCCTTTGCCGATACCCAGATGTCCTCCACCGATATGCTGGGCACCACCGGCTACGGCCTGTGGGATACCGGCCGCGCAAAGCTGGAGCAGATCTTTGCCGAGGTGATGGGCGCGGAGGATGCCCTTGTGCGCAGCCAATTCCAGAGCGGTACCCATACGCTGGCGGTGGCCCTGTTCGGCCTGCTGCGGGCAGGGGATACCCTGCTGGCTGCTACCGGCCGTCCCTACGATACGCTGGAGGGCGTGATCGGTCTGGACGGCAAGGGCAAGGCACCGGAACCCTGATGGACTACGGTATCCGGTACGACGAAGCCCCCCTCAAGGCCGATTTCACCCCGGATTACGCGCTGATCGCTCAAAAAGCCCCGGGGGCAAAGGTCTGCCATATCCAGCGCAGCCGCGGCTACCTGCAGCGCAATGCCTTTGATCTGGATACCATTCAGAAGATCGCCGACACGGCCCGTGCCGCCAACCCCGGGATCATCATCTTTGTGGACAACTGCTATGGTGAGTTCACCCAGATGAAGGAGCCTGCCAGGCCGGTGCCGACCTTGTGGTGGGCAGTCTCATCAAGAACCCGGGCGGCGGCATCGCCCCCACCGGCGGCTATATCGCGGGCCGGAAGGATCTGGTGGAGCTGTGTGCCTACCGCCTGAACGCCCCCGGACTGGGCAAGGAGCTGGGCTGTACGCTGGAAACGCCCCGTGATATGTATCTTGGCTTCTACTATGCCCCGGCGTGGTGTGTGAGGCCATCAAGACCGCCATCTATGCCCAGTGCCTGCTGGAGCTGGTGGGCAAAAAGCCCATCCCGCGCTACTGCGAGGACCACAACGATATCGTGACCTGCTTCGATGCCGATACCGCCGATGCCCTCATCGGCTTCTGCCGCGGCATTCAGGCCGCCAGCCCCGTGGACAGCTATGCCGCACCGGAACCTCTCCGGAACCGGGCTATACCGATGAGGTCATCATGCAAGCGGCAGTTTTACTCAGGCAGCACCATCGAGCTCTCCTGCGACGGCCCCCTGCGTGAGCCCTTACACCTGCTACCTGCAGGGCGGCCTGAACTTTGCCGCAAGCCGTGCCGGTGTCCTGCTGGCCGTGCAGAATGCTTATTTCAAGGATTGATCTTTTCAGAAAGAAAGCGTGAATCAAATGAATCGTGTTACTCCCATTGATGCCCGGATGCTGGAACGCTTTGAGCAGGGCTATGCTGCCCGCCCGGAGCTGAATGTGATGTCCAATGCAGTTTCCCGCACGGCGCTGCCGGACGCGGCCTTTGTGCCCGCCGCCGCTGCCAAGCTGCGGATGGACTTCTCTGTGCTGGTCAAGACCAATAACATCACCAACCAGAAGCAGAGCGGCCGCTGCTGGATGTTCTCCACCCTGAACGTCCTGCGCCAGCGGGTGATCGCCAAGTGCGATCTGGAGGATTTCTCCTTCTCTCCCACCTATCTGGCGTTCTACGATAAGCTGGAAAAGGCAAATCTCTTCCTTGAGAACATCCTCCACTTTGCGGATCAGGATCTGACCGACCGTGAGACCTACACCCTGCTGGGCAACCCGCTGCCCGACGGCGGCCAGTGGGATATGGCCATCAGCCTGATCAAAAGTACGGCGTGGTGCCCTCCTGGGTCATGCCGGAAACTGTCCACTCCACCGGCACGGCCAAGTATCTGCCCATCCTGAACCGCAAGCTGCGGGAGGATGCGCTGGAACTGCGGGCCATGGCAAAAGAGGGAAAGGACACGGCCGCCCGCCGCGAGGAGATGCTGGCGGAGATCTACAACGCCCTGTGCATCCTCTACGGCCAGCTCCCAGGAGCTTTGACTTTGAGTATACCGACAAGGATGAGCACTACCACTGCGACCGGAACCTGACCCCGCACACCTTCCTGGAAAAATATGTGGGCAATGATCTGGATGATTACGTCGTCATCATCTCCTCGCCCATCCATGCGTTGAACCACACCTACTGCCAGCCCTTTATGGGTGACGTGGTGGAGGAGAATATGTTCTGGCTGAACCTCTCGCAGGAGGAGCTGGAGGATCTGACCATCCGTCAGCTGCAGGCAGGGGAGGGGGTCATGTTCAGCTGCGACTGCCAGCCCGACGGCGAACCGCGACCAACGGTTACTGGGACCCCGACTGCTTCCAGTACGGCGAGGTGCTGGGCGGCCTGACCTTTGGCATGACCAAGGCCGAGCGGCTGCTCACCCGTGAAAGCACCATGAATCATTGCATGATGTTCTGCGGTGTCAATCTGGACGAGAACGGCAAGGCTGACCGCTGGAAGATCGAGAACAGCTGGGGCGATGCCTCCGGCCAGAAGGGCTACTACATCGGCAGCGAGAAGTGGTTCAAGGCCAATGTCTACCAGATCACGGTCCGCAAGAGCCTGCTGAGCGATGCCCAGCGCGCCCTGCTGGATCAGGAGCCCCTGCCCATGAAGCTGTGGGACCCGCTGGCTTAATTTTAAATAAGATGCTATAAAGAAATCCCCCTGCCATAGGCAAGGGGATTTCTCTGTTAAGCGGATAGTAGAGGGAGCTTTAATGTGAAGCAGCTGCCTTTGCCCACTTCACTTTCCAATAGGATTTCTCCGTGGTGCAGGTGGGCAAGCTCCTGCGCAATGGTCAGTCCCAGACCGGTGGAGTCGTGCTTGGAAGAGGTGGTGGTGTGGAAATACCGGTCGAATACGGCGGCCTGATCCTCCGGCGCAATGCCGCAGCCCGTGTCCCGGACGCTCACCAGAGCAGCACCGGCCTCCACCCGGCTGCTGACGGTGATGCTCCCTCCTGCAGGGGTGTAGTGAATGGCATTTGTCAACAGGTTCTGCAGGATCTGCTGCAGCCGGATCTGGTCGCCCCACACCGGCAGCTCCGAAGCCGGGGGAGCCTGAAGCACCACGCCCTTCTTCTCAGCCTCCTCCCGGCAGCTGTCACAGACCGCAGCGATGACCTCCCCCAGAGATACCCGGTCCTCGTTGAGCATCACCTGTTTCTGCTCCAGCTTTGCAGCCAGAAACAGATCCTCCGTCAGGCGGCGGAGAAAGGCCGTCCGCTGCTGTAAGGCGGGCAGCAGGGCCGGCAGAGCCTCCGGTGCAGCCTCCAGTGTGTCCAGTCCACTGCTGACCGCAAACAGGGGACTGCGCAGGTCGTGGAAATGTTCAGCATCATGCTTTCCGGGCCTCAGTCTCCTCCGTCAGGGCCTTTGTCCGCTGAATGACCCGGGCATCCAGCTCCCGGGCCAGCTGCTCCGCCCGGTCAAATTGCAGGGCATACCGGCGGCAGACGTAGGCCATGCAGCCCAGAGTAAAAGGCGCGTCGTAGATCCGGGCACACCGGAACAGATAGAAAACACGCTCTCCTGAAAAACGGCACGTGCATGCCCGGCAGGACCACCCATACCCGGAAGCCAATGGTGATGGCACAGGGAAACAGCATCAGCAGGGCAGCGTCGGAGCCCCGGGCATACATTGCCATCAGGATGCCCAGACAGTAGCCCATGCCCAAAAGCAGCCCCACCGCCCGTACGCGGCTGAGGGGAACCAGCGTCAGAACAAGATACCCCAGCGTCAGAAGCAGGGAACCGAGCCGATGCCCGTGGGACACCGGCACAGCCCCTGTCAGGGCCGGCGCACAGCAGAATACCTGCCAGAACCGTGACGGTAAAGAATCCCCGGCGGAAAAAGACGCTCCAGCCGGAACTTCCCACCGGAGCAGAATGATCACCAGAGCCAGAGGGTCAGCACCGTCAGATACAGCAGAAAATACCCCAGTTCCTTCTGAGGCTTGTATCGGTACAGGGCCAGCACCACCGCCCCCAGAGTGCAGAATACTGCAATGGCCATCCACTGCAGCACCGTGCGGAAGGTCAGGGCAGCCACTCCTTTTCCGGAAACAGGGCAGCCCATGCCATCAATTGGGCTTCGGAGTCCATGCCGGGGACCCCAAAATCCGCCAGCGCCGGCAGTCGCTGGTTGAACCAGATCCCTGCCAATCCAATGGTCAGTGCCAGTGCCCCGGCAGCAGCCGGAAGCAGAATTCGCTTTTTTATCATAAAAAGACCCCCTGCAAAACTTGGAGAACCGGTTGAGAACAGCCCGGAAATACGGTATACTAGATAAGGATATTATAGCAAATTCACGCCGAAAAGGGGAGAGCAAACAGGATGATCCGCATTCTTCTGGTGGAAGATGATCCGGTGATCCGGGACACTACCAGCTATTTCTTGAACTGTCAGCAGAATTTTGAGGTGGTCTGCGCTGACACCGGCGGCGAAGCGCTGAGCCACGCCCGGGAAAAGTTCGATGTGATCCTGATGGATATCCTTCTGCCGGATACCAACGGCATGGAACTGTGCCAGCGCCTGCGCAGCTGGTACCACTGCCCCATCATTTTACTTCCTGTCTGGACGATACAGACACAGTGGTACGGGCGCTGGAATTGGGCGGCGATGATTTCCTGACCAAGCCCTACAACCACAAAGTTCTGCTGGCTCGCATCATGCAAACATCCGCCGTGTCCAGATGGATGCCGCAGAGCCCAGCGTCAGCGGCTATCACTGTGCGGCCTTTACGCTGGATCCCAACAGCCACTGTGTGGAAAAGGACGGCCGGAGCATCCATCTGGCCGACATGGAGTACCGCATCCTGACCCTCTTCATCCGGCATCCAAACACCTTCTTTACCGCAAACGAGCTTTACCGGAAGATCTGGGGGAAGGAGAGCCTGGGGGATGTCCGCACTGTGCAGGTGCACATCCATAACCTCCGCAGTAAGATCGAGCCCGACCCTGCAAAGCCCATCTACCTCAAAAATGTCTGGGGCAAAGGCTATATTTTCCGCCCGGAAGGGGAGACGGAGGCCTGAAATGGTGTTGCTGTCTTAAATATCGTTAACCCTCAAAGCACCCACTTCTTAAGGAAACTTAAGCCGTGGGTGCTTTTTCTGCTCTGGTTTGACCGTTATTTATCAAACAAAGTGGGAAACGGGAATTTTCCAGTGAAGAAACGGCAAAGATGTTTAAGAATTCTTAAAAGACAACAGGCAGACTTTGTGTTAATTTATTATCGAACGAAGTCTGCGCCGTATTGTGGCGGTGCGTTTCGGATAAGAGGAAAATCGAAGAATAAGAACAGAAAAAGAGAAGAAAGGATCATCCAAGCATGAACAAGATCTCGCGTAAAGGCTTTCTGAAGATCGCTGCTGCCGCTGCCATGTCCGGTGTCACCGCCGGTGCACTGGCTGCCTGCAACGCTGCAAGCTCCTCCACCGCCGCTTCCTCCGGTGCAGCAGGCAGCTACACCCCCGGTACCTACACCGGCACTGCCGAGGGCATTTCCTCTACCGTCAAAGTCACCATGACCTTCTCTGACAGTGCTGTGACCGACGTTGTGGTCGATACCTCCGGCGAGACCGCTTCCTACGGCGCTGCTGCTGCCGAGGAGCTGAAGAACCAGCTGCTGAACGCCGGCTCTGACGAGATCGACGGCGTGTCCGGCTCCACCATCACCTCCGATGCCGTGAAGAAGGCCGCCAAGAGCTGCTTTGCACAGGCAAAGGGAGAGGCAACTGTAACTTCCGTTCAGCTGCCCACCGGTGACGAGACCGATTGGCTGGGCAAGGAGCCTGACATTGACGAGGCTGCCATCACCGAGACGGTGGACACCGACATCCTCATCGTGGGTGCCGGAAACGGTGGTATGTTCGCTGCTGCTTATGCCGCTGCCAAGGGCCTGAACTTCCGTGTCATCGAGCAGAACGGCAATGTGCAGGATACCCGTCACTGTGGGTGCCGTGGACGGCTTTGGCGCTCAGGAACAGGGCATCAAGATGGATCGTGCCAAGCTGCTGAGCGAGGTCTCCCGTTACGCCTCCGGCAAGTGTGATCAGCGCGTGGTCAAGACCTGGATCAACGAGTCTGCCGAGATGATCGAATTTGTCCGCTCCATCATGGAGGACAAGTACGGCGTGAAGATGATCTACACCTACGGCGACGAGGCCAAATGGCCTGCAGAAAACGCCGAGCACAACACCGATTATATGTACCCCGAGATCGAGTATACCTATGATCGCTCCAGTGGTGCCGCCCGGAACGAGCTGCTGCTTCAGTACATTCAGGAGCTGGGCTACGATGTGGACTTCAAGACCAGTTCTGGCCAGCTGGAAAAGAACAGCGAGGGGCCGCATTACCGGCGATCATCGCCCAGAGCACCGAAGATGACCACTTTATCCGCTACAACGCCAACAAGGGCGTGCTGCTGGCCTGCGGCGGCTTCCCCGGCAACCCCTACATGATGGAGCAGCTGGACCCGCTTGGCACCAGCGTGACCACCGCCTGCTCCTACTCCCCCGCCGACAAGGCTACGGCATCCGCGCTGCTGTATGGGCCGGTGCCAATCTGGACAAGGAAGCCGCTCCCATGCTGTTTGACCGCGGCGTTGTTGCCCCCGGCGTGATGGCGGCTATGTGGATAGCGACACTGCCTTTGGCGGCAAGGCCTTCCCCGGCAAGATCCGCCAGTACAACCCCGGTACCCAGCCCTTCCTGAAGGTGAACCGCAACGGCGAGCGCTTTGCCAACGAGAGCTGCCCCTACAACGATATCGTCTACGCTGCCGCCCACCAGCCGGGCCGCGTCTACGCACAGATCTGCGATGCCAACATTCTGGAGGACGCAAAACGTTTCCACACCATCGGCTGCTCTGCCCAGACCCGCAACGGCGGCGAGAAGTACATTCAGGGTAAGATGGACGAGGCTATTGAGGCCGGGGCATTGTTCAAGTGCGATACGCTGGACGAGCTGGCCGACAAGATGGGCTTTACCGGTGCTGCCAAGGACACCTTCCTTGCTACCGTGGAGCGTTACAATGAGCTGTACGACAAGCAGAACGATGAGGATTTCGGCAAGCCCGCTTACCGCCTGAGTGCCATCCGCACCGCGCCCTTCTATGGCTGCTGGCTGGGTGCCTCTCTGCTGACCACCGAGCAGGGCATTGCCATCAACGAAAAGGGTCAGGCGCTGGACAACAACAACCAGCCCATGGAGGGCCTGTATATCACCGGTGATATGTCCGGCAGCTTCTTTGCCAACAACTACCCCTGCCTGATGGCTGGTGTGGCCATGGGCCGCACCCTGACCTTCGCCATGAAGGCCGTCAAGCAGATGGCGGGTCTGGATAACGCCTGATCCAGCGCGGTTTTCCGGCACAACTTAAGCGTTTTTCCATTTCTTCTTTCTTCATGAAGAGAGGCGGTCCCTGTTTGGGGCCGCCTCTCTTTGCTATTTTTTCGCCACGTGCCCCCTACACAAATCCCCACGATTGTGCTATGATAAAGCTGAACAGCCGGTTTGTGCCAGACAACCGGCAAAATCGAGGTGTTTGTACAAATGTCTGATCTCCTTGAAACTCTGCAGCAGGAAGGGGTAGACCCCGCTCTGCTGGAAGCAGTCCAACAGTACCGCACTGCCCATGCCCTGCCGGACGCACTGCGCCCGCGCATCCCTTCCCCTGCCTTTACCTACTATGGCAAACAGGTGTGGGAGCAGGCGCTGGCGGCGCTGCTCTGCGGCGAAAACCTGCTGCTGGCAGGCGGAAAAGCCACCGGCAAAAACGTGCTGGCCGAGAACCTTGCCGCCGCCTTTGGCCGTCCCGCATGGGACATCTCCTTCCATGTGAACATGGACGCAGCATCCCTCATTGGCATGGACACTTTTGCGGACGGTCAGGTGGTGTTCCGGCCCGGCCCGGTATACCGCTGCGCCCAGTGCGGCGGCTTTGGTGTGCTGGATGAGATCAACATGGCCAAAACGAAGCGCTGGCCGTGCTGCACGCGGTGCTGGACTTCCGCCGCGTCATCGATGTGCCCGGCTACGACCGCATCCCGCTGGCGGAGGAGACCCGCTTTATTGCCACCATGAACTACGGTTATGCCGGCACCCGTGAGCTGAACGAGGCCCTCACCTCCCGTTTCGTGGTCATCCAGATGCCCACCATTACGCAGGACGATCTGGAAAAGCTGCTGCGGACGCAGTTCCCCGATCTTGCTTCCAAGTATGTGCGCCAGTTTGCACTGCTGTTCCTTGACCTGCAGAAAAGTGCGACAGTGCGGAAATTTCCACCAAGGCGCTGGATCTGCGCGGTATGCTGGATTCCCTGCGGCTGATCCGGCGCGGCATCCCGGCAGGCGCGGCACTGGATATGGGCATCACCAACAAGGCCTTTGACTCCTACGAGCAGGGCCTGATCCGTGATGTGATCGCGGCGCGCATTCCGGCCAAGCTGGATGCCGCCAAGCTCTTTGGCTGATGGACGCCAGAGTTACACCGCGCAGGAGCGGCGTGCGGCCAATCAGGTCTGGGCTGCTGCAGGAGCCTATGGCTTTGAGCCGCTGTTTCTGGCCCGCTATACCGACGGCACCACCGATTTTTACATGAACACGGTCGTGGGCCTCATCCACAAATATTACGGTGACGCGCTGATCCGCAGCATCTTTGATGCATGGGACGGTGATCTGCGGCAGACCATGCTGGACGACATGACATGGCTGTATCTGGAAAATGCAGCCTATCGGCTGGAGCTGCCCCGCCGCCCGGTTCTGGAAGCGCTGCGCCATGCCCATGCAGATTACTTTTTTGCGATTCAATACAAGCTCTCCCGTCAGGAGTGGATGGCAAAATCAGCTGGTCTACACCATGCAGGCCGCACGCTGGCGGCGTGTGCTGGGCCGCACCGACCCGGTGATGACCCTTACGAGTCCGGCCTTGCCGCCGCGCTGGCCCCGGAGCATGTGCCGGAGCCGGAACAGCTGAAAGCCGAAATTTTATCGATCTACGCAAAATTCAACCTGTTCGACGGCACTGTGCACCAGAGAGCAGCTTTGCATCTGCATCTGGACGGCCTGCTGGCAAAGCTTGCCACCAAAGCCATGCCCACCCAGATGATCAAAACGGACCGCGTGACCGTGGAACACTCAAACTCCGTGGATGCTGTGGGCGGCGGGCTGGCGGTGGACAAGCGCAGGGCCCACATCACCCTGAAGCAGAATGCCGCGCAGGACAGAGCCTACATCGAAAGCTGCTTCGGCCGCTCTCTCTACTCACCGGAACGGCTGCGCAAGGCTGAGCAGGAGCTTTGCGTGGGCGACCACCTGGGATGCCATTTGTGGTTCAGCGCCGGTGTGCCAAGCCCGGAGCAGGCCCCCACCCCGGAGGCAAAACATCTGGCTGAGCAGGCCGAACTTCAGGCCGACCGCAACCGCGCTTATTACGCCAAAAATCGGGAACTGCACCGCAGTGTGGTGCTGCGGCTCACCGAGCAGATCCGCAACTGCATCCTTGTGCACCAGCAGCCCAACGCCCGTGTTGCCCGCAGTGCAACCTGAACGCTGGGCGCATCTGGCGCGCACCACTTTTGAACGATGACCGGGTGTTTTTGTGTGCCGAGGAAGAGAACCAGCCCTCTTTTACGGTAGACCTTTTATTGGACGCATCCGCTTCCCGCCTGCACTGTCAGGAAGTGATCGCGGCTCAAGGATCCATTTTGGCCCAGAGCCTTGCGGCCTGCGGTATCCCGGTGCGGGTGTCCAGCTTCAGCAGCCTGCGGGGCTACACCGTACTGCGTGTGCTCAAAGGCTTTGCAGACAAAACCTGCAAAACATCAACCGATATTTTGCTTCCGGCTGGAACCGTGACGGCCTTGCCCTGCGGGCAGCAGGCGATCTTTTGCGGTTTGCGCCCGGTCCTGCGCCGCGGCATCTGCTCATCGTGCTGACGGACGCTTCGCCCAACGACAGCCGCCGCATCCCGCCCAGTGCAGAAAACCCGCTGGGCTGCGGTTACGAGGACGCTGCCGGTGTGGCTGACACTGCCGCGCAGGTGCGTGCGCTGCAGCGCATGGGCATCCGGGTGTCGGCTGTGTTCATGGGTGAGGACAGCTCTGCCGGTGCCGCTGCACAGATCTACGGCAAAAACATGGCCCGTATCCGCGGCATGGACCAACTGGCCCGCGCGGCCGGGCGGCTGATCCAGAACGAGATCCGTGAACTGGGCGATTGAACCATATTTTACCAGAACAGCCCACAGATGGGAGGCTTTGGCCTTGCCGTCTGTGGGCTGTTTTTGATACAGAGCACAACTGATTCGCTCTTGCAACAACCATGTTTCGGGTCGTTGTTGCAGGATGCGCGGAAATATTTTGTTTTTCTACAAACTTATAGTTGTTTTTCGTTGTGAAGTATGCTATACTATGTTCAGTCAATAAAACATTCCTGCGTAAGCTGCCTGCTGTGCACCGGGTCGTTTGGCGCAGTGCCCATCCGTTATACAACGAACTGCTGTGTTATAGTTTCAGGAGGGAACCGATCATGGATGCCAACCGTTATTTTGATGCCATGCACAACGCTATGTCAGCTCAGCACCCCGGTGCGCAGCTGCTTTTAACGGTAAAGCTGCAGGACACCTGCGGCAACGATGCCTGCCTGGAGCTGAAGCAACTGCCCGGTGAGAGCACCTCCATTCTGTGCTACTCCACCATGGGTCGCCGCTGCCTGAACTTTCAGCTGTTCCGCA
>ENA-OQHA01001146-OQHA01001146.1-human-gut-metagenome-genome-assembly--contig:-NODE-1146-length-10819-cov-2.907782_pt1 | contig 10819 bp, 18 predicted proteins | sample MGYA00242558_ERZ504707 | MGnify/ENA primary metagenome ERZ504707 (study PRJEB26092, sample SAMD00036197) | human gut metagenome | host: Homo sapiens | study: EMG produced TPA metagenomics assembly of... | reverse complement strand
GCTTTTGTTGAAATGGAAGATGATCAGGATGTTGCTAAAGCCATCAACGAACTGAACGGTTCTGAATTTATGGGCCGTCAATTGGTTATCAAAGAAGCATTACCGAAACGAATGTAATTACTGATTGATACAGACTAAAAAGCTGCGAATTAACTATTTGCAGCCTTTTTTATTTGGTATTTATTAAGCCTATACGTAACTAATATATCTTTTAGCCTTGCATCTGCTGTTTTCGGTTGGCTTCTTCCAATTGGAAGTCTTTACGGCGAAAGTACAAAATTGGTTCCCAAATACTTTTCGCGAACAACCGGATTCTCTGCCAATTCTTCGGGCGTACCTTGAAACAGAAATCTTTCCTTCAAACAATAAATAGGCCCGGTCTGTCAAGCGCAGAGTTTCCAATGCATTATGGTCAGTTATCAGAATGCCAATATTCTTATCTTTCAGTTTCCACACAATATGCTGTATATCCTCTACTGCGATAGGGTCTACACCGGCAAACGGTTCGTCAAGCATAATAAACTTCGGGTCGATAGCCAGACAACGTGCAATTTCTGTACGGCGGCGTTCACCTCCCGACAGTTGGTCACCTAAGTTTTTACGTACCTTCTGCAAACGGAATTCAGCAATCAAGCTTTCCAGTTTTTCTTTTTGATATTCCTTCGAAGTCTTTGTAAGCTCCAGAACCGAAGCAATGTTATCTTCCACACTCATTTTACGGAAAACAGAAGCCTCCTGTGCCAAATATCCGATACCATTCTGGGCACGCTTATATACGGGATAATCAGTAATATCCTGATTATTCAGATAGATATGTCCCTCATTAGGAACAATCAATCCTGTAGTCATATAAAAAGAAGTTGTCTTACCAGCACCATTCGGTCCCAGCAGTCCGACAATTTCACCCTGTTTCACATTAATGGAAACATGGCTTACGACTGTACGCTTACCATATTTTTTGACCAGATTCTCAGTACGAAGTACCATACGTCCATCCGATGGAAGTTCAAATGTTTCTTCAGCAATATACTGTTGGTTTTCCTGCTCTGCCATAAAGTTGTTTAATAAAGATTTAAGAATGAAGGATCAATCCTTTCATTACCGCAGCAAAAGTAGTAAAAATCTTGGGTTCTGTGGTAATTCCTCCCATTTTCATCTCTGCTTTTATTATAATATAGCTAAAAAACAGTACTTTTGCACAAAATTAGACTCAAATAACAAATATGGTAAGACCAATTACTACTTTGGGTAAATACCTCATGCTAATGGGAAGAGTATTTGCCCGCCCGGAACGTTTCCGAATGTACCTCAAACAATATCGTAATGAAATGGCACAGTTAGGTATCAACTCAATTGGTATCGTATTGCTGATTTCGTTTTCATCGGTGCTGTTATCTGCATACAAATTAAGCTAAACATCGAAGTCCATGGATGCCACGTTTTGTTGTAGGATATACTACCCGTGAAATCTTGTTGCTAGAGTTCTCTTCTTCCATCATGTGTCTTATTCTGGCAGGTAAAGTTGGTTCAAACATAGCCTCGGAAATAGGAACCATGCGCGTCACTCAGCAAATTGATGCGCTCGATATTATGGGAGTGAATTCAGCATCATATCTGATCCTTCCCAAAATTCTAGGACTTATGACAATGATTCCGTTGCTCGTAACTTTTAGTATTTTTGCCGGAGTGATTGGAGCCTTCTGTACAGCGTGGTTTGCAGGTATCACTAATGCTACCGATTTGGAATATGGATTCCAATATAGTTTCGTAGAATGGTACGTATGGTGCAGTTTTATCAAATCACTTGTTTTCGCCTTCATAATAGCCAGCGTATCAGCTTACTTCGGATACACTGTAGAAGGAGGATCTATCGCAGTAGGAAAGGCTAGTACCGATTCTGTCGTATGCAGTAGTGTACTGATCCTGTTCTCCGATTTAATACTTACCCAATTACTTAGCTAACAATGATACAAATTAAATCACTCTATAAATCATTTGAAGATCGTACCGTATTAAATGACATCAACTTTACCTTTGAAAACGGGAAAACAAACCTGATAATTGGACAAAGTGGTTCAGGAAAAACGGTACTCATGAAATGCCTGGTAGGACTTCTCACTCCAGAAAATGGAGAAGTTTTGTACGATGGACGTAACTTGATTACCATGGGGAAAAAGGAAAAGAAAGCTTTACGTCGGGAGATGGGTATGATCTTCCAAAGTGCAGCATTATTCGACTCTCTGTCTGTATTAGAAAACGTCATGTTTCCGCTGGATATGTTTTCTAATATGACTTACAGAGAGCGTATTAAACGCGCTGAATTTTGCTTAGACCGTGTTAATCTGATAGATGCAAAAAATAAATTTCCAGGAGAAATAAGTGGTGGAATGCAGAAACGTGTAGCCATAGCACGGGCAATCGCTCTTCAGCCACAATATTTATTCTGCGACGAACCTAACTCTGGTCTAGACCCTAAGACTTCACTCGTTATTGATGAATTAATTCATGACATCACAACTGAGTATAATATGACTACCGTCATTAATACTCATGACATGAATTCGGTACTGGGAATCGGTGACAGCATATTATATATCTATCAAGGACATAAAGAGTGGGAAGGTACGAAGAATGAAGTTTTTACAGCGACTAACCAACGTCTGAACGACTTTATTTTTGCATCAGACTTACTTAAAAAGGTGAAAACTGAAGGAGAAAAAGAAAATCGATAACTCTTCATCCTTTCACAAAAACGGATACTGTGTTTCGTAATAATCAGAAAAACAGTATCCGTTTTTTTAGTCTTCTTTACACGAAAGGCTAATTTTCTATTTTTGTCAATGTTTTTGTCATCTTTTGTCCCAACTTTCGACTGCTTTCTTCATGCTTTACCAGTCCTACTCCTTTAGCATACCATTCGGTAACCTGACTTTCATCCGAAAACATAAAAAACTTTACTTTTCATTGAATAAGTTACCTTCACGCAATCAAATTTACCAGCTGGTGTAGAAATAGTTTCTGTACCCTCATATTGCCCTTTCATTGAAACAGTCATCGTCACAGGCTTAATCCGGATAGTCATTTCATCTGATTCAATCTTTTCTCCTTTCTGCCGTTTTTCATTTAAAAGCAAACAGATTTTCCCGTTTGTATCAAACTTTGCCTTGGCCGAGGTCATGTCTTTCTTATTTAAAGCTTCTGCCATCATACCACAAATATTATCCTTCATAGATTCTCCATCCTGCAAATAAATCAGTGTATTATTATTTGCATAAGCTACTTTCTGGTAAAACAGAGTATCTTTCATCTTTTCATTCATCTTTGGCACAAAATCACCCAAAGTTATAAAAGTAGAATCATTTACTTTTTCCACATTCACTACTGAAGTATAAGTTTCAGTTTTCTTTTTTCCAGTAAGAACTTCATAATAAAGTTTCTGTCCCTTCTGAATACTACAATACTGAGCAGATGCAGCTATAGCTGATAGCATACAAACAAGTAACAAAACGTAGTTTTTCATAATAGTAAAATATTAGATTCAACGTCATTTTTACCAACTTTTTAAAAAGCACGGCGATAGATAACAAAAATACACTTTTTTTTACAGAGCCAAGAATTTTATTCATATTCTTAAAACGACAGACATCAATATGATATTTAACAAAAAAATCTTCTTTCAGGTCTTTAATGACCAGAAAGAAGATTTTTCCACAAACATCAGAAATGCCCAATTATTTCTGACGGATAAAAATATTTATCGGAGTACCCGAAAGTTTCCAACGTTCGCGTATCTGATTTTCAAGGAAACGCTTGTATGGTTCTTTCACATACTGAGGTAAGTTTGCAAAGAATACAAACGAAAGGTACCTGAGTATTGGGTAACTGAGTAATATATTTAATCTTAATATATTTACCTTTATTTGAAGGAGGTGGATAAGCCTCTATCATAGGAAGTAACTCCTCATTCAAACGAGCTGTCGGAATTCTAGTTGTACGAGCCTGATAAACTTCCTTTGCAGCTTCCAACACTTTAAAAATTCTTTGTTTTGTCAATGCAGAAGCAAAAATTATCGGGAAATCGGTAAACGGTGCAAAACGATTACGAATAGCTTCCTCGTAATTCTTCATCACCTTTGCGGTCTTTTCTTCTACCAAATCCCACTTATTCACTACAACGACAAGTCCTTTCTGATTTCGCTGAATAAGTGAAAAGATATTCAAATCCTGTCCTTCTATACCTCTCGTTGCATCCAGCATCAGAATACACACATCCGAATTCTCTATAGAACGAATAGAACGGACCACAGAATAATATTCCAAATCCTCACTTACTTTATTCTTTTTGCGAATACCAGCTGTGTCGACCAGGTAAAAATCGAAACCAAACTTATCATAACGTGTATAGATAGAGTCACGAGTAGTTCCCGCAATTTCAGTTACGATGTTTCGTTCTTCTCCGATAAAAGCATTTACAATAGAAGATTTTCCAGCATTAGGACGACCGACAACAGCAAAACGAGGAATATCTTCATCTAAAATTTCGTCTGATTCCTTTTTAAATTTGCTTACGATCAAATCCAGCAAGTCACCTGTTCCACTTCCACTCAAAGCAGAAATACAATACGGATCTCCTAATCCCAAAGAGTAAAACTCAGCTGCATTATATTGCAAATCATTGTTATCAGTCTTATTGGCAACAACGATAACCGGAGTTTTGGCACGACGCAAAATAGAAGCTACCTGCATATCCAAATCCGTTACTCCATTTGTAACATCGACAACAAACAATACAACATCCGCTTCGTCTATAGCCAAAACGACTTGTTTACGAATCTCTTCTTCAAAAATATCTTCCGAATTAACTACCCACCTCCAGTATCTACTACTGAGAACTCCTTTCCCAACCATTCCGATTTACCATACTGGCGGTCGCGGGTTGTTCCGGCCTGTTCATTTACAATTGCCTGACGCGTCTTAGTCAGACGATTAAACAGTGTCGACTTTCCCACATTGGGACGTCCTACGATTGCTACTAAATTTCCCATACTTTTTTATTGATTGACGCTGTCACAGCCGATGAAATGTTAATCTAATTGATAACCAAAATTCTTTAGCTCTTTGTCAGAACTTCTCCAATCTTTATCCACTTTCACAAACGTTTCCAGATAGATAGATTTTTGGAAAAAATGTTCCAATGTTTTACGTGCTTCGGTAGCAACTTTTTTCAAAGCTTTTCCCTGATGTCCGATAATTATACCTTTTTGAGATTCACGCTCCACATAAATAACAGCATTAATATGAATACTCTTGGCATCTTCTTTAAACTGTTCAACTACGACCTCTACCGCATAAGGTATTTCTTTGTCATAGTATAACAAAATCTTTTCACGAATAATTTCAGTTACAAAGAAACGAGCAGGCTTATCGGTCAACTGGTCTTTGCCAAAATAAGGAGGAGAATCAGGTATCAGCTCCTTAATACGCTTCATCACCACATCGACATTAAATTTTGCCTTTGCGAGATAGGTATAATTTCTGCTTCAGGCAACATTTCATGCCATTCTTCAACCAACTTAACCAGTTCTTCCTGGTTAGTTAAATCAATTTATTAATCAACAGCAAAACCGGAACTTAACACGACGCACCTTCTCCATAAAGTCTGCATTCTTATCCGGCTTCTCTATCGTATCAGTCACATACAGCAAAACATCTGCATCTACCAATGCCGATTCAGAGAAGTTCAACATAGACTCCTGAAGTTTGTAATTAGGCTTCAAAACCCCTGGAGTATCAGAGAAGACAATCTGCATATCATCCGTATTCAATATACCCATAATACGATGACGAGTTGTCTGCGCCTTGAATGTAGCAATAGAAATGCGTTCTCCTACCAACAAGTTCATCAATGTAGATTTTCCGACATTTGGATTACCTACAATATTTACAAATCCGGCTTTGTGCATAATTATTTTTTAGTAACATACAAAAAAAACGCACCGTATTGGGATGCGTTCTTTTGTATGTGTTAATTAATATTGTTCATTACTTGTTACCATCATAACCCCACTTCACATACGCAGCACCCCAAGTAAATCCGGCTCCGAATGCAGTGAAAATTATATTGTCACCTTTCTTCAACTGTTTTTCATAATCCCATAAACAAAGTGGCAATGTTCCGGCACTTGTATTGCCATAACGTTGGATGTTAATCATTACTTTATCCAATGGAACCTCTAAACGAGAAGCAACAGCATCAATAATACGCAAATTCGCCTGATGTGGGACGATCCAGCTGATATTATCTTTATTCAAACCGTTTCTTTCAGCTATTTGAGCAGTAACATCCGACATATTAGAAACTGCATATTTAAATACAGTTCTACCCTCCTGATACAAATAATGCATCTTGTTGTCTACAGTAAAATAAGAAGGAGGACATACAGAACCACCCGCTTTCATATGTAAGAAAGGCAATCCCTTGCCATCTGTTCTCAATATTGAGTCCATGATACCATAATCTTCAGTTGTTGCTTCTACCATGCAAGCAGCAGCGCCATCACCAAAGATAGGACATGTAGCACGATCTGAATAATTCACCATTGATGACATCTTATCAGCACCAACAATGATAATTTTTTTATGTCTGCCAGACTGAATCATACTTGCAGCTGTTTCCATAGCATAGAGAAAGCCACTACATGCAGCCTGCAAGTCAAATGCATACGCATTCTTCAAACCCAATTTATCACACAAAATTGAGGCAGTAGAAGGGAAATGATAGTCAGGAGTAGTAGTTGCAACAATTACGCAATCAATAGAATCAGGGTCTGAATTTGTTTTTTGCATTAATTGTTTTGCAGCCTTACGTGCCAAATAAGAAGTACCTAATCCTTCTTCATTCAGTATACGTCTTTCTTTTACTCCAATACGGGTCATAATCCACTCATCGTTGGTATCGACCATTCTTGACAGTTCTTCATTGGTCAAAACATAGTCAGGTACATAGCCACCGACTCCTGTAATTACAGCATTTATTTTTTCCATCATTTCAGATTTTAGTTTGCATATTCCTATAAAAAAAACAGCCGGAAGAGCCGAAAGCTCTCCGGCTTTATTCTTTCAGTGAATCACACAAACGTGTTCAACAAAGCGTTTATTAAAGAGCAGCTTCTTTTTCGATAGCTAATTTACCTCTGTAATAACCGCAAGCACCACATACAGTGTGATAAACATGCCATGCGCCGCAGTTAGGGCAGATGGCCAAAGTAGGAGCAACTGCTTTATCGTGAGTTCTTCTCTTAGCAGTTCTCGTTTTTGATTGTCTTCTTTTAGGATGTGCCATTTTTCTAAAACTTTATTTAATTATTATCTAATATTTTTTTCAAATCCTTCCAACGTGGATCGATTTCACGTTCCACATCGGGGTCTGCATCATTTTCTTCAACATCATCCATATAATCCTCATCGTCTGCAGACGAACGCAAATGCTTGCTCAAAGCTCCCATCATGCTTTATTGCATTTTCCCGGAGCATGTACATGTTTCATCGGAAGGCTCAACGCAATGAATTCATAGATAAACCATGCAACATTGATGTAACCATCTTCTTCAGGTACTACTACAATGTCATTTTCATCAGAGAAAGTTGCTCCCATCTTTACCTTCAGCTCATCATCTATATCAACAGGAATTTCCATATCATCCAAACAACGGTCACATGGAACAACGACAAAACCTTCTGTATGAAAGTTTAAGACAAAAACTCCCATGCTTTTCTTTACCGTCAATGCAACTCGCAGCTTTCCTTTCTGTATCTCCGGAGCATCAATGCTGATAAAAAAATCATTGTCCAAGACATATTCATAATGAGATACGTCTTCAGACATATTCTTTAATTCTACCTTGTATGTACTAAGCTTTCCCAATTCGCAATACTATATAAATCGGGCGACAAAGATACAAATAATAATTCATTTTATCTAGTCTTTCTATTTTTTTATTCATAAAAATAAATACTTAACGTTTCATTTATCTTCTAATGGAAAGACTTATCAAATAAAAAAGCGTTTATGACCTTTCCGCATAAAGGGTATTATATTCATATAAATCTCCTTTTTGAGCAGAAAACAAATATTTTTTTAAATAATTACTGCTATAATCATAAATAAACATATTATCTATCGGACAATTAATTAAATTTGCAGAAAATATAAAAGAAATAAAATCTTATTCCTATGTTAACTCAAATAATTAACGCACGTATTTAACTCCTCAAGGGTGGTTAAAAGACGGTTCTGTCTTGATCAGGGACAACAAAATACTAGAAGTAACAAATTGTGACCTGGCAATTGTAGGTGCTACACTCATCGATGCAAAAGGAATGTACATTGTACCGGGAGGAGTTGAAATCCATGTACATGGAGGAGGAGGACGTGATTTTATGGAAGGCAACGAAGAGGCTTTTCGTACAGCAATCAAAGCTCACATGCAGCATGGGACAACAAGTATATACCCCACTCTATCTTCTTCAACAATACCAATGATTCGTGCTGCAGCCGAAACTACAGAAAAATTAATGAGTGAACCAGACAGTCCTGTTCTTGGACTTCATTTGGAAGGACATTATTTCAACATGAAATGGCCGGCGGTCAAATGCCCGAAAATATAAAAGATCCAACTCCGGAAGAATATATCCCCTTACTGGAAGAAACTCATTGTATCAAACGTTGGGATGCAGCTCCCGAACTTCCTGGAGCTATGCAGTTTGGTAAATATATTACCTCTAAAGGAGTTCTGGCTGCAGTAGGTCATACACAAGCAGAATTTGAAGACATTTATACCGCATTCCAAGTAGGATATACCCACGCAACTCATTTCTATAATGCAATGCCTGGATTCCATAAACGCCGCGAATATAAGTATGAAGGAACAGTAGAAAGTATTTATCTGATGGATGATATGACAGTAGAAGTTGTAGCAGACGGTATTCATGTTCCTCCTACAATTCTCCGCTTAGTCCATAAAATAAAAGGTGTAGAAAAGACTGCATTGATAACAGATGCATTAGCATGTGCAGCAAGTGACAGCAAAGAAGCTTTCGACCCACGTGTTATCATCGAAGACGGTGTATGCAAATTAGCCGACCGCTCCGCACTGGCAGGAAGTATCGCTACCATGGACCGTTTGATTCGTACAATGGTGCAAAAAGCTGAAATACCACTGGAAGATGCAGTAAGAATGGCATCTGAAACTCCAGCACGCATCATGGGAGTACTTGACCGGAAAGGAACATTGGAAAAAAGAAAAGATGCAGACATTATTGCTCTCGACCGCGATTTAAATGTACGTGCCGTATGGGCAATGGGTAAATTGGTAGAAGGAACCAATAAACTATTTTAATTACATTTTAAATAATCGATATTTATGTTGACACAAATCATAAACGGACATATCCTCACTCCGCAAGGATGGCTAAAAGACGGATCTGTCCTTATCAGCGACGGAAAAATACTAGAAGTAACCAACAGCGATCTTGCAGTCATTGGTGCAACCGTGATTGATGCTAAAGGCATGTACATCGTTCCAGGTTTTATAAGCATGCATGCACACGGAGGAGCTGGATATGATTTTACAGAGGGAAGCACTGAAGCTTTTCAAAAAGCAAGTCTGGCACATTTGAAACATGGAGCAACATCTATTTTTCCAACACTATCTTCTACCAGTTTTGAGAATATCAAACAGGCTGTCAAAACTTGTGAAGCTCTAATGAAAGAACCCGGAAGCACCATTCAAGGCTTACACATCGAAGGTCCTTACCTTAATAAAAAAATGGCAGGAAGCCAATGGGAAGAGTTTTTAAAAGATCCAGATCCCAATGAATATATCCCACTCATAGAAAGTACTCAATGCATCAAACGCTGGGATATCAGCCCGGAATTACCTGGAGGACATGAATTCGGTCAGTATATGCGTTCAAAAGGAATTATGGCAGCAATCACACATACTGAAGCTGAATACCCTGAAATAAAGGCAGCCTTTGAATCAGGATTCACCCATGCCGCACATTTCTATAATGCTATGCCCGGATTCCATAAACGCCGTGAGTACAAATACGAAGGTACCGTAGAAAGTGTATACCTCACAGACGGAATGAGTGTGGAAGTCATAGCAGATGGTATTCATCTGCCAGCAACAATATTGAAACTCGTCTATAAATTAAAAGGTGTTGAACAAACCTGCCTTGTTACCGATGCTTTAAAATATGCGGCATACGATGGTGAGCCTATTAATGATCCCAGATATATTATCGAAAATGGTGTATGCAAATTAGCAGACCATTCTTCTCTGGTCGGTAGTCTGGCAACCATGGATACACTGGTACGGACAATGGTAAAAAAAGCTGCTATACCTCTTGCGGATGCTGTCCGTATGGCTTCAGAAACTCCGGCAAAACTTATCGGTATCGACTCGTCAAAGGGCACTCTCCAGAAGGGCAAGGATGCGGACATTCTCATCATCGACAAGGACATCAGCATCAGGTGCGTCTTCTCCTGCGGCAGGATCGTGGAAGGCATGAACACGCTGGTACATTGAGACGCTTCCGCCGCCGTGCTCCCCGGAGCCGGCGGCATTTTTTCTACCCTCATGCAAAAAAGAAAGCCCCGCGGCACTTGTGATGCTGCAGGCTTCTATCAAGACGGCGACTACCTACTCTCCCACTTGCGCAGTACCATCGGCGTGACGAAGCTTAACTTCTCTGTTCGGAATGGGAAGAGGTGGAACCTTCGTGCAATAGTCACCTGAATATCCTTTATGTATTC
>ENA-OQHA01001145-OQHA01001145.1-human-gut-metagenome-genome-assembly--contig:-NODE-1145-length-10822-cov-3.722207_pt1 | contig 10822 bp, 13 predicted proteins | sample MGYA00242558_ERZ504707 | MGnify/ENA primary metagenome ERZ504707 (study PRJEB26092, sample SAMD00036197) | human gut metagenome | host: Homo sapiens | study: EMG produced TPA metagenomics assembly of... | reverse complement strand
CGCAGCGCGCCCTCACGGTGCTGCCGCGCCTCGGATTCCAGGTCATCGTCTCCGCTCCGGAAAGCAAGACCGGCGAAATCCTCGAGTCTCCACCAAGGCCTACGTGACCTACAAGGACCCCGACACCGGCCTCACTCCCTGCGCGAGGCCGTGCTGCATCAGAATGACATGGACGATGAATCATCGTCGGATATATTGAAGGATGACGGGGTTGCCGAATGAGCAGTCCTGGCGTCGCCGGTATTAAGACGGTTCGGTTCGACTCGACGATGTTCGAAAGCAGGTGATGGGAACTGTGGCCGGCATGAAAGACATCGCTGCGATCACCACATGCGTGAAGAAACATATGCGTTCACATATGTACGACATCGAACCGGCATGGCCATTTCCCGTGCCGGTGGGATTGCCGGACCAAGCATTTTTGGAAACCAATGCGATTGCGGTGCATGACAACAACAATGAGATACGGCAATGGGCAAGCAAGAATGGTTGCGAAATCATAACCAAGCATCGCACCATAGGCACCTCTGTCGAGCTGATCTCCAAAGTCGTCGTTCCTGACGAATCAATAGCCATGCGTGTGGTTGGTCGTACGCTGGCGGCGGAATGTCGCGAAGCGCGCCGCCGCATAGCATGTCTGGTTGCTGCTTGTGACGTTGCTCCGGAAACAATCGAATCGGCCGCTCGCATGACAGGCCATGAACAGCCTGACGACTTCGATCTGCTTGTCAGCGCAGTTCGATATTTCAGGCATCATGACGTGACCGGTATGACGCCGCGACAGATTCCACTGACAGGATTCAGCGCAAATGGCTGAATGAGTCAAAAACCAATCGTCGTAAGGCCATTTGCCGACTGCTCGGTGTCGAAACGTTGGGTCTGTCAAAACGGCCGACCGAACTGCGGTTCCGTTATCTCGATCCGGTCCGCGACGATTTTGGTACCGATCGTACTGAACGCAGCGCGAAGATTGCTATGCGGGAGCCTAAGCCGACGCCCGGCCTTCAATCGGCGGAGCGACGTCTTTATGAACGACTGTGTGCTGACAAAACCATCGCTTATCGGCGTATCGAACAGGAACGCATTCCCATGCGTGATGCAGTTGACGAATTACGCAAGCTTGGCATCCCCGTGGAGTCCATTGAAGATTTTGTCCCGGTTCGAACATCAATCGTTTGACGGACGTACCGGGGCAGAATCCGTTGTCCCGGTTTGTGATTTCGGGTGTTTTTCGCGAACCGGGACATGTTGTGTTGCCCTGGTATGGGCGTCAATCGTTTGATGCGAGAATCGGGACAACATGGCGATTCTGAGATTGGCTTTATTCCGCCGTTTCCGTTCGCGTTTTATGTGGTTCGTGGAAACTGGAATGTCCTGGTTCTCGAAAACAGGCCAAAATCACGAACCGGGACAGCGGGTTTTGCCCCGATGCGGACGTCAAACGATTGACATGTGAACCGGGGCAAATCAGAGGAGGAGAGGTCTTCGGGATAGAGCTTGACTGGGGCTGGGCGCACGGTTGATGTCGCGCGGGCCGGCTCTTGCGTTTCGGTCCACTGATGGTCCGGAATTTTGCATACTCTGGTTCAGTTTTCCGGCCTGACACGCCATCGAACAAGCGTTCGAATTTGGTCGTGTGTTCGGGTATCCTTGGGACAGATTTGGCGCGCGCATGACCGTGCGCGCGGGAACGGTGAGATGGAAGGTGGGGTGTGGCTGTGGCGGCAATGCAGACTGGCGCAAGGCGCGCAACAAGCGCAACGGGCGCGAAAACCGGCAAGGGCAAGAACGGTGAGGTCATCGTCGAAAAGGTGATGACCAGCGACTCCTTCCTGAGCCGGGAGATCAAAAAGGCGCCGCTGATTGAACACGATGGTTCGCTGGTAGCTGATATCTCGCACATCCCGAACGATCTCAAGATCACGATTCAGGGTGCGCGCGAACACAACCTCAAGAACGTCGACCTGGCGATTCCGCGCAATCGCATGGTCGTGTTCACAGGCCTGTCCGGTTCGGGCAAATCCTCGCTCGCGTTTGACACCCTGTTCGCCGAAGGCCAGCGACGCTACGTCGAATCCCTATCCGCCTACGCCCGCCAGTTCCTGGGTCAGATGGACAAGCCCGACGTTGACTTCATCGAGGGCCTGAGCCCGGCCGTCTCCATCGACCAGAAGACCACCAACCGCAACCCGCGTTCTACCGTCGGCACCATCACCGAAATCTACGATTACCTGCGACTGCTCTTCGCCCGCACCGGCATCCCTCACTGCCCTGAATGCGGCGAGCCCGTCGCTCCCAGACCCCGCAGCAGATCGTCGACACACTGCTCGGCTACCCGGAGCGCACGCGATTCCAGATTCTCGCGCCCGTGGTCAAGGGCCGCAAGGGCGAGTTCGTGGATATGATCGAGCTGCTGCGCTCCGACGCTACGCCCGCGCGCTCATCGACGGCGAGATGACGCAGCTGTCCGACGACATCAAACTCACCAAGCAGAAGAAGCACACCATCGAGGTCGTGGTCGACCGACTCGTGGTCAAGGACGGCATCCGCCAACGCCTGACCGACTCGGTGGAAACCGCCCTCAAGCTCGCCAACGGCAGCATCGTCATCGACTTCGTGGACGAGGAGGAAGGCAGCCCGGCCCGCCGCCAGCCGTTCTCCGAACACCGCAGCTGCCCGAACGGGCACACGCTCGAACTCGACGAGGTCGAGCCGCGCACCTTCTCCTTCAACGCCCCCTACGGTGCCTGCCCCGCCTGCACCGGTCTCGGCTTCAAACTGGAAATCGACCCGGACCTCATCATCTCCGACCCGGACAAGTCACTGGCCGACGGCGTCATCGAACCGTGGAGCGGCACCAAGATGACCTCCCAGTACTACGGCCACATCCTCGAAGGTCTGGCCAAGGAAATGGGCTTCTCCATGAAGACCCCTTGGAAGGGCCTGCCGGACGACGTCAAGCACGACATCCTCTACGGCCACGACTTCAAGGTCAACGTCTCCTACCGCAATCGCTGGGGACGCCTGCGCGAATACTCCACCGGCTTCGAAGGCGTGATCCGCACGCTCATGCGACGCCACGACGAAACCGATTCGCAGTCCATGCGCGAATACTACGAGTCGTACATGCGCGAAGTGTTCTGCCAGGTCTGCCACGGACGCCGCCTGAAGCCCGAAGTGCTCGCTGTCACCGTGGACGGAAAATCCATCTTCGACGTGTGCGACATGCCCGTCGTACGCGAACTCGCCTGGATCAACGGCCTGAAACTCGAAGGCTCGGCACAGCTGATCGCCGGCGAAGTGCTCAAGGAGATCAAGGCCCGACTCGGCTTCCTGAACGACGTCGGCCTCGACTACCTGACCCTCTCGCGCGCGGCCGCCACCCTGTCCGGCGGAGAAGCGCAGCGCATCCGACTCGCCACGCAGATCGGCTCCGGCCTGGTCGGCGTCATGTACGTGCTCGACGAGCCGTCCATCGGCCTGCACCAGCGTGACAACGAACGCCTCATCGAAACTCTGCACCACCTGCGCGATCTCGGCAACACGCTGATCGTCGTCGAACACGACGAGGACACGATACGCCGCGCCGACTGGGTGGTCGACATCGGCCCCGGCGCCGGCGAACACGGCGGCGAAGTCATCTACTCCGGCCCCGCCAAGCACCTCATAGAAGCCAAGCGCTCCATCACCGGCGACTACATCGCCCACCGGCGAGAGATCGCCGTGCCCGCCAAGCGCCGCAAGATCCACAAGACCCAGGTGCTCAAGTCGTGGGTGCCCGCGAGAACAACCTCAAGAACATCGACGTGAGCTTCCCGCTCGGCGTGCTCACCGTGGTCACCGGCGTCTCCGGCTCCGGCAAATCCTCGCTGGTCAACACGATCCTCTACCCGGTGCTCGCCGACAAGCTCAACGGTGCACGCATCGTACCCGGCCGCCACAGGCGCGTGGAAGGCGTGGACCAGGTGCGCAAGGTGATCCACGTCGACCAGAACCCGATCGGCCGCACGCCGCGATCCAACCCCGCCACCTACACCGGTGTGTGGGACAAGATCCGCACCCTGTTCGCCAAGACTCCCGAAGCCCAGGTGCGCGGCTACGGCCCCGGCCGCTTCAGTTTCAACGTCAAAGGCGGCCGATGTGAGGCCTGCCACGGTGACGGCACGCTGAAGATCGAAATGAACTTCCTGCCCGACGTCTACGTGGACTGCGAGGTCTGCCACGGCAAACGATACAACCGCGAGACCCTCGAAGTCACGTACAACGGCAAGACCGTGGCCGACATCCTCAACATGCCCATCGAGGAGGCCGCCGACTTCTTCAAGGCGTACACCGGCATCTCCCGATACCTGAAGACCCTCGTGGACGTCGGCCTCGGCTACATCCGACTCGGCCAGCCCGCACCCACCCTGTCCGGCGGCGAATCGCAGCGCGTCAAGCTTGCCACCGAGCTGCAGCGCCGATCCGACGGCAAAACCGTGTACATCCTCGACGAGCCGACCACCGGCCTGCACTTCGAAGACGTGAACAAGCTGCTCAAGGTGCTGCAGTCCCTGGTGGACAAGGGCAATACGGTCATCGTCATCGAACATAATCTGGATGTGATCAAGGAGGCCGACTGGCTGATCGATCTCGGTCCGGAGGGTGGCGACGGAGGCGGCACCATCGTCACGCAGGGCACGCCCGAACAGGTTGCCGAATGCGAAGCCTCATGGACCGGCAAGTTCCTGAAACCCATGCTTTAGCCTTCCATTGCAGCTGACCTCGGGTGGGTTGGGGTGTGTGTTGCTGGACACGCTCCGGGCCGCTCAGGCCAAGTCTTTACGGTCCAGCAACACACACCCAACCACCCAATCCCTGATGATTGGCTTAATAGCGAGGAGGATTATGACGAACGATATTGAGCGGCATAGTCCGGATGAGTGGCGGAAGACTGCGGCGGCGTTAATGTCGGAAAGCATAGCTGTGGGTGCCGGGGAAACGACGGCGAAGGTGAATGCGAATGGGGCACCTTTGCTGGGGGATTCTCGCGACCTGTTCCGACCCAAGACCTCGGATATTCCCGCCAAACCCGGTGTGTACAAATGGCGCGACGGGGAAGGGCGCGTCATTTATGTGGGCAAGGCAAAGAACCTGCGCAACAGGCTCACCAATTATTTCCAGCCGCTGTATCTGCTGCATCCGCGCACGCAGACCATGGTGCTGACCGCACGCAGCCTGGAGTGGACGGTCGTCGCCACCGAACTGGAATCACTGACGTTGGAATACACGTGATTAAGGAATTCGACCCACGGTTCAACGTGCAGTTCCGCGACGACAAGACCTATCCGTATCTCGCGGTCAGCACGGGGGAGCGAATTCCGCGCGTGTGGGTCACGCGGTCGCGCAAACGGCGGGATACCCGGTATTTCGGCCCTATGCCAAAGTGTGGGAATTGCGGCACAGTCTTGACCGGTTGCTGCGCACGTTCCCGGTACGCACCTGCACCACCAACGTGTTCCATAAGGCGCAACTGACCGGACGGCCATGCCTGTTCGCTTCCATCGGCAAATGCTCCGCACCCTGCGTGAACCGCATTGAAGCGGACGAACACCGGAGGCTGTGCGAACAGCTGGTCGGCGTGATGACCGGACGACTCGGACGGCCATACATCGCCCAGTTGACCCGCGACATGAAAGAGGCCAGCGCCGAACTCGAATTCGAGAAAGCCGCCCGACTGCGCGACCAGATTCAAATGCTGGAAACCGTGGTGCAACAGAACGCCGTCGTCTTCGACCAGGATGTGGACGCTGACGTGTTCGGCTTCGCCAGCGACGAGCTCGAAGCTCCGTGCACGCTTTTTATGTGCGCGCCGGCTCGATTCGCGGCGAACGCAACTGGAGCGTCGAACGAGTTGAGGACATCGATGACGCCGACTTGATGGCCGACCTTCTGGTGCAGGTGTATTCGGACGCCGCCGGGGACAATCACCCCCAGTCGGCCGCGACCATCTCCACCAATCGCGAGGCATCGGTTCCACGCAAACCATCACGGCCACGGACGCTGTGGCACGCGCCCAGGCACCCGAGAACGCAACACCCGTCAGGAGACCACCGGCGCGCGGACCTGCTGGCACCCATCGCACCGGTACCGCGCGAAATCATCGTGCCCGTCGAACCGGCCCGCCGTGAGGAACTCGAAGGCTGGCTGACCAATCTGCGCGGGGGAGCGGTGACCATCCGTGTGGCCTCGCGAGGCGACAAGAAGCAGCTTATGGACCGCGCCAACGAGAACGCCAGCCAAGCACTGCAACGCAGCAAGATGAGCCGCATCTCCGACATGGGCGCACGCACCCAGGCCATGAACGATGTGGCCAAGGCATTGGGACTCGCGGAAGCCCGCTGCGCATCGAATGCTACGACATTTCGAACACTGTGGTGGTGCCTTCCAGGTGGCCTCCATGGTGGTGTTCGAAGACGCGATCGCCAAGAAATCCGAATACCGACGCTTCGCCATCCGAGGCAAGGACGGCAAAGCGCGGTGATGATCTGTCCGCGCTTTACGAGACGCTCACCCGCCGCTTCAAGCACGGCAACATCGCCGGCGACTCCGGCGAAAGCATCGACGCGGAACAGCGTGTGGCCTCGGCCGCCGGCAAGATGACCACTGCCGTGGCGGCGGAGACAATCGCTGCGAACGGTAACGACAATGGTGAGGGCGGTTCCGACATCAGTGGCAAGGGGCACGCGGTGCCGGTCGGAGTGCAGAACGATGCGCGGGAGTCCCCGCCCGACATCGTCCAGCAGAACACAAACCGGCATCACTTTGCCTACAAGCCGAACCTGGTGGTGGTCGATGGCGGCAAGCCGCAGGTCATGGCCGCCGCCAAGGCGCTTGAGGACTGTGGCGTGAACGACGTGGCCGTCTGCGGACTGGCCAAACGCTTGGAAGAGGTGTGGGTGCCGGACGACGACTATCCGATCATCCTCAAACGCCAGTCCGAAGGCATGTATCTGCTGCAGCGTGTACGCGACGAATCCCACCGCTTCGCCATCACCTACCACCGCCAGCAGCGGCGCAAAGGCGCCCTGCGCAGCGCGCTCGACGAGATTCCCGGCATCGGCGAAAGCTACCAGAAGCGGCTGCTCAACCACTTCGGCTCGGTCAAAGCCATGCGCGAAGCCAGTGTCGAGGACTTCGAGAAGGTCAAAGGCATCGGCCACGCCAAAGCCGAAGCGCTGTACAACGCGCTGCACGAGCAGTGAGCCGGCCCGGTCCAGCAGCCCAGAGTAAATTTTCGGTTGCGGGGCCTGTGGTTGACATATTCGAAGCAAAGTGTCGGCTAGCATGGGAACAGACATCAAGGAGGGGATATGGCCAATCATCGTTGCGCTGTACTCGGCAAACCCGTCGCACACTCATTGTCACCCGTGCTCCACAACGCGGCCTACCGTTCGCTGAAACTCGACGATTGGCTGTACGACAAGCACGAGGTGGGGAAGACGACCTCGACGCTTTCCTCAAAGGCCTTGACTCGACGTGGGCTGGCCTGAGCCTGACCATGCCGTTGAAGAAGACCATCCAACCGTACGGTGTTCCGGAAAATTTGTGGGCCAAGGAACTGAAGGTGGCGAATACCGCGGTATTCGACTGGAGCGTGGCTGCCGATGATTCCGCTTGGCCGAACGGCAAGCCGGGCATCAAGCTATACAACACCGATGTCATCGGCATCCAACTCGCCTTCGACCATGCCAATCGCGAACTCGGCGAACACCACACCGCGTCGAGAAGCGGCACCGCGCTGATCATCGGCAATGGCAACACCGCCACTTCGGCGTTGGCCGCATGCTGCATGATGCCCGAAATCGGCCATATCGTCGTCGCCGCCCGTCACCCCGGAAAAAACACCGGGCTTAAACCAGTGGCCGAAAAGTTCGTCAACGTGCATAACCCGTACAACGAAATCGAATTAGGCGACGATCAGGCCCTGCTCGAGGCAGCCCGCAACGCCACCTATGTCATCAACACGATTCCCGGACACGCGGCCGACAACGTCGCGGATGCCCTCGCCGATGCCGGAACCGAGCCATTCTCCGGACTGCTGTTGGACGTGATCTACGATCCACGCCCCACCAAGCTCATGGAAGCCTGGCGCGCTCATGGCGGTCACGCCATCGGCGGCGAAGAAATGCTGCTGTACCAAGCTCTCGTACAGGTATTGCTGATGACCGGTATCTGGGATGACGACCCGCCCAGCGATGCCGACCAGCGTCTGCAGGACACCACCACCGAAGACGACCAGCTGGAGATCGCGATGCGCAAAGCTCTTGAGGAGGCGCTGTAATGAATCAACAGACAACGAACCGCGATACCGGCGAGGCGGCCGCCACGAATGCGCCGGCGAATTCCGCGACATCCACATCGACTCCGGACAACCAGCCGACCCCGCTTGATGCCTTCGAAGTGCTGCTCATCACCGGTATGTCCGGCGCAGGCCGCTCTCATGCCGCTGACTGCGTGGAAGACATGGGATGGTATGTGGTCGACAACCTGCCTCCCAAACTGCTTATCCCGCTTGTCGACATGATGACCACCTCCGGTTCCGGATCGGAGTCAGGCGTCCACAAGCTTGCCGCCGTCATCGACGTGCGCTCCAGCTATTTCGACGAGCTGGCCGCCGTGCTCGGCCATCTGGATGATCTCGCGTCAAAACCCGTATTCTGTTCCTCGACGCCAGCAACGAAGTGCTCATCAAGCGCTACGAATCCGTGCGCCGCCCGCACCCGCTGCAGCACGGCAACCGACTGATCGACGGCATCCTTGAGGAACGTCACCTGCTGGAAGACCTCAAGGAACGAGCCGACTGGGTCATCGACACCAGCTCCCTGAGCATCCACCAGCTGTCCACCAAACTCTACGAGGCGATGCTCGGCTCCGGCCCCACCACCGTGGCAGTACACATCTTCAGCTTCGGCTTCAAATACGGTATGCCCATCGACGCCGATTTCGTGGCCGACGTGCGTTTTCTGCCCAACCCGTTCTGGGTGCCCAGCCTGCGCGAGCTTACCGGGCACGACAAGCCGGTCGCCGACTACGTGCTTTCCAGCAAGGGAGCCAAGGAATTTCTCGACGCTTATGAGAAAGCTATCGAGATTGCGTTGGAAGGATACGCCCAGGAAGACAAGCACTACGTAACCATCGCCGTCGGCTGCACCGGTGGTCAGCACCGGTCGGTGGCGATGAGCGAAGAGCTGGCTCGCCGCTTACGCGCACATGGGCTCAACGTAACCGTTTCCGCGAGAGAACAGCACAAGCGTCACTCATCGTAAGCAGCGTCGAGCGGTCATCGGGCAAGTGTTCGGTGACCACACTGCGAGAAAGCAGGGCCCATAATACGTATCAAACGGGTTCGCTTGTCCACCAGATTAGGTATCACAGAAAGCCGATGGCTTCCGACCGTGTGACAGCAGATGACGGCACGAAGCGCCTGAAGCATTGAGAAGAACGGGACTGTAGGAGGTAGATCTTGGCTCTTCTGGACGATGTCAAAAGCGAGTTGGCAGCCTTTGAAGGCGATTCGCCAGCCGCGATCAAGGCCCAAGCTGCGGCCATGATCCGTTTTGGCGGCGTCTTCGACCGGTACAGAATACATACGTTATCCAAGCCGTATTCACCTCGCTTGACGTTGCAGAATGGCTGAAGAACACGTTGAGGAACACGTTCGGGCACGAAGCCGAGGTCAATCACCTCACACGTCAGACCCCGAACGGCCCTGTCGAGACCTATGTGGTGCTCGTCACCCGCAACGTAGTGGCCTTGGCTTTGCAGACCGGACTGGTCGACCGCCGCAAGCAGCAGGTCCGTGGACTGCCGTCTGAAGTGGTCAACGGATCCATCGCCCAAATCAAAGCGGCATGGCGCGGCGCCTTCATGGCCCGTGGCTTCCTGTCCGATCCCGGTAAGGCCAGCTTCCTGGAAATCGCTTGCCCCACGGAAGAGGCCGCCATGGCCCTGTGTGGCGTGGCCCGTCGTCTAGGCATCCAGGCCAAGCATCGCACGCTGCGTAGCTCCGAGCGCGTGACACTCAAGGATCCCGACGCCATCGAACGCATGCTCAAGCTCATGGGCGCCACCCGTTCGGCCCGCGAATGGACCGGCAAGCGCTCCGACGGCGAGGCCCGCGGCAAGGCCAACCGTCTGGCCAACTTCGATGACGCCAATATGCGCCGTTCCGCCAAGGCCGCCGCCGAAGCCAGCGAAAAAGTGCAGCATGCTTTCGAAGTACTCGGCGATAACATTCCGGACAACCTCCGTCAGGCCGGCCAGCTGCGCATCGATCACGTGGACAAGAGCCTCGAGGAGCTCGGCAAGATCGCCGAACCGCAAATCACCAAGGATGCGATTGCCGGCCGAATTCGCCGACTGCTTCAACTTGCCGAGAAGACGGAGAAGGCTCGCGCAGCCGAAGGCAAGTAACCCGACAATCCGATTTGCCGTGCCTATTCGGCAAAACGCGACAACGATGTGACAAAACACCGCATTCAGTCAGTAGACGAATGCGGTGTTTTGTTCCGGAATGCCTGTAATATGCAAAGTGGCAAAATTGGCCACTTTGACGTGCGATTCGTCAAGGAAAGGATATTCATGAAGACACTCAAGGACCTTGGAGATCTCAAGGGCAAGCGCGTTCTGGTTCGCGCTGATTTCAATGTTCCGCTGGACGGCACCACCATCACCGATGACGGTCGAATCAAGGCTGCTCTGCGACCATCAAGACCCTGCGCGAAGAAGGCGCCAAGGTCATCCTCATGGCCCACCTTGGCCGCCCGAAGCAAGGTCGTTC
>ENA-OQHA01001143-OQHA01001143.1-human-gut-metagenome-genome-assembly--contig:-NODE-1143-length-10836-cov-3.661967_pt1 | contig 10836 bp, 19 predicted proteins | sample MGYA00242558_ERZ504707 | MGnify/ENA primary metagenome ERZ504707 (study PRJEB26092, sample SAMD00036197) | human gut metagenome | host: Homo sapiens | study: EMG produced TPA metagenomics assembly of... | reverse complement strand
ACTTCCAGCTGTTCCGCAAGGCTGGCAGCTGTGCCGACAACGCCGATGGCCAGCTGGTGGGCGCTTCCCTTCCAGCGCCGACGGCTGATCGACGAGACCGATTCCGCGCCTACTGCCGTGAGGACCGGCTGGATCTGGCACGCACCCAGCGCATCACCGCCGAGCTTCGCCAGTGCGCCGGTATCAATTATCAGGGCAGCATCCCGCAGAACGCCCGCACCGGTGCCGTTATTACCGTGGAGAGCTTTGTAGGGGCCGGTGCCCGCTGGATCTACTGGAGTCAGGATGTTCTACCAGCCTGCCGCTGGGTGCCATCCTCTACTGGCTGGCGGATCATCTGGCCGGTGCCGAGCGCCGCACCCTGCAGGCCGACCCGCAGGCAGCCCGCCTTGCCGCCCAGTGGCTGGCCGGTGATACAGCCGTATTCTTCCATCCGTCGGTGCCGATGACCGCCATGAATACGGTCTCTTCCGGCTCTGCACCCGCACGCCGCCGCACCACTGTGCCTGCTGCCCGCAACAAGAGCTGGCAAAGCATCATGGCCGTGATGGCAGGCATGTGAACGAAAAAGCAAGGAAAGACCGATCGTCTCTCCTTGCTTTTTCAGTATTATTCGAGGTACGGGTCCAGCAGGGCATCCACCGTTTTGTTCCGCTTGGGGTTCGGCTTTTTGATCACATGGCCGCGGCAGACCACCAGTTCCAGATGCTGCAGCGCACGCAGGTCTTCCAGCGGGTTGTGCTTCGTCACAATAAAATCTGCGCTCTTGCCTGGCTCAATGGAACCGGTCACGTCTCCTACTCCGGCCAGCTGAGCATTGCGCAGGGTGGCCGTGTACAGGGCGAGCTGGTTACTTACACCGCAGTATTTGTGGAAGTAGCACAGCTCCCGCCAGAAATCGTACTGGGTGATGTACGGGCAGCTACATCGTTGCCCAAGGCCACCGGGATGCCGTTGGCAAGGGCGGTCTTTGCGCTTTCCACCACACCGTCAAACACGATCTTGCCGTTATACTGGTCCTTTTCCGAAGCACCGGAACCGCCGTATCAAACAGTGCGTAGGGCAGCGCCGGGGAGATGGTGGTGCACACAAAGGCTCCCCGCTCCTTGTAAAGCCGGATGGTCTCATCGTCCATCTTTGCGCCGTGCTCAATGGAATCCACGCCGTTTTCCAGCGCCACCTTTACACCCTCTGGCGACTCGGTGTGTGCCGCCACGGTATAGCCCAGCTTGTGGGCCTCGTCGCAGACGGCTTTGACCATTTCCGGCTTCATTTTCAGCTCGCCGGGGGTTCCCTTTTCGGTGGCATCCAGCACGCCGCCGGTGATCATCAGCTTGACAAGATCCACCTTCTGTCCGCTGGCCTTTTTGAGCTGAGCAAGTGCTTCGGCATTGTTATGGGCCGCAACTGCCACCGAGCCTGCCATATGTCCCCCGGGCACCGAAATGCCTTCGTTGGCGGCAAGAATGCGCGGTGCCAGCAGCTTGCCTGCAGCGGCATCATCACGGCAGCGGGTGTCAAAATCTGCAATGCCGCCCACGGTGCGGATGGTAGTCACGCCACCCAGCAGTTCCAGCTTCGCGTAGCTGCATACCAGCCTGTAGGCCACCGCACGGGTCAGGCCATTGCTCAGAATTTTGCGCACCAGCGCAGCATTGTCCCGCGGCTTTGCGCTGGGCTTGCCGTTGCCTGCCAGATGCACATGCAGGTTGATCAGCCCGGGCACAGATAGCCTCCGTGCAGATCGATCACCTCATAACCGTCCAGATCCACGCCCTCATCGACAATGGCAATGATCTTATCATCCTCGGTCAGCAGGATCTTGTGCGCTTCCGGCTGCATCTGCTTGGTGCCATCCAGCAGGATCCCGTTCGTATAGGCACGTTTCATTGGAACATCCTCTCTTTTTCAGATTTTTCGGACAGGAGTTGTTTTGTTCCAGTATAGCACGTTCCGGCAGATGGTGCAATGCAAAAACGGGCAGGAAAGGTTCAGCCCTCTCCTGCCCGCTCGGTGTTTTTATTTACTGTGCGGCTGCGCTGGAAGCTACTTCGGAAGCAGCAGCCTCAGAAGATGCGGCTTCCGAAGAAGCAGCTTCGCTGGATGCGGCATCTGCGCCGCCGGTCACGCCGCCCTCAACGACCAGCTCATCCTCATAGTCAAGGCCGTAGGTATCCACCAGAGTCTCCTCATAGTCCTTGTGGAAGAAGTTCTCCTCGCCCAGAGCCTTGATCTCCTCGTTCAGCCAATCCAGAACGGTGGTGTTGCCCTGGCTCACAGCAGGAGCAATGGTGTCCTGACTGCCCAGAGAGGGAATGCCGACCGTGTAGCCGGTGTTCTGCTTTGCAAATGCAATGACCTCGGTGTTATCGTTGGCCCATGCCACGCCGTTGCCGTTCTCCAGTGCATTCTTGGCCGTTGCATAGGAATCGTACTTCTGCAGCGGAATGTCGGGGTACTCCTTGGTCAGGTAGGTCTCGGCCGTGGTGCCGGAAATGACGATCATCTGGTCGTCAGCGTTCCAGTTGTCCAGAGTGGTGATAACATTGCTGTCCGGAGAAATGACACCCAGAGCCACGTTCATATAAGGCAGAGCAAAGTCCACTTCCTCTGCGCGCTCCGGGGTCACGGTGAAGTTTGCCAGGATCACATCCGCCTTGCCGGTCTGCAGGTACTCGATGCGGTTTGCAGCCTCGGTGGAAACGAAGTTGATCTCCACGCCCAGATCCTCGCCCAGACGGCGTGCAAAGTAGACATCATAGCCCTGATATTCGCCGTTCTCGTCCACATAGCCGAACGGGTTCTTATCGGAGAACACGCCGATGTTGATGGTGCCGGACTCCTTGATCTGATCCAGAGTGCGGTAGACCACGCTGCTGCCGGATGCTGCGCTGCCGGATGCTGCAGTGGAAGCAGAAGAAGAGCCGCCGCATGCGGTCAGAACAGCGGCAGCGGAAACTGCACCCAGACCCAGCAGGAAGGAACGACGAGAGATCTTAGACTGTTTCATAATGATTACTCCTTTACAAAATCTTTCCCATTTGGCTGCGGAACACCCGCAGCTTTATCTTGATCTGTGACTCATTTCACAGCATCAAACGTGAAGGTGCGCAGGAAGCGTTGCGCGCGCTCGGTCTTGGGCTGGTCAAAGAACTCGGCCGGTGCAGCTTCTTCCACGATCTTGCCGCCATCCAGAAAGATGACGCGGTTGGCAATGGCGCGGGCAAACTGCATTTCGTGGGTGACAATGATCATGGTCTTGCCCTGCTTGGCAAGGTCCAGCATAACGTCCAGCACCTCGCGCACCATTTCCGGATCAAGGGCAGCGGTCACTTCGTCAAACAGAAGGATCTCCGGGTGCATACACAGTGCGCGCACGATGGCAACGCGCTGCTTCTGTCCGCCGGAAAGCTCCCGCGGGTAGCTGTTTTTCTTGGCAAGCAGGCCCACACGGTCCAGCAGAGCTTCAGCCTCCTGCTGCACTTCCGCTTTGGGGCGCTTCTGCACCTTGGTGGGTGCCAGAAGCACATTGTCCAGCACCGTCATGTGCGGGAACAGCTCGTAGCTCTGGAACACCATGCCGATGCGCTGGCGCAGCTGAGTCAGATTTTACCGCCGTAGGCAACGGTCTCATTGCCCAGCCGCACCCGGCCGCTCTGGGTGGGCTCCAGACCATTCAGACAGCGCAGCAGGGTGCTTTTGCCGCAGCCCGAAGGGCCGACCACCACGATGACCTCGCCGGGCTTGACAGCAAAGCTGATATCATCCAGCACGGGGGTCTCGCCATAGGCCTTGATCAGATGTTCAACAGTCAAAATAGGTTCTGCCATGTACGGTCACTTCCATTTCTTTTCGAGATAGGATGCCAGCAGACTGATGGGCCAGCATACGAAGAATATAACACGAAAACCGTGAGATAAATGCCAAACGCTGCGTTGGGGCTGGCGGTGCGGTTGGCCTCGATGATCTGCTGTGCTACCTTGATCACTTCCACCACACCGATCATCAGCACAAGGCTGGTGGTCTTGATCATGCGGGTAATCAGGTTGATGGACAGCGGGATCAGGCGGCGCACCGTCTGCGGAATGATGATGTACCAGTAGGTCTGCGCACGGCTCATGCCAAGGGCCTCGGCGCTCTCATACTGGTGCTTCGGAATGGCGATCAGCGCACCGCGCACAAGGTCGCTCATTTCTGCGGTGCCCCACAGCACAAACACGATGATGGATGCCATCTCGCCGGAAAGGTTCCACCCAAAGGCACGGGTGGTGCCGAAGTAAACGAGGAACAGCAGCACCATCTGCGGCATGATGCGGACGAACTCCAGATAAAGCCGCAGAACCGCCTTGATAACGGGGTTGCGGGAGGTCATGAGCACGCCCAGCAGGATGCCCAGCGGCAGGCTGATGATCACCGAGACGGCACTGATCTTGAGTGCAACGCCAAGGCCGCCCAGCAGGCGGGCCATGTTTTTGCCCTTGAACAGGACATCAAGACCCAAATCCAGCATAGCGCAGCCTCCTTTCGATCAGGCTGCCCACAATGGACACCGGCAGCAGAATGATAAGGTAGAACACCACCAGCAGGAACAGACATTCGATGGTCTTGGAGTACATGCCGATGAGATCCTTTGCCGTGAACATCAGGTCCATCAGGCTGATGGCGCTGAACACGCTGGTCTCCTTGAGCAGAAAGATCACATTTGCCATGAAAGCCGGCATACTGGTGGACATGCCTGCGGCAGAATGATGTAGCGCATGGTCTGCCAACGGTTCATGCCAAGCTGTAGGCACTCTCGTCTGGATGGCTCAATGGCTTCCAGACCGCTGCGGAACGCTTCGGCCATGTAGCTGCCGCCCAGAAACGCCAGACCGGCAATGCCGCAGATCTCGGCATTGGTGCGGATGCCCACCTTGGGCAGGCCATAATAAATGAAGAACAGCTGCACCAGCAGCGGTGTGTTGCGGGACAGCTGGATGTAAACACCCACGATCTTCCGCAGAACGGGCACCTTGTCATACTGGATCACTGCGCAGGCAAGGCCAATGATGATGGCAAAAATGATGCCTGCAACGCCCAGCCGCACGGTAAGTACAGCGGCCTTCTGGTAGAGCGGCAAATATTGCTGGATCGCATTCCAGTCCATTGCCGGATTCCTCCCTTGTATCCTGATTTGCGGGTCAAAACAAAACGCCCGGAAGCTCCCTCTTCAAGTAAGCTCCCAGGCGGTCAGCGACAGATCCTTCTGCGTGTTCCCACACAGAATATGCAGATATGCTCACACGGCATACCATACTGCAGGGCGGCCGGTCCGGGAAGCGTTTGCGGTACAACAACACATTGCGCAACAACACATCATAGCCGTTTCCTCCCTGAATGATCTCAATTTTCGGATTTGCTCGACCCGATGCACGTAGTTTACACCCTATTACCCATTATGTCAATATGATTATGGGACTTCTTTCGATTCTTTGCTCATTCAGCCTAAAATCATATCATTCTATGTGTAAATTTTATTCATTTTTCAACTTGACCGTATGCGTCGTGCGGACAGCAAAAAGCCCTCCCGTCGGGGGGCCGGGCCGGATAAAGATTTTTTAGGAAAGTTTAAGAAACAGCCGGTTTTGCTTTCTGCTGCCATATGCTCCCCTCCTGCCTTTTCTTTTATAAATAAGTATCATGATCTCCCGGGAAAAGTGCAATCAAAAGGCACCGGCTTGTGCAAAAAGCCGGTGCCTTGGGGCAGGAATATTTTACAGGTTCAACAGCACATTGGCCCGGAAAACGCTGCCGCCCGTTTCCACCGTCAGATTGCCGTGATACCTGTGCACGGCAGTTTCGACGGAAACAAGGCCGATGCCCTGTCCGTCATGCTTGGTGGAGTGCAGAACGCCGCCCTGCTTTTTCAGCACGCCATCGTAGCGGTTCTCCACCATCAGGCCCATCATGGCCGGGCTGAGCATCCGGGCCAGCACCTTGACCTGCCGTTCTTCCGGCGGCAGCTTCTGGCTGGCATGGAGCGCATTTTCCAGCAGGTTGCCAAGAATGGTGCACAGGTCGCCTCCGGCAGGGGCAGGAGCTTGGGCAGTTCCAGCTTCCATTCGATCTGGATGCCTGTTTCCGGGCCTCGTAGTCGTAGTGGCCGGCAAGCGCATCCACCGCAGCGTTGACGCACAGGGTGGGTCTGGCATCGCTGAGTTCGCTCTCGTACTGGCTCAGGTAGCTTTTCAGTTCATCCAGCCGCCCGGCCTCGGTCAGGCCAGAGATCACATGCAGGTGCTGGCGGAAATCGTGCCGCAGGTGGCGGGTCTGTTCCAGATAGCTGCGCAGCTCCATATAGCGGCGGGACTCCACGGCCAGCAGCTGGTTTTCACGGTCCAGCTGGGAGCTGCGGGCATACTCCTTTGCCACGCGGTACATCTCGTACAGCAGCAGAAAGATGCCCAGCAGCGAGATGCTCACTGCCAGCACCGCGATGATGCGGATGCGGTTCATCAGGATGACGCCGATCTCCTTCGGCATACAGAACACCAGAAACGCCGCGTACAGCGCCGGCAGCGGCCATGCCGACTCCCAGAAGGCTTCGCGTGGTACTCCTGCAGCAGCCACCGGCTCCAGCGCACTGCCGTAAAACGGAAGATGGCGCTGAGTATCACCGAGAGGGTCAGGCAGATGACCGAGGTGCTGGCAGAAACACCGGCTGTGCATTGTCCAGCTCAGCTTCCGCGTTCAGCACAATGGCAAGCAGGGTGCACACAGACATCATCACTGCCGACACGGAGAACAGAAACATGGTCTGGCTGATCGATACTTCCCGGTCGGTGCGCCAGCGCAGCAGCCAGAAGCTGATGATGAGCAGCGGGATGAGCAGGAAGTTCGTTTCTATGTCCAGCATGCAGCACACCGCTGCGCCAGCCAGACCCATCAGTGTGATCGCCGACGCACCGATGGCATAGGTTTTACGCGGTGCACGCAAGTGCTCCTGCAGCGAGGCAAGGCAGAGGTATTCTGCCGGATACATCATTGCAAATTCCAGAAAAAACGTCCAAACAATGCAAAATTCACAAGCGCTCTCCTTTCCGGGTCAGAATTCCCGCTGCATACCACGGAACTGGTACTGCGTAAATTGGGCAAGCAGACTGTTTTTGTCCTTCTGCCGCACCGGCAGATGAGTCCCATCCAGCATTTCAATGCAGTCGCCCTCAAACCGCAGCACCTTGGACATGTTGATGATCACGCCGCGGTTGCACACCAGAAATTCCGGCTGGGTCTGAAGCTGTTCCTGCACCTGTGCAAAATTTGCCGTGGCCCGGCACTCGCCGTCATCCGTGACCACACGCACATAATGGTTCTGTGCCGTAGCATAGTAGATCTTGGTCAGCGGCAGCCGCACGATCTGCCGGGCAATGCGCACCTCCAGCTCTGGCTGCTGGCGGCACAGCACCCGCCGCAGCTCCCCTGCCAGCTGCTCAAACTTTTCTTCCTTATAAGGCTTGAGCAGATAATCGAATGGATGTACCGGAAAGGCATCCCACACGTACTCCGGCGAGGATGTCACAAACACGATCAGCAGGTCCGGGTCGGCCGCACGCAGCCGCTGCGCCGTCTCAATGCCATTGGTGCCCTCCATGCAGATGTCCAGAAACACCACCTGATACCCTTCGCGCCCGCCGGCCCGCAAAAATTCATCTCCGCTGGCAAAACAGCTGCAGGATATGTTCTCATTTTCAAATGCCTTTTTCAGCAGCTGTTTCAACCGTTCAGCATCCGGCTTGCTGTCTTCCACGATCGCCGTCTGCAGGTTCATTGCTGCACCCCCTTGTTCCTTCTGCTTCTCTGTTTTTTATATTATAGCACAAGTTCCGCCTTCCGTGGTCTGCCATTCGCGCACAAAACAGCCCGTTTCACGCAGGTTGCGGCAGTGGGCAGAAATTTTTTTGTGTTTTCCTGCTGCAATGCAAAACAAAAAAGGCACCACACAATGTGTGATGCCTTTCTGATCTGGTGGAGAATACCGGGATCGAACCGGAGAACGAAGTGACAGCTGTTCGCATTGACTTCGTTGCACAATATGGATATAATATAATTAGAATTTTACTATTATAGATCGTTCAGGAGCAGGAGGTGCTTTTATGAATATCCGTCCATCTGCAGCGATTCGTCAGAACTACAACGAGATCGCCGATCTGTGCAGAGAAACCGCTGAGCCGATTTTTCTCACCAAAACGGCGAGGGTGACTTGGTCGTCATGGACATCGAAACCTACAACCGCCGTGAAAAAATGCTGAAGCTCCGCGAAGAGCTGCTTTCCGTGGAAGAGGACCGGATGCGTGGAAGCGAGGGCTATTCGATTGACGAGGTCACTTCCATGATGCGCAGTGCGATCAAGGAGGCCGCCGGACATGGAGCAGCAAAATAAATACCGCGTGATCGTGTCAGCACGGGCTGCTCAGATGTTGGTGTCCCACGCCGCATTTCTGGCACAGGTCAACCCTGCAGCAGCAGAGCGGCTTACAGTGGAATTTGAAAAGGCTGCAAAATCTCTGGAGCAGATGCCGCAGCGCTGCCCATGGCTCAAAGGCGAATACATTCCTAAAAATGCTTACCGATTTATCTTGTTTGAAAAACGCTATATGCTTATCTTCCAGATCGTAGATCATACGGTTTATGCAGATCATGTGGTAGATTGCAGACAGGATTACGGCTGGCTCATCCGATGATCAACAAAGGCGGTGGCTTTCCCTTTTGTGGGAAGCTCCCGCCTTTTTCTGCGTCTGTAAAAAAAAAAATCACCATACTTCCTACGAAGTACAGTGTTTTTGGTGGAGATTACCGGGCCGATTCTGATCACGGTGACCCTCTTGCAGTCCATGCACGGCGCTCCCCTGGGTGAGCTAAGCCTCACTCGTTTGGCAACAACAAAAAAGGCACCACACAATGTGTGATGCCTTTCTGATCTGGTGGAGAATACCGGGATCGAACCGGTGACCTCTTGCATGCCATGCAAGCGCTCTCCCGAACGGTATCGAAACACACCCCCACACGAAAGTGCGGGGACAGGCTTAATATCGCGTTGATACGTTCTATCCACCAAAAAGGTTCACAGTTGCATCCTGCTTCCAGGAATCATGCTCCGCCTACAAGGCAATTTTACCACCCAATTTTCAAGTGTGTCAATGGGTTTTGCTCAGAGAGAAGGTCATTTACGAGAAAAGTTTTTTCTGACAGCTTACTTAGCGCAATTTTGATTTCACACATCAAAGTTGCGCTTTTTATTTTCCCCAAAAGTATTGACAAGGAGGTTTTCTCAACTATGCCGATATATTATCGCTGTTTTTTATCTGTGAACCAACCGCATGACCCTTGACTACTTCTACGGACAGACTGGAGAGCTTTTCTCCTTCTACCGCATTCCAAAGGCTCTTTTTCAGGAGCAGCGGTTCCAGAGCCTGTCCACGGATGCCAAAACCCTGTATGGTATCCTGCTGGACCGCATGAGCCTGTCGGTGAAAAACGGCTGGCTGGACAAGCAAAACCGGGTGTTCATCATCTTCACAATCGAGGATGTCAAGAGGGCATTGTGTTGCGCAGACAACAAAGCAACCAAGCTGCTCCGGGAACTTGAAAAGTTTGGTCTGATTGAACGAAAACGCCGAGGGCAAGGAAAGCCAAGTTTGGTATATGTGAAAAACTTTTCGGCAGAATCTTCAAAAGAGAGTGTCAAGAATCGTGATAATGACGATTCTTGTGGCTTCAAAATCGCGTGTCAAGACCCTGCAAAATCACGGTGTAATAAGACTAAAGAGAATGATACTGAAATGAGTGAGACTAATCTCTTCTATTCCGAAGAATCGGATGGGATGAGTAAGCGCGCCCAACTGGAAGAATATTTTTCGCAGTCTTTGGAGGTAGACCTTCTGCTCCGGCTCTGCCCGGATGATGAGGACACCATCTATCAGATCGTAGATTTGCTGGTGGACACCTGTGCTACCAACCGCAAGCTACTGCACATCGCCGGGGACGATAAGCCCGCCGAGGTGGTACGTAGCCGATTTATGAAGCTGAACGCCGACCACATCAAATTTGTGTTGAAGTGCCTTGCAGAGAACAGCAGCCCAATCAGGAACATGAAGCAATACCTGCTCGCTTCTCTGTACAACGCACCGACCACCATGCAGCTTTACTATCAGAATCAGACCAACCACGATTTAGCGAAACGGGGGTGATAAAAATTTCCAAAAAAGCAACCACGATTGCCATTGTCAACCAAAAGGGAGGCACTGGCAAAACAACAACCTGTGAAAATCTGGGTGTTGGCCTTGCCGCCGAGGGTAAGAAGGTCCTACTTGTAGACGCTGACCCGCAGGGTTCACTCACCATTAGTATGGGCTGGCAGAAGCCGGACGAACTGCCCGTTACTCTTTCTACCCTGATGCAGAAAGCCATGAACGACCAGTGCATTCCGCCCGGTGAAGGTGTGCTGCACCATGCAGAGGGTGTAGACCTCATCCCGGCCAACATTGAGCTGGCAGGCTGGAAGTTGCCCTTGTCAATACCATGAGCCGGGAAAAAATGCTGAAGCAAGTCTTGGACAGTGCAAAGCAGCACTATGACTATATTCTGTTGGACTGCACTCCCTCCCTTGGGATGCTGACCATTAACGCGCTGGCGGCGGCAGACACTGCTCTGATACCCGTACAGGCACAGTTCCTTTCCGCGAAAGGTCTGGAACAGCTTTTGCAGACCATCAACAAGGTGCATCGGCAGATCAACCCAAAGCTGAAAATCGAAGGTATCCTGCTGACGATGACAGATAACCGCACCAACTATGGCCGA
>ENA-OQHA01001142-OQHA01001142.1-human-gut-metagenome-genome-assembly--contig:-NODE-1142-length-10846-cov-3.274746_pt1 | contig 10846 bp, 15 predicted proteins | sample MGYA00242558_ERZ504707 | MGnify/ENA primary metagenome ERZ504707 (study PRJEB26092, sample SAMD00036197) | human gut metagenome | host: Homo sapiens | study: EMG produced TPA metagenomics assembly of... | reverse complement strand
GACCTCCTGCTGTGGGGATAATCGTCCCATCCACCAGAATATAGAAATAATCCCAGGGACGCAGCAGGCCGCTGTGCAGGTTGGCGGTAGTGGAGCCGCTTCCTGCCCGGTGAAGAAGCGGTAGTACAGCTTTAGGCGTGGATAGCAGTAGGCGGCAAGTTCTCTGCTGCTGGTGCGATTCAACAGCTCGGCATACAGATAAAACTGCGTTGGCACCATGGAGCCATGGTGCAAAAAAGCAGCATCCACAGAATCCGGGGGCATCAGGTAGGTGTTCAGGCAGTCAAAGGCATTGCGCAGGCTGGTCTGAGCCAGGCCCATTCCAATGAATCCGGAATCCCATGTGTAGACACAGTCCCACCAGCGTCCAGGAGTGTAGTGGCGGATATACTGTCCCCGCGTGTACACCGGATACACAACGTTGGTGCAGAGAACAGCATTCATCAACTGTTGGCCCAAGGCAAGCGATTCGGCAGCCGGTAGAGCGGATGGTGCTGCAAGGGAGGCAGAAGCCTGCTGCCATACATGCTCCCAATCGCTGCGTTGAGCCAGCAGCTCATGGCAGCGCAGCGTGGCGCAGAAGCATCCGGAGCAGCACAGACCGCTCCATAGATCACTTTTGTCTGTCCTGCCTCCAAGGGGATCGGCCCCATAAAGAGATTGACGTAATGCCCTTTTCCGTTGCCGCACAGCGTGGCATTTACATGGTCGTGTACGGTGTCACGCAGAAAGATATCCAGCTCATCGTTTTCGATCGTGCGAATATGAGTGGTGATATCATCCCACAGGATCCCGTAGCACTCCTGAATGTGGGGATACTGCAGGGTCAGATAGTTCTCATCTGCGGCGGGCTCGGCCTGAGGCCGGGAGCATCTCCACGCAGGGTAACGGTAAAGTTACCAGCGTCCGCTTGCTCGCACAGAGCGAGACAATCCAGCTTCGCCCCTCCAACACCGGCAGCAGTCAGGGTCAGAGTGAATTTCCCGGCGGGAATGGTGGAAGCATTCAGCGGCAGGATGGCAATAGAAGGCTTCTGACAGGGCGGCAGCCGCAGCGTGTCCTGACCATTGACATCGTACTCGGAACTCTCATCTGCCGGATTCCAATACCGTACACAGAGACAGGGGGTATGCAGGGGCGCGGTAAGGGAAAGCGTAAAGGTAACGGTGTCCCCTTTTCCGCTGGGCATGACCTGCCCAAAAGGTCCTTTGCCTTCGGAACAGCCGAACCCCGTGCCAATGCCGTATCCCTGACCGAAGCCGGGAACGGCTTCTTCGCCCCGGCGCAGACCATCCCAGGTCAGGCATTCATTGGGACGGTGGATGGAAAATCCAGGGTGTCATAATCCTTTGCCCAGACAAAGGCCGCGTTTTCCGGCAGGGATACCTCACAGCCCGGCAGGGAGAAGCCGCGGTAGGAAGGAACGGGATCCCAGCGGATGCCATATAATGAAGCACCAGATTCTGCGGAGCATCTGTATTGTTGTGGAGCTCGGCACGGATCAACCGGGCATCCTCCCCAAGGGAGCAAAAGAGATGTCTGCATACAGCTGATCCTTCCACAGGAGCTCGTGGCGGAACGTGTAGCAGCTCAGATCCGGAGCCGCAGCCCAGGGGTGAAAGCCGCTCTCAAACCGTACATTGGGCACATCGACCCGGCGGCGATACATTCCCGGAAAACGGACAGGTCAAATCGAACGCCATCGTTGGCCGCAGGAACATGGGAAATGCCGCTGTATCGTTTGGTGTAGGGCCCACGCAGGCAAGGAAAGATCATGTGATTGCATGGTGTGGTATCCTCCCATCAGCCCTTGACCGCGCCAATGGTAACACCGGCAACAAAGTACTTCTGCAGGAACGGATACAGGCACATGATCGGCAGGGTGGAAACCACCATGGTGGCATATTTCAGACCATCGCCGATGACCTCGACATCACCGGTGGAACCGGCCATGTTGCCGATGTCGCTTTGGATCAGGACCTCGCGCAGGATCATCTGCAAAGGGTACAGAGAACGATCCCGAATGTACAGCAATGCCGGGAACAGCTGTTCCACTGCGCAACGCCGTAGAACAGCGCCATAACGGCGAACACTGCACCGGAAAGCGGAAGAACAATGCGGAAGAAGGTCGTGATATCGTTACAGCCGTCTAAGGCTGCGGCCTCGATCAGCTCATTCGGGATGGTGTTTTCAAAGAAGGTGCGCATGATGATCATGTTATAGGTACTGATGGCGGAAGGCAGCACCAGCGCCCAGATCTTATTCAGCATGCCCAGCTTCTGAATGATCAGGTAAGTGGGGATCATGCCGCCGTTGAAAAACATGGTAAAGATGAAAAGGCTGATAAAGATATTGCGACCGAACAGATCCTTGCGAGACAGGGGGTAGGCGGCGCAGGCGGTAAGGGTCACGCTGATCAGGGTGCCCAGCACGGTATACAGGATCGTGTTCAGATAACCCTTCCAGATGCTGGCATCCTTCAGAACCTTCTCATACATGGAGGTCGTAAAGCCTTTGGGCCAGAAGGAAACATTGCCTGTCAGCAGCTGCATGGGATCACTGAACGAGCCGCTGATGATGTGCAGAAGCGGCAGAATGATGGTTGCGCTGATCAGAATCAGCAGCAGATACACAACAATGGTATAGATTCGTTCCCCGATGCTTTCCTTCACTTTCGTGGGGTGATTCATCGCATCAATATTCTTTTTCATCACCACAGGCTCACCTCACTGATCTTTTTGCTGAACTTGTTGAACAGCATGATAATGGTAAAATTGATCACAGAATTGAACAGGCCCACAGCCGCGGAGAAGCTGTAATCGCCGCTCTCAAAGGCACGGCGGTAAACGTAAGTGGAGATCACATCGGCAGTCTCATAGGTTGCAGGGTTGTACATCAGCATGATCTTTTCATAGCCGACCGAGAAAATAGAGCCCATGCGGAGGATCAGCATGATGATGATCGTGGGCAGCAGGCCGGGCAGCGTGATGTGGATCAGCTTGTCCCATTTGGAAGCACCGTCAACGGTGGCGGCCTCGTAGAGAGAGGGGTCGATGCCGGTCAGTGCCGCCATGTACACAATGGAACCGTAGCCGGCGCTTTGCCAGATGTCAGAAAGAACATAGATCGTCTTGAAGTACTTGGGCTCGGCCATAAAGTGGATTGGCGTACCGCCAAAGGCGGTGATCAGCTGGTTGATCAGGCCGCTGGAAGGAGAAAGCAGGGCACTCAGAATACTGACAACGACCACAGCGGAGATGAAGTGGGGCAGATACACCACGGTCTGTACGCTGCGTTTGAAGAATTTACCGCGGACTTCGTTGATCAGCAGAGCCAGAATGATGGGAATGGGAAAGCCCACAATAATTGAATACAGCTGATGCCAAGTGTGTTTTTGATCAGACGGCCAAAATACTCGGATTTAAAGAACTGGGTGAAATATTTGAAGCCGACCCACTTGCTGCCCGTGATGCCCAGTACGGGAGAGAAATCACGGAAAGCGATCTGCGCGCCGTACATGGGCGCGTACATGAACACGATATACCAGATCAGGCGGGCAGCAGCATCAAAAGCAGATAGCGCTGCGCCAGAACTTTTTGCAGGCATGATCAAGGCGATTCGCTGTTGGCAGTGTGATCGGTTTTGCTGCGGTGGCAGTTTTCATGGTGGTATTCTCCTGTTTTCGTTCTGAAGAACCCAGGAAAAATAGGCCGGGAACAGGGTGTTCCTGCCCCGGCCGTTATTTTACTGGATCAAAAAATAGTTGCCTGCTGAGCATCAGCCATTCAGAGTTTTCTGGTAGATATCGATGACCTCTGCAATGCCCATGCCATTGACCTTTTCAACGTAGGTGTCCCAGTTGGACAGCGGCTCACGGCCGGAAACAAACTTGATGATCATCTCGTCAACGTAAGTATCCACGTCTGCCATCACTGCACGACGGACGGCATCATCCTCAGAGGAGAAGGAGGTGGAGCCGGGAATGACGTACTTCTTGGATTCTTCCAGGAAGGGAATGATGCAGTCCTGCTTTGCGCGGTTGACAGAATCATCATCCAGCTGCGTGACCTCGTCCTGGCTCAGAATGAACGGGCCGGAGCTCTGTGCAAAGGTGAAGGTGCCGATCGCATTCTTGGGAGACAGGCCGTCAGGGTTCTTCATTACATAATCGGTGAAGATCGGCTTGCCGTTCTCCATGGTGTAGTGAGTGCCCTCAATACCCATGTTGATCAGCAGGGTGCCCTCTTCGCTGTACATGTAATCCAGCAGAGCGACCACGCGGTCAACGTTCTTGCAGCTTGCGGTGATGGTAGCCGCTGCGACTGCACGGGGCTCCTGATCGATATAGGAGTGGATCTGTGCATCGCCCTTGGGGGGCACGGTTGCTTCCACATGGAAGCCGGGGAAGGAAGCAGGCATGGTGGCGTTCTGTGCAGCCAGCATACCGCCCAGCGGGCCGTAGAAGGAAGCCACCGCGTTCTGGGCCAGCTTCGGCACGAAGGAAGCGTAGTCCATGGTGATGATCTCGGGATCAATATAGCCCTTCTCATACATATCGTGCATCCAGGTCACAGCCTTTTTATACTTGGGGTCAATGGGGCCGTAGTGGACCTTGCCGCCATCGTCCGGATCGGTATAAAAATCATCCAGGCAGCCGAATGCGGTGCAGAAATTCCGCAGGCCATCCATGTTGTAGGAGCTGAAGGGGATCTCATCGTTGGTGCCGTTGCCGTTCAGGTCGGTGGTCTTGACCAGATGCCAGTAGTTCTCCCAGTCCTCCAGGGTCACGGGGCTTTCGATGCCCAGCTTTTCCAGCCAGTCGGTGCGGACGATGTAGGGCATATTGCCGGAGACCTTCTCATCCAGCATGGGCATATAATAAATATTGCCGTCGCTGTAAGTCAGTGCTTTTTCGACACCGTCCCGCTTGTCGATCTCCTTCTTCAGGTTGGGCATGTTGTTCTCGATGTAATCGTTCAGGGACAGGATCACGCCGGACTCGCCGTATTTCAGCACCTCGGTGGTGGGCATATCCATAATGATATCCGGCAGCTGTGCATCCATCATCACGAGATTCAGGCGCTCGTTGTAATTGTCCTGCGGGGGGTTATCAAATTCAAAATCCATATTGAATTTTTCGCCCAGGACCTTCCAGACATCCATCTGCTCGGCAGCAACCTCGTTTGCGGCCTTGGATTTCAGGATGCGCACGGTGATGCGCTCGTTGGAAGCAGCTGCTCCGGAACCGGCAGCAGAAGAAGCAGTCGTAGAGGAAGAGCTGCCACAGCCCTCCAGAACACCCAATGCCAGAGAAGCAACCATAGCGCTGCATACGGCGCGTCTGCTGATTTTTCTTTCTTTCATAAAATCTTTTCCTCCTTGATTTATGGAATGGGACGGGGAAGATCCCCGTGCTTCCATAACCTCCGTTCAGCTCGTACGCTGCCGACCAGTGGTTTTTCCTTACTCAGAAGCATAGCATGTTCTTTTTGAAATTGCAACATTTTTTGATACAAAACGCACAAAAGATTTTCTCATTTTTGAGCGTGATTGTTGCACAATATCCACAAAGATGCGATTATTCTTCCTTTCGTCATGGTGCGGGATGAAATGTCATGCTCCTTCACCTTGACGATTCTGGCACAAAAAGATATGCTGAAAACAAAATTGGAATCGGAGATCCATTCAAAAGAAAGGAAGAGAGAAACTATGAGTAAGCAAATCACAGCCATCATCGTGGGCGCGGGCCATCGGGCGATCCTGTACAGCCTGTATGCGCTGGAACACCCGGACGAGCTGAAGATCGTGGGCGTAGCAGATCCGGATCCGATCCGGCGGAAAAAGGTTGCGGAGATGCATGGCTTCGGGGAGGAGATGTGCTTCAAGAACGCTGAGGAGCTGGCAGAAAGGCCCAAGCTGGCAGACGCGGTGATCAATGGAACCATGGACCGCCAGCATGTGCCCACTGCGGTTCCGCTCCTGCGCGCAGGATATGATATGCTGCTGGAAAAGCCCTTCGCGATCAGCGAGGAGGAAGTAAACTATTTATATAAGGTTGTAAAAGAGACCGGGCGGAAGGTGATGATCTGCCATGTTCTGCGGTATGCGCCCTTCTATGTCGCAATCAAGCAGAGACTGCTGAGCGGGGAGATCGGTGACATTATCAATATTCAGGCCACAGAACATGTCAGCTACCATCATCTGGCCGTCTCCTTTGTGCGCGGCAAATGGGGCAACGAGGAAAAATGCGGGGCTCCGATGCTGCTGGCAAAGTGCTGCCATGACATGGATCTCATTATGTGGCTGAAGAGCGGCGTTTCGCCCAAACAGATCGCTAGCTTTGGAAGTGACTTCCAGTTTGATCCTGCCAAAAAGCCGCAGGGGCAGGCAAGCGCTGCCTGGTGGATTGTCAGTGTGAGGAGACTTGTCTGTACTCTGCCAAAAAGCATTATCTGGATCACCCGGATCGGTGGGCGTTCTATGTATGGGACTGCCTGGAGAATATTGAGGAGCCGACGCTGGAGGACAAGCGCAAGTCGCTGATGACAGACAATATCCATGGACGCTGTGTGTGGGATTGTGAACATACGGTGGTGGATCATCAATCGGTGCTGATGAATTTTGCGGATGGTGCAACTGCGACCCTGAACATGATCGGCGGCGCAGCGAAGCCGGAGCGCAATATCCACATCATTGGTACGAAGGGTGAGATCAAGGGTGTGTTTGACGATTCGGTTTTCACTGTGCGCACCATAGATACCGCCAGCGAGAAGGCTGGAACGAGGAAGTGGTAGACCTGAAGATCGGTGGAGATAAGAGCGGCATGACAGGCTCTCATGGCGGCGGCGACCTGCGGCTGGTGGAGGACTTTGTTCATGTGCTTCAGGGGGAGGAGCCTTCCATCTCCTGCACAACGATCAAAGATTCGATCAATGGGCATCTGGGGGTCTTCTGCGCAGAGCGTGCTCGCAAGGAGAGCGCCGTCATAACGATGCCGGACATCAGATAATGCAGTGCTGACATAGAAAACGTCCCCGTGCAGTTTTGATATCCTGCACGGGGAGTTTTGTGATCTTTTTATTTTCTCATTTCCGCATTCACCCATTCCCGCACGCGGTCAGGCCGGTTGGTGACGATGCAGTCAGGGCCAAGGGGCAGCAGGGAACGGACAGCGTCCTGGGTGTCCACGGTCCAGAACGCGGCCTGGATGCCCATGGCGTGAAGCTGGTTCACAAGCTCGGGGTTGGAATAGGCGGTGTGGTACTCGCAGCTGACGATATCCACGGGGAAATCCAGCGTTTTGATGTAGGCGGCCACATCCGCCTGCTCCTCCAGATGGCCGATGACCTGCTCCACGGTCTCGCCGGGGAAGTTGGCGCGGAGCATATCCACCTTGTCGGCCACAGTGCGGTAGATGAGATTGTTCCGCAGGTCGATGCAGTTTTCTCGCTGAAGGGCTCATCCATGCTGTTCACAAGGCCCAGATCCTTCCACACCACCGGCGGAGGCAGCACCATGCTGAGGAAAGCGCCGTAGGTCAGCGCGCCTACCTTCAGCTCGGGCATCAGCTGCTTTGCCTGCGCAGCTGGGAGTGGTGGAAGGAGATGAGGGTGAGCCGGTCGGTGAGCCCGGCGGCGCCGGACCGCATCCAGCACCCGGGGCACAAAGTCGGGGTCGTCCTGCAGTGGGCTTTTCAGTTCCAGCTGCACCTGCGTGCCCTCCATGTCGGCGCAGAGCTCCAGCGCTTCCTGCAGCGTGGCGATCCTCTCGTTGGCGTAGATGCATCTTTCCAGCTGCCAAATCCAGGGTCTTCAGCTCGCCCATGGTCAGGTCGTAGATCTGGCCGGAGATGTCGGTGTGCATGTCCACCATATAGTCGTGGTGGATGACCAGCTCGTTGTCGTAGGTCTTCTGTACATCCATTTCCACGCCGTCCGCGCCAATCTCCATCGCCTTGCGGAAGGCGACCAGCGTGTTCTCAGGGGCCAGATAGGATGCACCGCGGTGCGCAATGATTTGGGGTGTCGTCATCTTGTGCTGTGATTCCTTTCCTTACAGTTGGCTCAGGCCAGATCTTCGCCGTCGGAGGCGATGACCTTTTTATACCAGTAGAAGCTGTCCTTCCGGCTGCGGGCCAGCGTGCCCTTGCCTTCGTTGTCCTTGTCTACATAGATGAAGCCGTACCGCTTCTTCATCTCGCCGGTGGAAGCACTGACCAAGTCGATGGGCCCCCAGGTGGTGTAGCCCAGCAGGGGCAGGCCGTCCTCGTTGATGGCCTTTTCCATCTGCTCGATGTGGGCCCGCAGGTAGTCGATGCGGTAGGTGTCGTGGATAGAACCATCTGCTTCCACCTTGTCCACCGCACCCAGACCGTTCTCCACGATGAAGAGCGGTTTCTGGTAGCGGTCATACAGGCTGTTCATGGTGATGCGCAGGCCCACCGGGTCGATGGCCCAGCCCCAATCGCTGGCCTTGAGGTAGGGGTTCCTGACGGCATCCATGATGCATTGCCGCTGGCCTTGTTCATCAGTTCGGGGTCCACAGTGGTGCAGCGGCTGGAATAGTAGCTGAAGGAGATGAAGTCCACAGTGCCCTCTTTCAGCAGCTGCTCGTCGCCCGGCTCCATCTGCAGGGTGATGCCTGCACGTTCCATCCGCTTTTTGGCCCAGACAGGGTATTCGCCGCGGGACTGGACATCAATGAAGAAGTAGTTGTCGCGGTCAGCCTCGGCAGCAGCTGCACATCGGCAGGGGCGCAGGTGCGGGGGTAGAACTGACCGGCGGCCAGCATACAGCCCACCATGGCATCGGGCATGATGGCATGGGCCAGCTTGACGGCTTTGCGCTGGCCACCAGCTCGTGGTGAGCGGCCTGATACTTGACCTGCTGCATGTTCTCGCCGGGCGCAAAGAGCAGACCGGCTCCCATAAAGGGCATGTGGAGCAGCATGTTGATCTCGTTGAAGGTCAGCCAGTACTTGACCTTGCCCCGGAAGCGCTGGAACAGCACCTCACAGTAGTGAGCGTAGGCATCCACCATCCGGCGGTCTTTCCAGCCGCCGTACTTTTTGATCAGGGCAATGGGGGTATCAAAGTGGCACAGGGTCACCAGCGGCTCAATGCCGTACTTGTGGCACTCATCAAAGAGCTCCTCATAGAAGCGCAGGCCCTCTTCGTTGGGCTGCGCGTCATCGCCGTTGGGCAGGATGCGGGTCCAGGCAATGGACAGGCGGTAGCAGCGGAAGCCCATCTCGGCAAAGAGCTTGATGTCCTCCTTGAAGTGGTGGTACATGTCAATGGCTTCGTGGGAGGGTAGAAGTGCTCGGCATCGCAGTCCAGCATCTTCAGCTGGCCCAGCGCTACGGGGAAGCGGTCGGGGCCAAAGGGCACCACGTCCACGCTGGACAGGCCGCGCCCGCCCTCGTTGTAAGCGCCTCGCACTGGTTGGCGGCAGTGGCACCGCCCCACAAAAAGTCTTTCGGGAATTTGCCCATAGGTCTTACCTCCTGATGCAGTTGAATTCTGATGATTCAATGATACCATGTTCTGAGCCGCTGTCAACCGGGAAAGTACGACTTTAGCCGTCAATTCGACGAAAAATGTTGCTGATTTTTGACACTTTTCACGAAGAAATCGAAAATTGCGGGCAATTTTCCTTGGAATCTGTTTCTTCCAAACGGACAGTAAGTGTGATAGACTGAATAGGTAAACGGAAAACGGCTCACCCTGCCTCCATTGCTTTGCAATGCCGGAGCGGGCGAGGACGTTGATGAAAGAGCTATCAGGAAAAATGGAGTGTTTGCTATGACTGAATTCAAGCCCATCAAGGAAGGCAAAGTCCGCGAGATCTATGACAATGGCGACAGCCTCATTATGGTTGCCACCGATCGTATCTCTGCATTTGATGTGATCCTGAAAAATAAAGTGACCAACAAGGGCAAGGTGCTGACCCAGATGAGCAGATTCTGGTTCGACTACACCAAGGATGTTCTGCCCAACCACATGCTGAGCGTGGATACCGCCGATATGCCCGAGTTCTTCCGCACGCCTGCCTTTGAGGGCCGGAGCATGAAGTGCCGCAAGCTGACCATGCTGCCCATCGAGTGCATCGTGCGCGGCTACATCACCGGCAGCGGCTGGGCCAGCTACCAGCAGAACGGCACCGTCTGCGGCATCCGCCTGCCCGAGGGCCTGCAGGAATCCCAGCAGCTGCCCGAGCCCATCTACACTCCTTCCACCAAGCTGAGATCGGCGACCACGATGAGAACATCAGCTACGAAAAGAGCATTGAGGTGCTGGAAAAGCAGTTCCCCGGCCATGGCGAGGACTACGCCACCAAGCTGCGGGACTACACCATTGCCCTGTACAAGAAGTGCGCCGCGTATGCCCTGAGCCGCGGCATCATCATTGCCGATACCAAGTTTGAGTTTGGTCTGGATGAGAACGGCAACGTGGTGTTGGGCGATGAGATGCTCACCCCCGATTCCAGCCGCTTCTGGCCGCTGGAGGGCTATGAGGCCGGCCACGGTCAGCCCTCTTTCGATAAGCAGTTCGTCCGCAACTGGCTCAAGGCCAACCCCGACAGCAACTACGATCTGCCTCAGGATGTCATTGATAAGACCATTGCCAAGTACGAGGAAGCTTATGAGCTCCTGACCGGCAAGAAGCTGTAAACACTCTGATCTTCTTTCTCCCCTCTGCTGTATAACGGCAGGGGGGATTTTTATATCAGCAGACCTGCCTGGAGGGACGGCGGGGTATTCCCCCGCAAGTGATACGGGGCATTCCATCCCCCGCCCAACTGCCTACGGCAGTCGGTCCCACCCTCCGGACACTTGCTTGGGGAAC
>ENA-OQHA01001140-OQHA01001140.1-human-gut-metagenome-genome-assembly--contig:-NODE-1140-length-10862-cov-3.655519_pt1 | contig 10862 bp, 15 predicted proteins | sample MGYA00242558_ERZ504707 | MGnify/ENA primary metagenome ERZ504707 (study PRJEB26092, sample SAMD00036197) | human gut metagenome | host: Homo sapiens | study: EMG produced TPA metagenomics assembly of... | reverse complement strand
CCGGTCATGCCCAGCTCCTGCGCCCTGATAGACGTAGGGGTGCCGCGATGCATGTGCAGCATCAGACCCAACGCCTTGGCGGAACGTACGCGGCTGCCTCGGTGGAGTCGTCTCCCCAACGGGAGACACGCGCGCTGATCATGGTTGCCGGTGAACAGGCTCGCCCAGCCGGCATTCTTGACGGCCGACTGCTGCTTGGCGAAAATACGCTTGAGCTGGGGCAGGTCGAGCGGCAGCGGCTTCCATTTGACGTTGTCTTCGCAGTCGAAGTCCACGTGTTCGAACAGGAAGAGCATGTCCAGTTCGCCGTTGGCGGGATTGGTGATGTGCTCGTTGCGCTGGGCGGTGATGCCGGGGGCCTCGCCCACGGTCAGGAAGCCCTCGCGCCGGCGAACACCTCGCGACGCATTTCGGCCAGGAATTCATCCTGACGAGGGCCGTCCGCACAGAACGGGTTCGGGTTGGAGTAGCCCTCCTCCCCACGGGCAGGTCCTCAAGTTCGGAACCGTATTCGCCGGGCAGACGGCCGGCCGAATCGATACGCTTGGAAATGAGGGTGATGACGTCCATGCGGAAGCCGTCCACGCCCCGGTCGAGCCACCAGTCATCATGTCGTACACCGCACGACGCACCGCAGGATTCTCCCAATTCAAATCCGGCTGCTTCTTCGAGAACTGATGCAGATAGTACTTGCCGCGTTCCGGGCAATACTCCCACGCCGAACCGCCGAAATAGGAACCCCACCGGTTCGGCTCGGCCCCCGGCTCACCCGGGGTGGTTCCCGGGCGGGCCGGACGCCACCAGTACCAATCCGCATGAGGATCGGACTTGTCTTTGGACGCCTCGAACCACGCATGCTCGTCCGAAGTATGGTTGACCACCAGATCCATCACGATCTTGAGCCCCGCTTGTGTGCCTCGGCCAGCAGCTCGTCCATATCCTCGAGCGTGCCGAACAGGGGGTCAATGTCCTGATAGTCGGAAATATCGTAGCCATTGTCGTCCTGCGGCGACCTGTACACCGGCGACAGCCATAGCACGTCCACGCCAAGATCGGCCAGATAATCCAAACGCGAGGTGATACCCTTCAGATCGCCGATACCGTCCCCGTTCGAATCCTGGAACGAACGCGGATAGACCTGATAGACCACAGCATTCGACCACCACGGATTCGGCGTGGTGCCATTGGTTCGAACGGAATCGGGAAGCACGACACGCTGCGCAGTAGTCATGATTGCAACCTTTCTAACGAATGTGACGGGAATCCCGGAGGGCGGCAAGAACCTCCAGGATTCCACAGACTGATGACGGGATGAGACGGCTTACTTGTTCGCGCCTCGCATCACGCCGCTGATCACCCACTCTGGGCGAAGATGTAGACGATGAGGATCGGGGCCATGGCCATCAGGTAGCTGGCAAACGCCACCGGATAGTTGGCGGTGAACTGCGAGCTGAACACGAACTGCGCCAGCGGGATCGTCTGATCCGCGGAATTGGACAGCAGGATCAACGGCAGGAGGAAGTCGTTCCACGCCCACAGCGCGGTCAGGATCGCGATGGTGGCGTTGATCGGGCCCATCAGCGGGAAGATGATGGTCCAGAAGATGCGCCAGGTGGACGCGCCGTCAATGCGGGCCGCCTCTTCCAGCGACACCGGAATCGAACGGATGAAGCCGATGGCGATGAACAGGTTGGTGCCCAGGCCGAAGATCATATACAGGATGATCAGGCCGAACTTGTTGTCGAGGTTCCACCCGCCCATCTGCTTGGCCAGCGGCAGCATGATCACGGAGAACGGCACGAACATGGCTGCGATGAAGAAGTAGTACAGGAAGCGGAAGAACCGCTTGTCCATGTTACGGGCCACCGCATAGGCCACGAACGTGTTGGTCAGCAGGGTGAGCACGATGCGCCCACGGTGATGATCGCCGAGTTCAGAGCCGCGCGCGGATAGTTCACCATGTTCGAGGCCTCGGCGAAGTTGCCCCACTGCCAGCTGGTGGGCAGGGCGAACGTGCCGGCTTCGGCCGGGGTTTTCAGTGCGGTGACGATGGTGAAGTAGAGCGGCACCAGAATGGTCAGGCTCAGCACCGCGACCACCGCGGTCAGCCACCAGTTGATCTTATGGTCCTTGCGGAACTTGTTTTTCTTGGGTTGTGCAGCAACAGCGCTGGTCATGATCACACCTTCTCCTTGCTACCGAAGAACTTGAGCTGAATGAACGCGATGATCGCGAGGACGATGAAGAACATCACCGCATTGGCGGTCTGGTAGCGTATTCGCCACCGGTCAGGCCGCCCTGGTAGATGAGGTAGGTGACCGTTTCCGTAGCGGAGTTCGGACCGCCACCGGTCAGGGCGACCACCTGGTCGAAGGTGCCTAAGGCGCCCTTCATCGTCAGGACGAGGTTGATGGTGAAGAACGGTCCGATCAGCGGGAAGGTGATCTGCCAGAACTTCTGCCAGGCGTTGACGCCGTCAAGGGCGGCGGCCTCGTAGATGTCGGTGTCGATGGTCTGCAGGCCGGCGAGGTAGATCAGTGTGGTGTAGGCCACGCCCTGCCATACGGAGAGCACCACGATCGGCACCCATGCCAGCGATTCGGAGGTGATCATCGATTCGGACAGCCACCCTATGCCCAACGCCTTGCCGAGTTCGGGGATCGGCATCATGAAGATGTACTTGAACACGTAGCCGACCACAAGCACGGCCAGGGTGTAGGGGATGAAGTAGATGGCGCGGAACCCGTTGCGGAACGCGATCTTGGAGTTGAGCAGCACGGCGATGAACATGGACAGCAGGTTCACCAGAATCGTCACCACGATGGCGATGAAGAACGTGAACAGGTAGGCGCGCCCAATGCGCTCATCCTGGAACATGGCCTTGTAGTTGGTCAGGCCGATCCATTTGTATTTGCCGTAGCCCTTGGAATTGGTGAAGGAGTACATCACGCCGCGCAGGAACGGCCAGTACAGGAACACCATGAACAGGATCATGGCCGGAACGGTCATCCAGTAGTATGCGGGATCGACCTTGCGATGGGAGAAAGCGGAGACACGCTTCTTGCGTGGTTTTTCGGCAATGGCGGACATGGTGAACCTCCTTACTGTACGGTCCTGGCTTGGATCTGATCCCACTGCGTCTGCATTGAATTGGTGAACGCCTCAACGTTGCCGGTGGTCAGCAGGCTTTGCAGGCTGCCGGCCATGGTCATGGACGAGGGGATGTAGTGGTCGGCGAAATCAGCGATGCGTCCCTCCTTGTAGAAGTGGAGGATGTTCTGCAGAGCCTCGTCGCCGGCGTAGGTGTCCTTGAACGGGGTGAAGCAGAACTGCGATTCGGCGTATTCCTTGAGCCGGTCCTCGTCCATCAAGAATTCCACGAACATGCGCGATTCCTTGGGATGCTTGGTGGTGGCCGAAATGGTGAGCACGGTGTCGTCGCCGGCGGTGAGCACCTGCTCGTCCGGATCGTCGGTGGCGGGCAGCTGGGCGAACTTCACGTTGATGTCCGGGTTGACCATGCGCACCTGCGGCACGACGTAGGTGCCCAGGGGCAAGATGGCCGCCTTGCCGTTGGCGAAGTCTGGGTGGCCTGCTGGTAAGTAACGCCCGGATTGTCCTGCGTGTACTGGTAGAACTCGACTTCCTTTTCCGCCACGGGACCCCACAGGTCGGCGAATGTGGCGGTGCCGCCGCTGAGCTTCGAGTATTCGCTGATCGGCACAAGTGTGCCGGCCAGGGAGGCGAACGGCGCCTGAGTGGTCCACGGTTCGGCGAGGCTGCCTTCGATCGGCGTGATGCCGGCCTGCTGGATCTGCTTCATCGCGGCGATGAACTCGGACCAAGTTTCGGGCAGGTTGTCCGGGTCCAGCCCAGCCTGACGCCACAGTCCACGTTGACGACGTAGCCGTTGGCGTTGCCGGCGAACGGGATGCCGTACGCGCGGTCGGCGCTGGTGTCGTACAGTTTGGCCAGATCCTTGAGCAGCTTGACCATCTGCGGGTTGATGTTGTCGAGGATCTCGTCGTCGGTGAAGTCCTGGAAGATTCCCGAGGCGGCGAATTCGCCGAAGTAACGGCCGCCGTCCACGGTGAGGACATCCGGCACCTTGTTCTTGACGAAGCGCGTGCGCAGATCGGTGGCGGCATCGGCGGTGTTGATGATGTCGATGGTGATGTTGGGGTGTTCCGCCTCGAATCCCTTGACCAGCTTCTTGAACTGGCTGACTGCCTCTACCTTGTACTGGAAGAATTCGAGAGTGACGTTTCCGGCGGTGGATGTGCCACAACCGGCGAGTGCGGCCACGCATGCGGCGCCGGCACAGACGGCGGCGATGGCGCGGGATATGCTGCGGGTCTTTGCCGCCATACGGTTCGGGCGTCGATCATGCCCGGAGGACGACCAGCGCTCGGTCCAAGACGATGCGGACTTCATCTGCTGCTTCTCCTTCCATTTACACTTCACGACTTCGCTACTCCACGACTGTCGTGATGTATACGTTAACACCCATATTTATTGATATCAAACGGCATAATTACAGGATTTCTGTAAACGGTTACATTCCGTCATGGTATGATTGTGGCCATTATCGAGCACCCATGAGGAAGGTTCGCGCGTGATACATTCCACGATCTACGACGTAGCCGTCAGGGCCGGGGTGTCCGTGGCCACGGTGTCACGAACATTCGCCAAACCGGATATCGTCACCGAGGCCACGCGCAAGAAAGTGATCGAAGCGGCCAACGAACTCGACTTCGCCATCTCCCGGTCCGCCACCGCGCTGAAATCGAAGCACACGTTCCGTATCGCTATGCTCACCGGCGAGGCGATCGCCACCTGGTTCGACTCCAATCTGTACAAGGGGCTGACCGAGGTGCTGCAGACCCATGGCTACGACGTGTCCCTCTACGGCATTGCGGACATCGAACAGCGCATGTCGTTCTTCGACGAGCTGCCCCTGCGCCGCAATGTCGACGCGGTGATCGTGGCCTCGTTCAACGTAACCATGGAGAGATCTCCAACCTGCAGGGCATGGGCGTGCCGCTGATCGGCGTCAACGTGCCGCACAACGAGGGGTTCAACGCCACCGTGTCCATAGACAACGCCAAGAGCATGCGCATGGCCATCAATCACCTGCATGCCCTGGGGCACCGGCGTATCGCTACATCTGCATCGACGTCTCGGAGGCGCCGATGGAATACAGTGCGGACTCGCGCCTGCAGAGATTCGAATCGGCCTGTGCGGCGTATGAGGATATCGAACAGTTGACCATAGCCCTGCCCCGCAACGACTTCACCGTGGACGAGGCGATCGCGCGCATCACCGTCATGGACCAGCCGCCCACGGCCCTATGCTGCCTGAGCGACGGGGTGGCGCTGCCCCTGCTGTACAAGCTGCCCAAAGCCGGGATCGGCGTGCCGAACGACATGTCCCTGATCGGATTCGACGACAGCGACTATGCGGCCGAGTTCGGGCTGACCACCATTCATCAGGATCCGCAGGCCCTGGGGCGCAAGGCAGCGGAAAAGGCGCTGTCGCTGATTGATTCCGCGACGTTCGGCATTGACCTGGGCGAGCCGTTCGAGACCGCGCGCACGTTCCTGGCCATCCGCAATACCACGGCGGCGCCCCGGCGGTAGTCGGTGTCGTCAGGCGCGGGCCGATTGCAGACGTTCGCAGGCGGAGCGGATGGCCTCGTCGGTGGCGGTGGCGGAGAAACGCAGGTAGGCGGGAGCGCCGTAGAATTCGCCGGGGCTGGGATGATGCCGATTTTGGCGAGCTCGGCCATATCGGCCCAGCAGTCGCCGGACTTGGCCTTGACCCATACGTACAGCGCGCCGGAGGGCATTTGTGCCGAATAGCCATATGCCTTCAGTGCGTCAACCAGCGCGGATAGGCGGCGACGGTAACGCCTCCATTGCTCGTGCACAGCGGCTGTGTCCTTCAGGCCTGCGGCCATGGCGGCCTGCACTGGGCCAGGGATAATCTGGCCGATCTGCTTGCGGTATTCGGCCATTTCCTTGACCAGCCGGTAATCGCCGGCAATTAGAGCCGTACGGTAGCCGGCCATGTTGGACTGCTTGGACAGCGAGTAGAGCACCAGGATGCCAGCTGCCGAACCTTCACACACATGTGGATTCAGGGCACATGGCGTGGCGGAGAGACTGAATGCGGTATCGGAGGCGGGCTCGTTGGATTCGGCCACCGGTGCGGCAGGCACAGACGCAGCAAATGCAGACGCGGCAGGCGCAGAGGACGCGGCTGTATTGCGGCGCACCGAACGCCAGTCCATTAACGCATAGCATTCGTCGGAGAGCACCACGGCACCGATGCGACGGGCAGCAGCCACGATGTCGGTCAGCCAGTCAGCGGAGATGACCTCGCCGGAGGGATTACACGGCGAGTTGATCCAGATGGCCTTGACGTTCGGAATATTCACCCAGGAATCGACGTCGGTCACATCATCGACTTTGACCACGGTGGCGCCGGCAAGTTGGTACCGATTTCGTAAGTCGGGTAGGAGACAGCCGGTTGGACGACCACATCGCCTTCGCCAAGGTGCAGCAGGCTGGCCATCAGCGCCACGGCCTCCTTGGAACCCACGGTGGGTACGGCGGCAGCGTTGATGGATTTCAGATCCACCCCGCGCAGTTCGCGGAACCATGTATCGATAGCGGCCTTAAGGTCGGCGGTGCCGGCGGTGACCGGGTATCCATGGGCGTTGGGGGCGTCTGCGCCGGCAACCAGCGCCTGCTGGACACTGCTCGGCACCGGGTCCACAGGCGAGCTACGGACAGGTCGATCATGCCACCCGGCACGGTTTTGGCGGTGGCTTTGAAGCCGGCGATACGAGACCAGTCGTATGGCGACGAATATGCGTGGAAGCCCATGAGAACCCCTTTCTTGGACGGTATGTTCCTAAGATACGACGAACCCTCGGCCGTGATAGACCGAGGGTTCAATCCGAACTATGCGCTGTGTGCAGCGCTTATCCGCAAATCAGCTTACTGGTTCTGCGGCGGCAGCGCGGCGACCTGTTCCGGGTCTTTGCCGATTGGACCATTGGCGGAAGCGCCGCCCAAATCGCCGACTTCAGCGAAGAAGTTGACAGCGGCATCCTTGTACCAAGCCCACTCGTCCGGCAGATCATCCTCATAGAAGATGGCCTCGGTGGGACACACCGGTTCGCATGCACCGCAGTCGACGCACTCGTTGGGGTTGATGTACAGCGAGCGGGAACCCTCGTAAATGCAGTCGACGGGGCACTCGTCCACGCAAGCCTTGTCCTTGACATCCACGCAAGGCTGAGCGATTACATATGGCATGGAATCCTCCTTAACAAATACTGATACAAGGGTACGCGCCTGTTGGGACGCTCCTCGCTCTCAGCCGTTAACGGCCTTATCGGTTTCGGCGGACAGCGTTTCGGTCAGGTCGCCCTTGCCGAGGCGCGCATGCCAGTAGCCGTAGCCGAAGTAGATGGCGAAGCGACCACGAGCCACACCACGAAACGAATCCAGGTGAGCACGGACAGGTTGAGCATCAACCAGAAGTTGGCCACGGCGATGAGGATCGGAATCCACGGGCTGCCGGGCATCTTGAAGGCGCGCGGCAGGTCGGGGCGCTTCTTGCGCATAATCGGGATGGAGATGGCCACCAGCGTGAAGGCGGACAGGGTGCCGATGTTGACCATGTCGGAGAGCACGCCGATGTCGAAGAAGGCGGCCACGAGCGCCACCACCGCGCCGACGACGATCTGCAGAGCGGCCGGGGTGCCATGCTTGCCGGTCTTGGACAGGCGCGCGGCAGCAGACCATCGCGGCTCATGGCGAAGACGATACGGGTCAGGCCGAGCAACAGCACCATAACCACGGTGGCCAGGCCCAGCACAATGCCGAAGCTGATGATCTTGGCGGCCCAGTCGGCGCCCACCAGTTCGAAGGCGGTGGCCAGCGAGGGGCTGTCTTGCTTGGCGAGATCGGCATAGGAGACCATGCCGGTGGTCACCACGGCCACGAGCATGTACATGACAATGATGAGCAGCATGCCCACGCCGATGCCGAGCGGCACGTTCTTGTGCGGGTTCTTGGTCTCCTCAGAGGCGGTGGCCACCACGTCGAATCCGATGAACGCGAAGAACACGAGCGCCGCGCCCGAGAGGATGCCAGGAACGCCGTACACGGATGGGGTCATGCCGGTGGCGAACTGCCACAACGGCTGGGTCATCACGCCGGTGACGGCGGAGGAGCCTTCCACGGTGGAGGCCGGCTGGCTCGGCGGAATGAACGGGGTGAAGTTGGAGGCCTTGACGTAGAAGAAGCCGACGATCACCACAAAGAACACGATGGCGATCTTGAGCACGGTCATAGCACCGTCCACGCGGGCGCCGATCTTGGTGCCGAATACGAGCAGCGTGGTAAAGAACGCCACGATGATAATCGGGGCGATATCGATGTGGAAGGAGCCGAACGTCAGGTTGGTGTTGGCGTTCCAGCCCATCAGGCGCATGAAATCGTTGAGGTATACGCCCCAATATTTGGAAATCACGGAGCCGGCCATCAGCATTTCCAGGATCAGATCCCAGCCGATGATCCAGGCCATGATCTCGCCGACCGTGGTGTAGGTGAAGGTGTAGGCGGAGCCGGCCACCGGAATCATCGAAGCGAATTCGGCGTAGCACATCACGCTGCGCCGCACACGATGCCGGCGATCAGGAAGCTGATGATCACGGCCGGGCCGGCGTGGAAGGCGGCGGCCTGCGCGCCCACCGAGAAGATGCCGGCGCCCACGGCTACGGCCACACCCATGATTGACAGATCCCACCAAGTCAGGTTGCGCTTGAGCTTGCGGCCCTCTTCACCGGTTTCGGCAATGGTCTGTTCGACGGATTTTGTACGGAACAGTTGCATAGTGCTCTTCTTTTTTCTCTGTTGTTTGCGCACCGAATGCGCACAATACCGACAATCGAGTATAGAAGAGCCCGCGTGTCTTGTCTATTAATAAGACTCAGAGTCCGCAATATATGGGATTAATAACCCACTCCATCAATCAATAGCGCGATTACAGCACACCGACGCAGACCGGTTCGGGCACCAAGTCCACTCCGAACGCGCTCTTGACTGCCTGCTGAACCGCACGCGCCAAAGCTGCGATATCGGCCGCGCTCGCTCCCCCACGATTGGTCAAGGCCAGCGTGTGCTGCGTGGATAGACTGGCCGGCGCGTCCGCATCGACCTTATATCCCTTATGGCAGCCGGCATGGTCGATGAGCCAGGCGGCGGACGTCTTGGTGCCGGGAGTGCCGTCAGGCAGAGTCGCGTCGAACTTCGGCGCATCTTCGGGCAGGGCCGCCGCTTGGTCGGCGGTCAGAATCGGATTCATAAAGAACGAGCCGCAGCTGTGGCGATTGTAGTCGGGAGCAGGCAGACCGTCATCGCCAACGGGAATGCCGGCGGCCTCATTGAGGGAGGCCAGACGCTCCAGATCGGTCAGGATATTGGCCTCGCGCTTGGCGGTGGCCATGTCAGGCAAGGCGTAGCGAGTAGGGTCCTCGAGCATGCCCTTGGCGGCACGTACTGCGAGCACGGCTTTGCGGATGTCGGCGGTGGCCATACGGTCGCCCACTTCGACGCCAAGCGCTTTGGCAAGCTGTCCGTAACCTACCGTGCCTTCGGCCGAGTGGGTCAGGGCAAAGGTGACGGAAAGCACCACGTAACGTGGCGTCGGGAAGAATCGGCCGGCCGGCCGGCCGGGGCCGGCGTACATGCTGGTCTTCAGTGCGGAGTATCGATAGCCGAATCGAAGATCGGCGGGTGTGAGGTCGCGCGTTGTTTTGGTGTCTCGATCCCAGACTTCCACCGATTCGACCGAAGTGGCGACTTCCTGCCCGTAGGCACCGATGTTCTGCACCACGGAAGCGCCGACTGTGCCGGGAATGCCGGACAGTCCCTCGACGCCCTCGAGCCCGAGCTCTACGGTGAAGGCCACGAAATCATCCAATTGGCACCGGCCTCGGCATTGACATGCACGGTGCGATCCTCGCCCTCTACCGGTGCAGCCTCGTCCGGCACAGTGATGAGGCGTCGGGCGTCTCGAACCACCACGCCGTCAAAAGGCTTATCGGAAACAAGCAGGTTGGAGCCGCCACCGACGACGACCAAGGGCAGGCCTTTGGAATCGGCTTCCTCCACGGCTTCGATGAGTCCCACGCGCGTGGTCGGCTCGATGAAATGGGCGATGGGGCCGCCCACGCCCATGGTGGTGATGTCTGCAAAGCTTGTCATGGCTTACTATCTTAGTGGCGCAGGTGCGATATCGAGCAATCATCGGCTGAAACGCAGAACGCCCGCGTCTGAACGAAGGTGGCGCGGGATTTCTGCCGTTTTGGCGGCCCGAAACGACAGAACGCCCGCGAGGGGTTCGTTCAGACGCGGGATTTCTGCCGTTTCTCACGCGATGCGGATACTGATTCCGCACCCTGCCACTCGCCTCCGGAGGCAATACGCAAAAACCCGGCCGAATGGGCCGGGTTTTGTAAAGCTGTGATACTTGCGATCAACGAGTCTCGCGGTGCACGGTCTGCTTGCCGCAGCGCGGGCAGAACTTCTTGAGCTCAAGACGGTCGGGCGTGTTACGACGGTTCTTAGTCGTAATGTAGTTACGCTCCTTGCACTCGGTGCAGGCCAGCGTGATGCCCGGACGGATGTCGGCGCTCTTAGCCATTGTCATTCACCTCTGTGTTCTTAGGTATAGTGCGCGCCCACCGGTTAGCGGGCGCGATTTGTAGCGAGGAAGGAGGACTCGTAACTCTTACCTATCGATTATGAGTCGTACGCCTCTAGCCAGCCTGACGCTACCCGCCA
>ENA-OQHA01001139-OQHA01001139.1-human-gut-metagenome-genome-assembly--contig:-NODE-1139-length-10883-cov-3.698029_pt1 | contig 10883 bp, 14 predicted proteins | sample MGYA00242558_ERZ504707 | MGnify/ENA primary metagenome ERZ504707 (study PRJEB26092, sample SAMD00036197) | human gut metagenome | host: Homo sapiens | study: EMG produced TPA metagenomics assembly of... | reverse complement strand
GTGAGCACGTCAAGGTCGGCCAGTTCGCCAAGGTCGAGGGTCCACACGTTGAGATCTACGCCCACAAGAAGTCCGCTGAGATGCCGCCGAGCATCGTGGCCATGATTGCCACCGATGAAGCCGGCGCTGCTGTGGCTCACGAAGCCGCTCTGCAGATTTCCGCGATGGGCGCCCAGTGGCTGACCCGCGAGGACGTTCCGGCCGATGTGGTCGAGTCCGAGCGTCGCGTGGCCACCGAGAAGTCCCTGGCCGAGGGCAAGCCGGAGAAGATCGTTCCGAAGATCGTCGAAGGCCGTCTCAACGCTTTCTTCAAGGAAGTCGTGCTGCTTGAGCAGCCGTTCGTCAAGGACCCGTCCAAGACCGTCGGCGACCTGTTCAAGGAAGTCGGTGGCAACGCCACCGCATTCGCTCGTGTCGAGGTCGGCAAGGGCGAAGAGGAGTGAGCCTAAGGCTTACTCCACGCGCTTAGCGTAATTTCAACGAAACGCCATCCGGTTATTCAATAATCGGATGGCGTTTCGCTATTCCAAGGGTGTCGTTGCTAGGGGGTGTCGTCGTAAACCGATACGCTTGTCTACGGATAATTTCGCACTTTCGGTTTTGAGAAAGGCACAATATGACTGATAGCGACAATCCGCGCAGAGTTCTGCTCAAGCTGTCCGGCGAAGCATTCGGTGGTGGCAAGGTCGGCATCGATACCCAGGTGATTCGTCGCATTGCCGAGGAGATCGTTCCGGCCGTACAACAGGGTGTGCAGGTGGCCATCGTGGTCGGCGGCGGCAACTTCTTCCGCGGTGCCGAACTGCAGCAGGCCGGTATCGATCGTTCCCGTGGCGACTACATGGGTATGCTCGGCACGGTGATGAACTGCCTCGCTCTACAGGACTTTCTGGAGCAGGAGGGGCAGGCCACCCGCGTGCAGACCGCCATCACCATGGGACAGGTCGCCGAGCCGTATATTCCGCTCAAGGCCATCCGTCACCTTGAAAAGGGTCGCGTGGTGATTTTCGGCGCCGGTGCCGGCATGCCGTACTTCTCCACCGACACGGTTTCCATCCAGCGTTCCCTCGAAATCCACTGCGACGAGGTACTTATGGGTAAGAACGGCGTCGACGGCGTCTACACCGCCGACCCGCGCAAGGACGAGAACGCCAAGCGTTTTGAAACCCTGAGCTACAATCGCGCCCTCGTGGACAATCTGGCCGTCATGGACGCCTCCGCACTGTCCATGGCCCGCGACAACAAGAAGCGCATCCGCGTCTTCGGCCTCGAAGAGCCGGGCAACGTGACCCGCGCCCTCGTCGGCGATGAAATCGGCACGCTGGTCTCCACCGCCGAATCGCGCGTGGCCGAGTAAGCCGCAAACGCCCACAATCGAATCAAGCGTTCATAGACGAACAACACTGACGAACACCAACACACAAGGAGTGAATATGTCTCTTATCGACCAGGCCAAGGAACAGATGGCCAAGACCGTGGAAAACACCAAGGAAAACTTCTCCGGCATTCGCACCGGTCGCGCAAACCCGGCCCTGCTCAACGGCATCACCGTGGACTACTATGGTGCCCCCACCCCGATTAAGGCCGTCGCCTCCATCGGCGTTCCCGAACCGCGCACCCTGTCCGTCACCCCGTTTGACGCTTCCCAGGCCGGTGCCGTCGAAAAGGCCCTGCGCAACTCCGATCTCGCATCAGCCGAACCGTGATGGCAACGTCATCCGTCTGACCATGCCGGAACTCACCGAGGATCGTCGTAAGGAATACGTCAAGCTCGCCAAGGGCAAGGCCGAGGATGGCAAGGTCGCCGTGCGCAACATTCGCCGTAAGACCAAGGAAACCATCGACAAGGCCGTCAAGGACGGCGAGATGGGTGAGGACGAAGGCGATCGCCTGCTGAAGGATCTTGACAAGGTCACCAAGTCCGTTACCGACGAGATCGATACTCTGCTGGAGACCAAGCAGAAGGAGATCATGGAGGCTGATTCAGACCAGGTCCGGAGAATTATGGAACGCAACGAACAACCCCATGAAGAGGCCGAGGAGACGCTCGACAGATCAACAAGAAGACCGGCCGCAACATGCCGCAGGCATCGCCACAGGCGCGGCACTGGTCATCCTTATTGTCGCGTGCCTGCTGCTCAGCGTCGACCTCTTCGTGCTGCTGGTAGTCATGTTCATGATTCTGGCGCTGTGGGAGCTCAGGGTGGACTTCGCCACCGTGGGCCTGCACCTCCCGGTGTTTATGCTGTGGCTGTGCTCGTCCTTCACCCTCATCGCCACTTACTATTCCCCGTACCATCTCATCACGATGTCGCTGAGTATCATCGTGTCGATTATTCTGGTCGCCATCGCGGCCAGCGCAAAAATCAGCGTCGCAACCGCCTATCTCTGGCGGTTGCCGGCAAACTGTCCAACACGGATGCCAGCGCGCGCCTCGAATCCTCGTTTAATCATGAGGGCGGGGAACAGCATCATTCCCGGCTCAGCCATGTGGCTGTGTCCGTGCTTACCGTGTTGTATATTCCGTTGTTGGCCAGCTGCGTCATCATCTCACTGACTTTTAATGGGCATCCGATTGCACACGCCATCATGCTGGTGTTCCTACCCGCCCTATCCGATACGGGCGGTTTGTTTGCTGGTGCCTGGCTCGGCAAACACAAGCTCAGCCCGCGCATCTCGCCGAAGAAGTCCGTTGAGGGCCTTGTCGGCTCGATGCTCTTCGCCATGGCTGGCGCATTTGCCGTATTCGCATGCACGTATGATGCCTCGAAATGGGCCACTCGTTGGTGGGTGCCGATCGTGGCGGGTATTCTCATCGGTGCCGTGGGCACGTTCGGTGATTTGTGTGCTTCCATGCTCAAGCGCGATATCGGTATCAAAGACATGGGCCATCTGCTCAAGGGGCACGGCGGTGTGATGGATCGTGTGGATTCCATTTTGATGAGTGCACCGTTCACCTGCGCCTTGCTGTGGATCACCGGACTGTGATTCGCATGCCTCGTGCACGAACAATGTGGCATCGTGTGTATATCGCACGGTGCCACATGTCATATATGGGGAAATCATCGTTCAATATGCGTTCGCTATGGGCTAAGACATGGGCCATCTGATTCGTATGCGGCACGCCGTATGGTGGATTCTGATATTTCTATTGCATGTTTGACTATTTTTTGATATTGAGAGCGAAGCGAACCCATCATGACCACACAGCATCCTGACACTCCGGAAACCGGCATTACTCCCGGCGGCACATCAGGTGCCTTCCGTGACGTGCTATCCAAGGACCATGCCCGCCGTGGTAAGCCGCCGCTGCACTTTGTGGATATGACGCCCGAGCAGCGCGTCGAGAAAGCGGCCGAACTCGGATTGCCGAAGTTCCGAGTCAAGCAGCTCGCCAACCATTACTTTGGCCATTTCGATGTGAATGCCGCCGAATTCACTGATTTTCCGGCAGCCAAGCGCAGCGAGGCCGCCGCCGCGTTTTTCCCGCAGCTCATCACCGAGGTGACCCGCCAAGTGGCGGACGAAGGCACCACCATCAAGACCTTGTGGAAGCTGTTCGACGGCTCCCTCATCGAATCGGTGCTTATGCGATACCCGACCCGCACCACGCTGTGCATCTCCTCGCAGGTCGGCTGCGGCATGGGCTGCCCGTTCTGCGCCACCGGCAAGCTTGGCCTGACCCGTAACATGTCCACCGGTGAAATAATCGAACAGGTGCGTGTGGCCGCCAAAATGATGCGCGACGGCGAAGTGGCCGGGGGAGAGGGCCGCCTGAGCAACATCGTGTTCATGGGCATGGGCGAGCCGATGGGCAACTACAACTCCGTGCTGTCCGCCGTACGACAGATTTCCGCCATGCCTCCCGAAGGCTTCGGCATTTCCGCGCGCAACATCACCGTATCCACGGTGGGCGTGGTCCCCGGCATCAAGAAGCTCACTGCCGAAGGCATTCCCGTGCGTCTGGCCGTTTCCCTGCATGCCCCCAGCGACGAACTGCGTGACGAGCTGGTGCCGATGAACAAGCGTTTCAATACCAAGCAGGTGTTGGATGCCGCGCACGATTATTGGCTGGCCTCCAAGCGCCGCGTCAGTATCGAATACGCGTTGATGCGCGGCATCAACGACCAGGCCGAGCATGCGCAGTTGCTGGCCAAGAGGCTTAACCATTACGGCGACAACTGGGCCCACGTCAACCCGATTCCGCTCAACCCCATCGAGGGCTCGAAGTGGACCGCCTCCAAGCCGGAAGACGAACAGCGGTTCCTGGAGATCCTGCACCGCGCGGGCATCACCGCCACACTGCGTGACACCCGCGGTCAGGATATTGACGGCGCCTGCGGCCAGCTTGCTGCCAAGGAGCGGTAGCTACTTCAGCGCATCCTTGATTGCGCCCACGAAGTAGTCCAGATCGTCGGGCTTGCGGGACGTGATGAGCTTGAAGCCGTTGGCGTCGTCCACGTGCAGCTGCTCGTCGACGTAATGGCCGCCCGCGTTCTCGATATCAGCGGCGATATAGCGGCAGGGCGCGGCGGTCTTGCCAGCCACCAGACCCGCGTTGACCAGCAGCCACGCGCCATGACAGATCGCGGCGATCGGCTTGCCTTCGTGCGCGAACTCCTGCGCCAGCGCGATCGCATCCTCATTGACGCGGATACGATCCACATTGCAGGTGCCGCCGGGCACCACCAGCAGGTCGTAGTCGGCAGCCTGCACGTCGGACAGGCGCGCGTCCGGGGTCAGCGTTTCACCTTCGTAGCGGTCGTGCTGCACCGTCTCACACGGGTCCAAGGTAGTGGCGGCAAGCGTCACCTTGACGCCGGCGGCCTTGAGATCGCGCAGCGGGCGCGTCAGCTCGGTCTCCTCGATACCCCAGTTGTTGACGATGATCAGTACCTTGCTGTTTTCGACAGCCATGCCAATCTCCTTGATTCGGCGGACAACTTCCACGAGCCATTCTCTCACGCCGAGCGGCTGCCATGTCGGTGCTCAATATGATGATTCTCATATTCCAGAAACAGGTGCGGCGCATGTAACGGGCGGTAGGTAGTCTGAAGGACTGTAATGCAAAGCCGAACAGGGGAGTGAAGCATGTCGTTGGCGGTACGAGTCATCCCGTGCCTGGACGTTGACGCCGGTCGCGTGGTGAAGGGTGTGCATTTCGAGAACCTCAAGGACGCGGGTGACCCGGTGGAGCTGGCGGCCGAATACTACCGTCAGGGAGCCGACGAGATCACCTTCCTGGATGTGACCGCATCCAGCTCCCACCGCAACACGATGATTGACGTGGTCTCCTGCACCGCCGAACAGGTGTTCATCCCAATGACTGTGGGCGGCGGCGTACGCACGCCCGAGGACGTCGACTCACTGCTGCGCTGCGGTGCAGACAAGGTCGGTGTCAACACGGCGGCCATCAACGACCCGTCGCTTATCAGCCGTGTGGCCGATCGTTTCGGCAACCAGGTGCTGGTGCTCTCCGTGGATGCCCGCCGCGAAAAGGGTGAGCAGCATACGCAGTCCGGTTTTGAGGTCACCACGATGGGCGGCCGCAAATCCACCGGTATTGATGCCATCTGGTGGGTCAAGCGCGCCGAGCAGCTTGGCGCCGGCGAGATTCTGCTTAACTCGATGGACGCCGACGGTACCAAGGAAGGCTTTGACCTCGAGATGATTCGCGCCGTGCGCAAGGAAGTCAAGATTCCGATCATCGCCTCCGGCGGTGCCGGCAAGGTCGAGGACTTCCCGCCCGCCATCGAAGCAGGTGCCGACGCGGTGCTGGCTGCATCCGTGTTCCATTACGGCATCCTGACTATCGCCGATGTCAAGGCGGAACTCAAGAAGCACGGCTACACCGTTCGCTAAACGAATACACCTTGCTCCCGCTGGGCGAACAATCCAGTGAATTGTTCGTGGCAATGCGCTATGCGCACGTCGCACATAATCCGGGAGCTGTCAGCGAAGCTGACTGAGGGTGGTCCACAAAAAGAAGATAGGTATGACAGACACTACATACGACAATTCCACTGAACTCGATCCCCGTATTGCCGCACGCCTGAAGCGTGATGCCAAGGGGCTGGTCGCCGCCGTCATCCAGCAGTACGACACACGCGAGGTGCTGATGGTCGGCTACATGAACGACGAGGCATTACGCCGTACTCTGACCACCGGCCGCGTGACCTTCTGGTCCCGGTCCCGTCAGGAATACTGGCGCAAGGGTGATACCTCCGGCCATGTGCAATACGTCAAGGGCGTGTCCCTGGATTGCGACGGCGACGCACTGCTCGTCGAAGTCGACCAAGTCGGTGCCGCCTGCCACACCGGCAAGCGCAGCTGCTTCCTCGAAGGCGGCCCCCTGCCCGTGGTCGAAGGCCATCGCCCGGCCGAGCAGTAGAACGGGCTTTCCTGACTGAGGGAAGCCGAGCGACCGCGTACTATGAAACAAGACATCGAGTTGTAAGCAAAGGAGCGAATATGAGCGAATGCAGCGTCAAACACCTGAAGTGGGGCGCCACCTGGCCCAGTCGCGAACAGTTCCACGAACTGGCCGACGCCGGATACCGTGTGATTCCGATTGTGCGCCGTCTGCTCGCCGACTCGCTCACCCCGGTCGGCTTCTATGAGCGTCTCGCCGGCGGCCGATCCGGCACCTTCATCCTCGAATCGGCGGAATACGGCGGCACGTGGAGCCGTTACAGTTTTATCGGCGTCAACTCGATGGCCCAGCTGCGCTCCAACAACGGTCAGGCCGACTGGCTGGGCAAGGTCCCGGTCGGCGTGCCCGTCACCGGTGACGTAGTCGAAGTCGCTCACGCCACGTTGAAGACTCTGAAGGCCCGCATGTGGAAGGCCTGCCGAACCTGACCAGCGGTCTGGTCGGCACGGTCGGCTGGGATGCCATCCGCCACTGGGAACCGACCCTGCGCGCGAAGCTCCGGACGAGACCGGCCAGCCTGAGACCGTGCTTGCCCTGGCCACCGATATCGCCGTGGTCGACCACGTATCCGGTTCGGTATGGCTCATCGCCAATGCGGTGAATGTGGATGATAAATCCACTCGCGCCGACGCTGCCTACAACGAGGCCGTCGCTCGACTCGACCAGATGCAGCGCGATGCCGCCACCCCGGCTTCGGACGAGTCCCGCGTCAACATCCTGGACGAAACGGTCGCCCAACCCGAGCTGCGCTTCCGCACCGAGAAGAGCCACTACGAGCAGGCCGTCGAACGCGCCAAGCAGCACATCGTCGACGGCGACGTGTTCCAGGTGGTCATCTCCCAGCGCCTCGACATCGATTCGCCTGCTGACCCGTTCGACGTGTACCGTGTGTTGCGCACGCTGAACCCGAGCCCGTACATGTATTTCATGGCGTTGACCGACGCTCAGGGCCGCGACTTCAACGTGATCGGCTCCAGCCCGGAAACCCTCATCAAGGTGGACAACGGCCACGCGATGACCTTCCCGATTGCTGGATCCCGCCCTCGCGGCGCCACCCCTGAGGAAGACGAGAAATTCGCCAAGGAGCTGCTTGCCGATCCGAAGGAATGCAGCGAGCACATCATGCTCGTCGACCTGTCTCGCAACGACCTGAGTAAGGTGTGCGTGCCGCAGTCCGTGGAAGTCGTGCAGCTCATGGACATCAAGCGTTTCAGCCACATCATGCACATCTGCTCGACGGTCACCGGCAAGGTCGACCCCTCGCTGACCGCATTCGATGTGTTCAAGTCCGCGTTCCCGGCCGGCACGCTGTCTGGCGCGCCTAAGCCGCGCGCAGTCGAAATCATCGACGAGTTGGAACCGGCCGACCGCGGCATCTACGGCGGCACCGTCGGCTACTTCGATTTCTCCGGCAACATGGACATGGCCATCGCCATCCGCACCGCGTTCCTGCGCGACCATGAGGCGAGCGTGCAGGCCGGTGCCGGCATTGTGCTCGACTCCGTGCCCGCCACCGAATGGCAGGAGACGCGCAACAAGGCCGAGGCCAGCGTCGAGTCCATCCAGATCGCCGCCCAGTTGCGCGAACTGTAACGTTCAACGCATAGCGATGCCCCCGCTGACAGAAGTTGTCGGCGGGGGCATCGCTGTCTGTACGTTAGTGGGTTTCGTCCATGATGTCGGTGGCGTCGGTTTCGGTGCTCACAGCGGCTTCGATGGCAGCTTCGATACCGTGCGCCATGGTCGCGATCACCATACCGGGCGTCGCATTCTTCACCTTGCCGATCAGTTGCGCGGCTGCGTATGGACGCATGAGCGTCGGCTGAGCCCGGTCGGCATGGTGTTCGCTATGATGGACAGTCGGACTTTGGTAAGAGACAGTATTCGTAACAGGCAAGTAGGTTATTCATGGCTATTGAGGTGCAGGGACTTGAAATTCAGATCGGCGCGCGCACGCTGCTTCACCCCACCAACTTCCATGTGGCCAAAGGGTAGACAAGAATCGGTCTGGTCGGGCCGCAAACGGACGCCGGCAAGACCACGCTGACCCGCGTGATCACCGGCGACATGCTGCCCACCGCCGGCAAGTGCGTGTATCGGGCAAGCTCGGCTATCTGCCGCAGGACACGCATGCTGCGATCCGGAACAGACCGCGCTCGACCGCATGATGAGCGCGCGAGACATCGCTTCCATCATCAGTCGTATCCGACAAGGCTGAAAGGAGATGACCGATCCGGATCCGGACGTCATGACCCGAGCGATGAACCGTTACGACAAGGCCATGCAGGATTTCGAAAAGGCCGGCGGCTATGCGGCTCAGTCCGAAGCGACCGCAATGGCGGCAAGCCTTGGCCTGCCGCAGGAGGTCATGGGCCAGCAATTGGGTACGCTTTCCGGCGTCAACGCCGTCGTATCGAATTGGCACGCATTCTGTTCTCTGACGCGGATACGCTAATCCTTGACGAACCGACCAACCATTGGACGCCGACTCCATCGAATGGTTACGCGGATACCTGAAGAAATACGAGGGTGGATTCCTGGTCATCTCCCACTCCACCGAACTGTTGGACGAAGTGGTGAACAAGGTATGGCATCTGGATGCGCAGCTCGGACAGATCGACATGTATTCCCTCGGTTGGAAAGCCTACCTGCATCAGCGCGTGGTTGATGAGGAACGTCGCCGTCGCGAACGTGAAGTGGCCGAGAAGAAGGCGGAACGCCTCATGCAGCAGGGTATCCGCCTGCATGCGAAGGCGACCAAGGCCGTGGCCGCGCAGAACATGATGCGTCGTGCGGAGAAACTTCTCGAGACCACGTCCGAAGCGCAAAAGCAGGAGAAGGTGGCGGATATCCGGTTCCCGGAGCCGGCTCCGTGCGGTCGCACGCCGATCATGGCGAAGGATGTGTCGAAAGCCTATGGTTCGAACATTGTGTTCGCCGGCGTGAATCTGGCTATTGACAAGGGTTCGCGTGTGGTGATTTTGGGATATAACGGTGCTGGTAAGACCACCACCCTGCGTCTGCTCGCGCATTTGGAAGAGCCGGACACCGGTTCCGTGGATTACGGTCACGGCTGTAAAATCGGCTATTTCGCGCAGGAACATGACACGCTTGACCTGAATGCACAGTGTTGGAAAACCTCATTCATGTGGCTCCGGAACTGAATGATACGCAGGCGCGTTCGATTCTCGGCTCGTTCCTGTTTTCCGGGGATGATGCGTTGAAGCCGGCTCGCGTGCTTTCCGGTGGCGAAAAGACCCGCTTGGCGTTGGCTACTTTGGTGACCAGCCGTGCGAACGTGCTGCTGCTCGACGAACCGACCAACAATCTTGATCCGGCCTCACGAGATGAGATCCTCAAGGCCATCGCCAAGTATGAAGGTGCCATTGTGCTCGTCACCCACGATGAGGGCGCGGTGCAGGCATTGAACCCGGAACGTGTGCTGCTCATGCCCGACGGCGACGAAGACCTATGGAACGATTCCTATCTGGAATTGGTCGCCGAAGAGTAAGCCGAGTAATTCGAGTTTTATTCGGATTGTATTTATGCCGGACGCGAAAACGTCCGGCTTTTTCTTTCCACATGCGTTTCGAGCACGTTCGGTATTTCCGTATTTGTCTTGGGGTCTGCGAACAATCTGTGATTTGCAAGCGGCCCCGACTCATGAATCGCATCTTGCATGCCCATTGAGGGCTTGAGTCGATTCGTTTGCCAGGAAGTCGCCATTGCGATCGTCCGAACCTTTTCGGATTTCGTTATGCGCCCCCTAGCCTTCCGCGCTCCTGTTGGAACATGACGTGCGGAACAGACCAGAGGGGCCGATGCAGCAACACATCGAACGCATAGCGAAAGGAAGTTCCATGCCACGTAACGGCAAGGAGGGCATTCTCTTCAGTTTCATCATGTCCGCGATCATGATTTATGTGATGGCGGCACTCAATTACGGCGTACGTATCGGTGACGTCGGTGCGGCGGCGTGGAGCTACGCATTGTTCGACTGGCCGTTGGCCTACGTGGTCGGCATGATTTGCGATTTGTGCATCTGCACGCCAAGCTCCCGCGCGATTATGAATACATTCTGCGCGGCAACCGACCGTGCGGTATGGAAAGGCATCACGGTCAAATTCCTCATGGTGGTGCTGATGACCGTATTCGGCGCCATCATGCATTCGGTTTCACATTCGGCGCGTTCACGGGATTCTGGCGCATGTTCCCCTACAATTTCACCATCGCGTTGCCGATTCAGATGCTGATCGTCGCACCATTGTCCGGCAAGATAGTTCACGCCATCGGCGATGCCGCCGGATGGAACAAGTCCGCGCAACAGCATGTTCCCGCTTTGGATGTCAAGACCGTTGCCGATGTGATGCAGCATGACGTTTACACGGTAGCTCGGATGCGAGGTACGTGACGCAGTGCGCATGATGTTGGAAAAGAACATCAGCGGCAT
>ENA-OQHA01001138-OQHA01001138.1-human-gut-metagenome-genome-assembly--contig:-NODE-1138-length-10886-cov-3.560275_pt1 | contig 10886 bp, 14 predicted proteins | sample MGYA00242558_ERZ504707 | MGnify/ENA primary metagenome ERZ504707 (study PRJEB26092, sample SAMD00036197) | human gut metagenome | host: Homo sapiens | study: EMG produced TPA metagenomics assembly of... | reverse complement strand
GATATACAAATATTTAGAGAATTTTTATCGCTGATTGTCAGAGTTTTATCTTTAAATTCTTATACTCGTTATTACTGGAGTTTCAAGTATCGTGACCAGGTCTTTCCAGTCTATTTTATATACTGTCACATCGTTCTTGCGCTCTATTTTCATGAACTTATAGCCCTTAATGAAAGACTTCTCATGAAGGTAGTAGGCATTGCGCTCATAGTGTATCATACGAACCTTGCGCTGGTCTTTAGACATGAACATGTAAACATCACCATTCAATGGATCACGGTGGTATCGACCTCGGATTATCTCGCATATACGCTGAGCCTTGCATCTCATATCGTGAAGCTCAGGAAGGTAGTAGAAGTTGTGAAGACCGTTGATGCTCAGCATAAGCCCTCCAGTTTCTCTACCAGTGTTTTCAGCCCCTGATAGTCTAAGCCTTTCTTCTGTATGCACAAGCCCTCACGAGTTCTTATCGTCACCATAATGCTTCCTTTATGGGGAGTTGTACGTTTGGGCTTGTCTTTAGCAACCTCCTGCCGTTCTTCATTGCCTGTCCGAATCAGCTCTTCCGGAATTCCTTCAACTTCTACAGGTACAACCTTTTTCTGTGTCTTCTTGAACCAGTCATAGAATGCCGTGTATGGAATATTGTTACCAATGCAGAACGAGTTGATGGAAACTCCATTGGGCTCACCCTCGGTTTTGTAGAGGAACCACAGTCTTTCAAAATCTTTTTCGCTAAACATAATCTTTCGAGTTTTAAGTTTAGCACGAAGGTATGCGAAAGAGACATGCTAGTCAATACGCCAATTTTGGAAGCTTACCATTGAAAGCATGAGTGAGTATATCTGCATATACCTGGAAGACCGGAACAAGCCGGTCATCACACTGAACAGCCTGCAGAAATTCTCAACCCTGCTTCCCCCTTATTTCATGCGTGTACACCGTTCCTACATTGTCAATCTGCATCAAATTACCGAAGTTTCCCGTTTCCGGATTCTCTTCGGGAAAGATACATATATACCCATCGGAGAGAATTACAAAGAACAGTTCATGGCCTACATCCAGCACACAGGACTGCTCTGAAACGGCCGGTAAGAAATGCTGACTAACGGCTACGTTCCGTAATGGCTATTTTGATCACCCGTCCAGACGGTTCTCAAAATATGATAGGCTTCTTCTATCCGGTCAAGCGGAAAACGATGGGTAATCAGCGGCGTAGTATCAATCTTTCCTTCTGCAATCAGACGGAGAATCTCCGCACAGTCACATCCGTCTACACCACCTGTCTTGAAGGTCAGATTCTTGCCATACATATCGGGAAGCGGAAGAACCTGCGGACGATCGTACAGGGCAACAACGGTGACAGTCGCATTCGGACGGGCTGCCTCCCAGCCAGCCGGAAAGTATCATCAGCCCCTGCAACTTCAATGACCACATCAGCTCCTCCATGCTCACTGTGTGATTTTACGAAAGACAGACAGTTGTCCGGATCTGTCACTTCTACATCCGGATAATGCGCACGCACAAAACGAGCCCGCTGTTCCGATTTTTCGCACACAATAATGCGGCGCGGATGTTTCAGCATTGCGCAAAGCAACGTACAAATTCCAGTCGGACCTGCTCCTATAATAAGGACTGTATCGTCCGGCGTAATCTCCGAAATACGCGCTGCCCAAAATCCGGTAGCCAGAATATCCCCTACAAACAAAGCCTGTTCATCGGTCACTCCATCCGGAATCCGGTTCAATCCCTGATCTGCATGGGGCACACGTACATACTCAGCCTGTCCTCCGTCAATGCGACAGCCCAAAGCCCATCCTCCATCCGGATCCTCACAATTATTTACATATCCTTCTGACAGAAAAGCACTCGCCACAGAATGTTTCCACATTCACCGTTACCCGATCGCCAGGCTTAACCGTAGTAACTCCGGAACCTACCTGCTCAACAATGCCTACCATCTCATGCCCCACCGTAATGCCCGGAACAGCACGGGGAACACTTCCATGCCTGATATGCAGATCACTGGTACAGATACTTCCGAGCGTGACACGTACCAGGGCATCACACGGATCCTTTAACTCCGGAACAGGCTTCTCCAACATCGAGAACCGGCCTTTTTCTATATATGTATAAGCTAACATGACTTTCTGTTTTTCAGGTAAAGATAAGAAAAATATGACAGAACCATTGTCAGACTCGAAAACATTTTCTAATTTTGTCCATATATCTGCTTCCCTATTTTTCTACAGGCGGAAGCTTTCCTTAAAAATAAACAACAAATGAAAGTCAAAGTTGAACAACAAATGATCGGTTACGTCCTGCTGGCTCCCTGACTAAGGATTTGGCAACCAAACGTATTTCCATCGATCAAAGCCACTGACGGGAGTGGCAGGGATTGTTGTGCTCTTTGACGTACGAGTTCTTAACCTCTTCTTCAACGGGGAAGCAGGGGTTTCTTTTGCACGACCGCGGATATACAGCTTCCCGCGGCGGTCAATTTTATCTTTTCAATTATTTATTCATTAATTCATTTGTTGCTTATGAAAATCTTGTTTTACGAGCCATGCGCTCATTCGATGAAAGCCTCACCGGTCCTGAATATGCCTGCAACCAGCTGGTTGTTGAAATGATTTCTGACGAGCCTCTTACAGATACAAACGAACTGGACGTACGCATTTACTCGGCCGATTACCAGTTGACAGGAAGTGACTCACGGAAATTTTCTTCCCGGAAAACTCCTCTGAAAATACGTTTCCAACTGGTTTCCGACAGTTTTGGGACGAAGTCTGTATCATGTTTTTATCTTCCGGAATGGATATCCACAATGGTATGCTGCTCTTTCTCCAGAAAACAAGTACGAGAAATGGAGCAGAACCAGACTGGAGAACATACGTTTGCATCCGGATCAGAAATTTTTCGCAGAACAGTTGTGCAACACCGCCTGGTGGCCTAAACTGTATGAAGGGAAATTCAAGACGCTTCCCGTTCAGGAACTTATCAGACGCTTCCGTATATATACTGATCCTGCTCAGGTTCTTCCTTGTTTGCTTGTAGACAGCAGTCGGACACTTCTGGCCAAAGCTTTCACCTTCTTTATACTGTCAAACTATTTCACCGGTTCAAACGTAGACGACCGTTTCAGTCTTTCCCTCAAGGAGCTGATGACCGGAGACATTACCTGGAAACAGCTGAAACAGAAAACGGCCCGGAAAAAAGTCATCATTATAGAGATAGGTGATCTGGAGATCAATTCACAGAAAACCATTATCCTCACCCGAGCGGCAGACCTGATCAGAAACAGGGCCCCTCAAGATCCCGTATACATCTTCCATGGGAAATGTGAATATATCAGCAGCCTGTTTCAGGAATGCCAGGCCTTCGAAAGCCTTTTTACAAATGAAACCACCTTTCACATCCTCCTCCGGAATCTGAGCCCGACAGCTCTGAGTCGCTTCCTTTTGATACCCCTCTGCCTTTCGATGATCCCACCAATCCTCCTTCGCAGAGCCGGAATTTCAATGCCCCTTGTGCCGCCGAGCTGGAATTACAGGAGATGGTCGGGCTCCATCGCGTAAAGGAAGATATGGCAGAGGCCCGGATGATGGCCTGCTTTCTGCAAAGGCGTAAAGATCTTTCCCTGGATTCAGGCACAGAAAACCGTCATCACATGCTCTTTCTGGGGAACCCCGGAACAGGCAAGACAACAGTGGCCCGGCTGGCAGGGAAAATGTATCATTACATTGGAGTCCTCTCCAGCGGACACACCGTGGAAGTATCACGTACCGACCTTGTCGGGGAATATATCGGCCAAACGGAAAAAAAGATGAAAGAAGTCATTGACAAGGCCCGCGGCGGAGTTCTGTTTATAGATGAAGCCTACACCCTGATCGAAAAGGATACCTATTCAAAGGACTATGGCAAGGAAGTCATTCAGGCTCTGTTAACGGTTCTTTCCGAACCCAATCCGGACATGATCATTATTCTGGCAGGCTATGAAGACAAAATGCACATCCTGCTTCAAAGTAATCCGGGACTGAAAGACCGTTTTCCTCTCCGGTTCTACTTCGATGATTACACAGCTGAAGAACTGTTGGAAATGGCTCACCGCTCACTGCAGCAGCGGAACTTCATTCTCACACCGGAAGCTGACCGGCAACTGGAACTGCTGGTCAGAGAGGCTTCTGCCAACGTGATGAGTATTTCGGAAACGGACGCTGGATACACAACCTGATCAACCAGGGAATTCTCAAGAGTATGGCCCGGAGAATTATGTCGCTTCCCCACCCCGATATCTCCAGCCGGAAGTTGTTCTGCACCATCGAAGCTTGTGACATTACCTCTGCCGCCCAACGCTTCCAGGAATGTTATCCTCTGAAACTGAAAGCTTCTGCACGTATCGGATTCAGAGCATAAAAAAGCCCTCGGGATTTTAAAAAAACGTTTCGGCGTTTTGACACAAACGTCGAACGTTCACATCAAAACGCCGAAGCCTTTTTTGTGTGTGATTCTTTAGAAGCGAACCATCATTTCTACCACCAGCTTATCCTGCTCTGAAGCTTTGACCAATGCCTGGTTATCGTAGAAATACTTTTCATAGTTTAAGCGTAAATCTGCCTGGAACGGTTTACCGAAGCTGAAAGTCAGACCACCGGTAACACGCTTGCGTTCATAATCGGTGATATACATCTGACCGTCCTCATTAAGCGTACCGTCACTGTGATCGCCCATATAGTCGAAACGAGCCAGGAAGGAAATCTTCTTGAACGGGAATTTCTTCTTCTGAATAAACCAGTCGTAATTGACAAAAGCATCTACAGCCCATACATCCTGGAAAGAATCATGTGCATAGCGTTTATACAATCCTTCAACCTCAAAATGCCAGTTATTCCATTTATAATAAGTACCGATATCGTACATATAAATGTTTACATTTTCCGGACGGATACGCTGCGTACTCAGCGTCAGATTATAATCTTTCCACGGCATCAGCTGCAACTTGGCCGAATAGCACAGAACACGGTGCCATTCTTTCTGGGCCGTCAGTCCAGAACCGCTGAACAGTCCTCCCTCAAGGATAAAAGGAAAACCTTCATCCATGGAATAGCCTAAGGTTGCACCGACATCACGGACATTACCTACCTGCTTGGCAATAAACGAACGGTTGGCAAAATATTGCTGATGTGGAGAACGATGTGCATCAATAGTGAAAGGAACACGCATCTGTCCGACAGTGATTTTGAAATCTTCCAAAGGAGTTACACGCGCAAAGGCATCCAACATCTTGATTTGTCCTTCATCAGAAAGGTCAATTTCAGCTTTATAGCTTACCATGGAATGTACTTTTCCGTCCAAACTGACTCGGGCGTTACGAACTTGAAAACGCTGTTCATCAGTGGAAGTCTGATACTCATATTTTCCCCGAACCGTTCCATGGACTTCCGGCAGATACTGTTTCCAGTCTTGGGCGCTTGCAGAGGCTATGGTTAATGCCGCCAGCAGCACAGATGCAATTTTTCTCATTGATTATGTCTTTTTATTCTGGCGGCAAAGGTATCTGAGTCAGATAAAACAGGTATGTCAAATGTATTACAAAACTGTTACACCTCCACAAACCTGGCCGTTTCTACCTTTTCAAGACGTGAACGGAGTTTGTCCATCTGCGATTTCCGGATCCGCAAGGTCATCAGACAATCCATATCGTATGACTGTTCTACAATCTCAGGCGATTCTTCCTTAACGATCCTCATCACATCATTCATAAACGGATATTCAAAAGCCACGGTCACCTGCTCATCTACTGTTTTTTCGATTACACGAGCTTCGGCCAGTGCCTGTGCCGCAGCAGTACGATATGCTACGATCAATCCGCTTGTTCCCAGTTTGATTCCCCCAAATACCGTACCACGATAACCAGAATGTCGGTTAACTCATTGGAATTGATCTGCCCCAGAATCGGTTTTCCTGCCGTACCTGAAGGCTCTCCATTATCATTGGCCCGAAAATCCTTACGGGCCGGTCCCAGCATATATGCATAGCTACATGACGGGCATCATAGTATTTCTTCTGATATTCTTCCAGATAATTCTTCACATCGGTCAGTGTACGCACCGGAAGCGCAATGGCAATAAATTTGCTGCGCTTTTCAGTATAAACTGACTCGGCCATTTCCTCGATTGTTCTATAAGTATCTTCCATAGCGCAAAGGTAATGAAAATCCCCCAACAAGAAATGCGGATCTTACACAAAGTCGTCTGACGGCTCAGGCAAGAATCCGCATTTTGTTTTCTTGAAACAATCAATCTAACCTATGAATCACTAATCCAGAACGCAATTTCGGTTCAAACCAGGTTGTTTTGGGCGGCATGATATTTCCTGTATCAGCAATATCCATCAATTGCTTCATGGATACTGGATAAAGGGCCAGCGCCATCTTCATCTCACCGCTGTCAACCCGTTTCTTCAATTCACCAAGACCACGAATACCGCCTACGAAGTCAATCCGTTTGTCAGAACGCAGGTCTTTTATGCCCAGAATCTCATCTAGAATCAGATTGGAAGAGATTGTTACATCAAGTACTCCAATCGGATCATGATCATCATACGTTCCCGGTTTGGCTGTCAGGCTATACCATTTTCCGTCAAGATAAAGAGAGAAATTATGCAAAGCAGCCGGTTTATAGATTTCCGTGCCTTTTTCTTCCACGTCAAAATGTTTTCGCAGCGCATCCAGGAACTGAGCCGGAGTCAGACCGTTCAAATCTTTCACCACCCGGTTATAATCAATGATTGTCAGCTGACTGGCAGGGAAACAAACAGCCATGAAATAGTTGTATTCCTCATCCCCTTTATGATTAGGATTCTGTCTGGCCTTCTCCACCCCGACCAATGCTGCCGCAGCACTGCGATGATGTCCGTCGGCAATATACAAGGCAGGCATCTGTTCGAATGCTTTCGTAATGGCTGCAATATCGGCATCCTCATCAATTACCCAGAATGTATGACCGAAGCCATCTCCCGGTGCAATGAAATCATATTCCGGCTGGCGAGACGTATATTTCGCAACAACTGCATCCAGCACATCATTATCCGGATAAGCAAAGAATACCGGCTCGATATTGGCATTGTTTACGCGCACATGCTTCATGCGGTCTTCTTCCTTGTCACGACGGGTCAGTTCATGTTTCTTGATTACTCCATTCATGTAATCAGGAACATAAGCACCAACGACCAAACCATACTGTGTTTTGCCATTCATGGATTGGGCATAAATATAATAACATTCTTTCTTGTCCTGTACCAGCCATCCTTTCTCCTGAAACTTCAGGAAATTCTCGGCAGCCTTGCCATACACCCGCGGATCATGTTCATCTGTTCCTTCCGGGAAATCAATTTCCGGCTTGATGATGTGATAAAGCGACTTTTCATTACCAGCCGCTTCTGCACGAGCCTCAGCTGAATTCAACACATCATAAGGACGCGAAGCGACCTGTTCAACCAAATCTTTGGGAGGACGTATACCTTTAAAGGGTTTAACGATTGCCATAATGTTTCAAATTATTTCTGAAAAAACTACCATGTGAATAAATGCATAGATATAAACACATCAATGTCATCCCGCATAATAGGCCATCTCCAAACTCGCCCAATTGCCGATTTACAAAGAGAAGAGATCAATAACAGCGTATTGCCCACGGCCAAAGGAAGCAGAATGCGCTTCTCATTTTCATTCATTCTCATGGCAACATTTATGAAGTACTTATTTCTTATTTACACGGTATTTTTCACATCCATCTTTCAGGAATCCTACAATCTGACGGGCGGCAGCAATACCTGCATTGATATTGGCTTCAGCTGTCTGAGCACCCATCTTCTTGGGAGTAGAAAAATAACGTCCTGGGAAATGATCTGCAAATTCATCATGATGAACCGGCATAATATCAGTTATATATTTCAAATCAGCACGGTCGTTCATCAGACGAAGCAGATCTGCTTCATTAATGACTTCTTTTCGGGCTGTATTGACCAGCAAACCATTCTTCGGCATCAGATTTACCAAATCATAATTAATGGAGTTCTTTGTTTCAGCGGTAGCAGGAATGTGCAAAGATACAATATCACAAGTGGAATATAGAACTTCCGGAGAATCAACCGGCTTCACGCCATCAGCCTCCATGGCTTCTTTCGGACAATAAGCATCGTATGCGTAAATATCCATTCCAAAACCTTTGGCAATACGTGCAACATTCCGTCCGACATTACCATAAGCATGAATACCCAGTTTTTTGCCTTTCAACTCCGTACCTGACTTTCCGTCATAGAAGTTACGTACAGCCATTACCATGAAACCAAATGCCAGTTCTGCCACGGCATTTGAATTCTGTCCCGGCGTATTCATTACGCAAACATGATGAGCTGTGGCTGCTTCCAGACTGACATTATCATATCCGGCACCTGCACGCACCACGATTTTCAATTGCCCAGCAGCATTCAATACTTCTTCGTCTATAATATCGCTACGGATAATCAAAGCATCAGCATCTTTTACCGCATCCAGCAACTGACTTTTTTCAGTATATTTTTCAAGCAAAGCCAATTCATAACCGGCTGCTTCTATTTCTGAACGAATACCGTCAACCGCTACCTTGGCAAACGGTTTTTCTGTGGCAACTAAAACTTTCATAGAAAAATAAATTAATAGTTACAAGAGATAGAATGAATTTCAAAACTAGAAGACATCCGTTACTACCTGCGGTAACGGATGTCAAAATCCTTATCAGGCGCTAAGATCAATGCATCTTTTCAAATTCCTGCATGCAGTCAATCAGTGCCTGTACACTTTCTACTGGCATTGCATTGTAACAGGAAGCACGGAATCCGCCTACTGAACGGTGTCCCTTGATGCCGACCATGCCTTTCTCTGTCGCAAATTTCAGGAATTCTGCTTCCAGATCCTTATATTCATCGGCCATGACAAAGCAAATATTCATCAGTGAACGGTCGCCTTTATTCGTAACTGTTCCGCGGAACAATTTGTTACGGTCTATTTCTGCATACAACATCTCCGCACGAACTTTAGCGCGACGCTGCATTTCCTCTACACCGCCCTGTGCTTTAATCCAGCGCAAGGTCTGAAGAGCTGCATAAATAGGAACTACCGGAGGAGTATTGAACATAGAACCTTTTTCTACGTGAGTCTTGTAGTTCAACATGGTCGGAATATAACGGGAAACTTTACCCAGCGCATCGTCTTTCACAATGACGAAAGTCACACCGGCCGGAGCCAGATTCTTCTGTGCACCTCCATAAATACAAATATACTTCGATACATCTACCGGACGGGAGAAAATATCAGAAGACATATCGCCCACCAATGGAACATTTACATCAGGATCAGCATGCAATTCCGTACCATAGATCGTATTGTTCGTAGTTATATGGAAATAGTCCACATCAGCCGGAACTTCATAGTTCTTCGGAATATAAGTAAAGCCATCCTTTTCGGAAGAAGCCACTTCCACCACTTCACCAAAAGCTTTCGCTTCTTTAAGTGCTTTCTTGGCCCATGTTCCCGTATTCAGATAAGCTGCTTTCTTTTCGAGGAAGTTATAAGGAACCATACAGAACTCCATGCTTGCACCTCCGCCCAGGAACAAGACCGAATAACCTTCCGGAATATTCAGAAGTTCCTTAAACAGCGCAACCGCTTCATCCACCACAGGCTGGAAGTCTTTAGCGCGGTGACTGATTTCCATCAACGAAAGTCCTGATCCATTATAATCAAGTATAGCTTGAGCTGTCTTTTCGATTACCTCACGAGGCAGGATAGAAGGTCCCGCATTAAAATTATGCTTTTTCATTTGGAAGTTTGTTTTGGTTAAACATTGGGTTAGTTCTTACACTTGCGAATTTAGTGATTATTCCTAGACTTCCAAAGTTTTCGTGATAATTTTATGCAAAAAGAAAAATATTTCTTCATTTATGCCAGCGAGCATCCATTTTAAGTAACAAATTGACACATGAATATAAGCTGAGGCCTGAAGAGATAGTCTGAAGCCGCAGTATGAAAAGGCCGAAACCCTTTTTTGCCAATGAGAAGATAGCACAAAGTTATTATTTTGCCAGTTCTATCAAAGCTTTTACCCCCTTTATCTTTTCATTTTGTATCATTTTTAACATTTGTTTCACTTTTACACGAGATACAGCGGCAAAAGCATAATGGTCTTTTACGTCTATCCGTCCAACGTCTTCCCGGTTCAGGCCTCCTTTTTTAGAAAGGAAACCAACAATGTCGATCCGGTTAATTTTATCCTTTTTCCCTTTTCCTATATAGAGAGTCACAAACTTGGGCAAAGCCGGTTTCGGCAGCTGTTCAGGCAAGACATATTCTTCAGAAATCTCCGGTAACCAGGAAGGCAGTTTTTCTTCAGAATGAAGAATCAGATAAGCAGAACCTTCAGCTTCCCAGCGGGCCGTCCGGCCATTGCGGTGGATAAATCCATCCTCACCCACCGGCAAATGATAGTGTACAATATTCCGGATCTCTGGAATATCCAGTCCGCGGGCAGCCAGATCCGTTGAGATCAGGATATGACAACTTCCGTTACGGAATTTATACAAGGCCCGTTCCCGGTCATCCTGTTCCATTCCTCCGTGGAAAGCTTCACAGTAAACTTTCTGGGAATGCAGATATTTCATCACCCGATCCACACTTTCACGATGGTTACAGAAAACAAGTGTAGAAGCATCGCCCAGCGAGCAAAGCAACTTATAAAGAGTTTCCAGTTTATCCTTGGCCGGTGAACACACCTTATATATATGTAAACGTTCAGAGACCTGTTCTTCCGGATTCAGGAAATCCAGTTTGACCGTCTGATTCAATCCCG
>ENA-OQHA01001137-OQHA01001137.1-human-gut-metagenome-genome-assembly--contig:-NODE-1137-length-10928-cov-2.122211_pt1 | contig 10928 bp, 12 predicted proteins | sample MGYA00242558_ERZ504707 | MGnify/ENA primary metagenome ERZ504707 (study PRJEB26092, sample SAMD00036197) | human gut metagenome | host: Homo sapiens | study: EMG produced TPA metagenomics assembly of... | reverse complement strand
TTGTCACGTCTGTACTGCTGCCAAATACATTCCAGGTCCATCCTTTCCAAGTTCCGTCTTCAACTGTCTTTCCACCTTCAAATGTAGTTTTGAAGCTGCATTAGCTTTGTCATAAGACTATTAACTGGAATAAGGCTTACAACCATTAAGAAAGCTAATACAGAAGCGACAATCTTCCTAACTTCTTTTTTAATCCTCATAACTAGGATTCCTCCTTCTTCATTAATACGCACTTTTAATCAGATACGAAAAAAGGCTTGCACATAGTAATATAGAATACAGCTTTCATTCACTATATTAGTCACTATGCACTAAACCTTTATCCAATACCTCAAAAGTTGAGTTAATATTAGCACAACCAACTTGGTGGGTCAAGATGCCCATTGGGTATTTTTTATATTTTCGGCGGTATATACAGTTTTATTTTAGATAATTTGTACAAAAGTAATGAAAATTGTATGAAAAACCTCTTAAATTTTAATTGTATACCGGTACAGCCGAGCTAAAAATATTGTTTGTTGTTCCTTGCATATACTTTATATGTATTTTATATTTCTGAATAAATACCATTATTATTTTAACTTGATTATATGCAATATAAAAACTATAATTATCTATAATAAACAGGCAGGAGGTAACAAAATTTATGACAAAAAAAGAGATGTTAGATGAAATGGAGGAAGCTGGCTGGAGTTATGATACAGATTTAGATTCCCCATATAAAGCCGTCAAAGAGGATTACGATGAAATGAAAAAAGAACTTTCCGATGATTCCTTACTTTTCCCTAACGGCAGAGATTATGATGCTGAAGATGAAGATGGTATTTAATCCATAATAACAGTAAGAGGATTGCCGCAACAACAACCCTCTTACTGTCTGTCAGCCAACTTTTCTATACCCGCTTTTATAGCAGCTTTCTATACGTTTCCCTATCTTTTTCCTCTATATCCAGCGTATCCATTGCCTCTTCCGCTGTCTGATTTAACTTCTCATTAATGTTCTTATGCTGTCAAGACGCGCCTGTTTCTCTCCTCGTTCCTCGCTTTCTTCTACCAGCAAATCACTTATATTACACATATTCATTCACACACCCTTCTAATTCTGTTGTCATCTCAAGTCCGTATTCTTCTAACCGGTTCATCTTATCCTGTCTTGCCCTGCAAGAAAATAATACTTCCAGCATTGCTATAAGCTTATTTTTGATTCTTCGACATCTGCCCTGCTTCTTATTCTTATAACCGCTCCATTCATTATGCTTCGCTGTGGAAGCCAGCTTGTATTGCCATAGATTACTCTTGGCTGCAAGCCTAGTTCTATTATAGAGTCTTCATCGGCTTCTGTATCCATACATATCCATATGCTGTATACATCTTTGATGTCATCATAGTTTGATTTTATGAATTCTACATTTTCTGTGAAGACACTAGTCTTGCCATATAATACACCATTCTTGATTCAATATGATAACCAAGCTTTGTATATGAAATGCTTTTCTGTGCCTCAACATTTACAAGTATTTTAATTGTTCTATTATTATAATACAATGGAAATCTTATGTCGTAAATAATTTTCCATCTTCTATATCTATGTCTTCAGTTCCATCGCTTTCAATTTTAATGCACAGCTTTTCCGGAACTGTAAGTGATACTATTGTCTCTCCTATGCAGGGAATTATGTCTTTTATGCTGTATTCCCTGAATTCTGGCACTATTACTTTTACTATATCGGCTAATATCTGTGGGTCTGCAATATACATTTAGCATAGTCGTCTCTCATTGCTTTATCTACATCAAGCTTTGACATTGTTTCTGCAAGATGTGTGGTTACTCTCTGATACTTCATTAAACCTCCTTTTCATTGGTTATCATTTATCCACCATAGTCAGTTATTCGCACTAAAATTTTAAATATTGGAATTATATTGGCGAATTGCCATTAGATTTCATATATAGTTCCGATATGGTTGCCACATATTACTATCAAATATTATTATATTTAGATTAGATACTATATAAATAGAATACCACATATCACTATGTATTGCAATAGAATATTTAGAAAACAAAAGATATTATTAGACATTTATGAACTCAGTAATGTAGATGGCTGTATTGCGAAAATTAACAAATCATAAGAAGACACTTTGGAGCCGCCGGCACTTAGAGACTGTATTATAGTCGCTTAGTACCGCTTCACGCGACAAATAGCGATAGCTTGTCTTTGGTGATTTTGTTAATTTTCACATATATAAAATCATAATAACTAGTTTGCAAAGACTTAATATAATTATGCCAGTGACCCTCTCTTAAGCCATCTTCCACTAACAAACCTTGCAACAAAGCATACTGACCTTGCTGCCCAGTCAATGAACATTCCTATCCATACGCCAAGAACTCCCATTCCAAGCATTACGCCAAGGACGTAGCTGCTTCCGACCCTGAACAGCCACATCGAGATAATACTTGCTGTCATTGTGAATTTTACATCTCCCGCCGCTCTTAATGGATTGGATAATGTAAATGAAAGCGGCCATATAAATAATGAAACCACATTAAAGCATCTTAAAATCATTACTGTAATCTGTGTTGCCTCACCTGATAAGTTAAACCACGAAGCAATAAATGGTGCTAAGAAGAATAATGGAATATTACATATCCAGTCGCCGAAATACGCACATTTAAGCACTTTTTTAGTATACATTTTTGCCTGCTCTTTTTCCCCTGCACCTATGCACTGTCCAACAACTGTGATAAGTGCAAGTCCCATAGATGAAGCCGGAATATTTGCAAAATCGATAACTGTATAGCCAACCGAATTAGCGGCTGTAGATGCTGTTCCAAATGTTGCAACCATACTTACAACCATAAGCTTTCCTATCTGGAACATACCATTTTCTATGCCTGATGGAATACCTATTGTCAGAATCTTCTTTATATATATCCAGTCTGGAACAAAATATTTTATATGATCTATTCTTATCGGATTAGTCTTTCCGCATACAAGTACTGTCATAACTATTCCAGCTGCAACACGGCTAAGTGCTGTTGACAGTGCAACACCAGCTACACTCCACTTAAATACGAATACAAACAAAGCATTTCCAGCTACATTAATCACATTCATAAGTATGCTTATATTCATACTTACCTTACTGTTGCCTACACTTCTGAATATTGCAGCTCCTGCATTGTACATTCCAAGGAAAGGATATGAAAGGGCTGTTATAACAAAATATAACACAGCACAATCCATAACCGAATCTTCAACAGTTCCGAATATCACCTTAAGTAATGGTCTTGTAAATGAAACTGAAAATGCAGTCATTATAACTGAAAATATTAACAAAACAGTTTCAAGCTGTGCTCCTGACTTCTCGATTCATCATCTGCCTTTACCTATATACTGACTGCAAACAACAGCGCCACCTGTCGCAAGTGCTGCCATAACCTGTATGATAAGCCTGTTGATATTATCAACAAGTGCAACTCCTGCAACTGCCGCTTCTCCTGACTGTGATACCATAAGTGTATCAACAAGTCCAACAAGCACTGCAAGAAGCTGTTCAAACATAAGGGGTATTATTAATTTTCTTAAATCTTTACCACTAAACAACATATGTAACTCCATTATCTTATAATTATTTTTTATCTGATATCTGTAGTTAACACAAAAATTCGGTCAGAACGTACTTTTAACATTCTGACCGAATATAATAACTACATTATCAGCTGTAATAAACATCTATAGACCAGTTAGTAAGCTTCTAACAAGCCTTTTTAACCATCAGCAATATTAGTCTACTGTGTAAATCCAACCCTTAGGAGCTTCGATTCTACCATCTGGATACCTGTGAGTGTTTCATATAACTTCTTAGTTACTGGTCCCATCTCATCCATACCGCTTGGGAAGCAGATTTCCTTGCCGTGATCAACAATCTTTCCTACTGGAGAGATAACTGCTGCTGTACCGCAAAGACCACACTCAGCGAAATCCTTAACCTCATCAAAGAGAACTTCTCTTTCTTCAACTTCAAGTCCAAGGTACTCCTTAGCAACATGTACTAATGAACGTCTTGTGATAGATGGTAAGATACTATCTGACTTAGGAGTTACAACCTTTCCATCCTTAGTAACAAAGAGGAAGTTAGCTCCACCTGTCTCTTCAACCTTTGTTCTTGTAGCTGGGTCAAGATACATATTCTCAGCATATCCTTCTGCATGAGCTGTAACAATAGCATGAAGCTCATAGCATAGTTAAGACCAGCCTTGATATGACCTGTTCCGTGTGGTGCTGCTCTATCAAAATCTGAAACCTTGATTGTAAGTGGCTTAGCGCCGCCCTTAAAGTATGGTCCAACAGGTGTTGTAAATACTCTGAACTGATATTCATCAGCAGGCTTAACACCTATAACTGGATTGCTTCCGAACATATATGGGCGGATATAAAGTGATGCACCTGAACCATAAGGTGGTACCCAGTCTTCATTAGCTCTTACTGTTTCAGCAATAGCTTCTACGAACTTATCTTCTGGGAATACTGGCATCTCAAGTCTTCTACAAGAATCTGCCATTCTGCTTGCGTTCATATCTGGTCTGAAAATAACTGTGTGACCATTCTCTGTTGTGTATGCCTTCATACCTTCAAAACATGACTGTGAATACTGTAATACACCAGCGCATTCGCTGATAACGACTTTGTCATCATCTGTGATAACGCCGTCATCCCATGCTCCATCCTTATAATTAGCTACGAATCTCTTATCAGTCTTTACATAGCCAAATCCTAAATTAGACCAATCAATATCTTTCTTTGCCATAACTTTATACTTCCTTTCGTATTCGACAGTCTACTCACCTTACTGTCAGGAGCTTCTACAATACCAACCATAAATGTCTGCTTTGCTGTAAAATGTCCTTACAACACCGCTGACAACCAGTAAATACGCTGACCCCTTGGCATAACACTCTTTCTTTGGTGTTTACTATAATGGATCCCATCGATTAATTAAATTAGAGATATTTTATACCCACATTTTATATAAGTCAATAAATTTTGCCTATCTAATAATTTCGCAGGTATATTTTTTATGTATTTTACAGCTTTTTGAGCCGCGCTATTAGTCCAGCGCCGCTTCGCCGCACTGGACACGCGGGCGTCGCCCTATCAGACATAATGCAAAGCCACAATTTGTGCAAGCACAACTGTGTCTTTAAATTATGTCTGGCACGGCTCATTGCTTTCGCGATCATTCATAGCTTGTAATCTGTGTGTAGAAGTTATCGTAGTCTGTTCTGCCTTCTCCTGTGAATGCGATTGCTGTTCTTGGGTGCTGGTTAGCATTTCCTGTAATCATATACTGGACGTCACACCCCCATACAACTCCGGCTTTCTTAAGTGGAACCATATGATTTTCAATGAACTTAAGACTGGTGAAATTCTGTACTTTGGATTTCTTAAGAAGCCCATAAGAAGCTCTGTATAACAGTTACCTGCACCTCTGCCCATTCCGCTCATCGTAACATCAAGATAGCTTACACCTATTGTGCACGCCTCAATAGTATTGGCAAATGCAAGCTGCTGGTTATTGTGTGCGTGTATACCAACTCTCTTTCCGTATTTTTCAGCAATCTTGATATATTTATCTGCAAGTCTTCTTATCTGTTCAGGATAAAGTGAACCGTAGCTGTCTACAAGGTAGATTACACTTGCCTTGCTCTGTGCAGCAAGAAGTTCAAGTGCAAGGTCTAACTCATTCTCACTTGCTGTAGAGATAGCCATAATATTAATAGTAACTTCATATCCCATATCTGCACAGTAATTAATCATCTCTATAGCCGCAGGTATAGTATTAATATATGTAGCTACCCTTACCATATCTATAACACTTTCAGACTTAGGAATTATATCCTTCTTGTAATCAGTTCTTCCTACGTCTGCCATAACAGAAATTTTAAGTCTGTATCATTATCACCAACGATAGTTCTTATATCTTTCTCATCACAGAACTTCCACTTGCCGTAATCCTCAACCTTAAAGACTTCCTTTGATGCCTTATATCCAAATTCCATATAATCAACGCCTGCGGCTACATTTGCCTTATACAAATCGCGCACAAAATCTTCGCTGAATTCAAAATTGTTAACAAGACCTCCATCTCTAAGTGTACAATCAACAACCTTAATATCTGGTCTGAATGATACTAACTCGCCTTTCTGTTCCATAGTAATCCTCCATTCTTTCCCGGTAAAAGCTAAGAAAATAATTTCCGCACCGGGTGTTCTCAATCTAGTATCAGTGTGCAGGAAAATATTACATATGTCTGATATGCTTCTGCACACGCTTTATTGCACTTTAAAGCGTTACACTTTAAAGCACTAAATTGTCATTATTATACCACTATATTTAATTTTGTAAAGTACTAATTGCATCTTCCATAATGTCCATCATATCTAAAAGTCCGTTAAGGTATTCTTTCTGGCTTGTAAATTTTCTTTTAGTAACTGTCCATATAAAATGTGGCACTCCATTTACTTTAAAATCCAAAGCCCCACCGAAACTTTCAAGAAGTTTAGGAATTGCATCAGAATCTATATCAGCCTTAGGATATATATTCATAACTGTTCTCCAGTTAGATGCACCGCCTGCCGGATTAGAGGCAGTTTCGCCCTTAATCTCCATAATTCCTATCTTATGTGCCTTGCTCTTTATAAGTGCTACCATCAAAAGGTTAGAAGCACATGAAGGAATACTTCCATATCTGTCTGAGAGTTCATCTTTCATATCTGACAATTCTTCCCTCGTTTCAAGTGACGCAATCCTTTTATAGATATCTAATTTCTGGTATTCGCTCTTAATATATGAAGCTGGAATATAGGCATCAACTTCCAGATCAACAGTAGTTTCAAAGCTGTATTCGTTCTTTATACCCTTTAAGTTATTGACTGCCTGATTAAGCATTTTACAATACAAGTCATAACCTACTGCCGCCATATGCCCGTGCTGGCTCTTTCCAAGCACATTTCCTGCACCTCTTATCTCAAGGTCTTTCATAGCAATCTTAAAGCCCGAACCAAGGTCAGAGAATTCCTTTATAGCACTTAATCTCTTCTCTGCAACCTCGGATATCATCTTATCCCTTTTGTACATAAGAAAAGCATATGACGTTCTTGTACTTCGTCCAACTCTTCCCCTTAACTGGTAAAGCTGGGAAAGCCCGAACTGGTCAGCATTTTCTATAATCATAGTGTTACAGTTAGGTATATCCATACCTGTTTCTATAATTGTCGTAGATACAAGAACATCTATCTCTCCATTGACGAACTCATACATAATCTTTTCAAGCATACGCTTATCCATCTGTCCATGTGCATACGCAACAACCGCATCAGGAACAAGATTTTGTATATACTCAGCACGTTCCTCAATGTCCCTTACCTTGTTGTATACATAATACACCTGTCCATTTCGTGCAAGTTCTCTTGTAACCGCCTCTCTTATCATCTCATCATTATGTTCTGTAACAAATGTCTGTATCGGATGTCTGTCCACCGGCGGCTCTTCAAGAACACTCATATCCCTAATACCGACAAGGCTCATATGAAGTGTTCTTGGAATAGGAGTTGCACTTAATGTAAGAACATCTATGTTGTTCTTTAATTCTTTAATCTTTTCTTTATGTGCAACACCAAAACGCTGTTCCTCATCAATAATAAGCAGTCCCAGATCCTTAAACTGCACATCCTTTGACAATACACGGTGCGTTCCTATAACAACATCTATCGTGCCATTCTTAAGCCCTTCAATCGTCTTTTTATTCTGTGCACTTGTCCTGAAGCTTGACAACTGACCGACATTAACAGGAAAGCCTTTCATTCTCTCCTCAAATGTTGAAAAATGCTGGCTTGCAAGCACTGTTGTGGGAACAAGGTAAGCCACCTGCTTGCGCCTGAACAGCCTTAAATGCAGCTCTTATCGCAACTTCTGTCTTTCCATATCCGACATCGCCGCATATAAGTCTGTCCATAACCCTGCCGCTTTCCATATCCTTCTTGGTATCCTCAATGGCATTAAGCTGATCATCCGTCTCCTCATAAGGAAACATTTCCTCAAATTCCTTCTGCCATACAGTATCCTGTGAAAATCTGTAGCCCTCAACCTTCTGCCTTATCGCATAAAGCCTTACAAGCTCTTTAGCCACTTCCTCAACTGCCCCTGTAACCTTGGCTTTTGTCTTCTTCCACTCAACACCACCAAGACTGTTAAGCTTAGGCTTTTTCTCCGTATCCTGATTAGCGTACTTCTGCAGACGGTCAAGCTGTGTTGCAAGCACATATAGATTGCCGTTATTCGCATACGCAATCTTAATATAATCCTTCTCAACACCTTCTACCTGTATCTTTTCTATTCCCTTGTATACACCAAGTCCGTGGCTCTCGTGCACAACATAATCACCTATATTAAGTTCGTTAAAGCTGGCAATGTTCTTTCCATCGTGCTTTTTCTTCTTAAGCTTCTTCATCTTTCTTGCACTAAATATATCATTCTCTGCAATAACGACAAATGAAAGAACAGGATACTCAAAGCCTTTATGCAGGCTTCCATATGTCACTATAATAAGCCCGCTTCCGTAATCCTTATTAAAATCCTCGCTGTAAAAGCTGGCAATTCCAAGCTTTCCCAGATCATCAACTATTCTTAATGCCCTCGTTCTTGAACTGCATACAAGTATTGTTGTATATCCATTTTTCTTGTACTTTTCCAAATCCTTAGCCAGATACTCAAAACTGTTGTTATATGAACTTATGCTTCTTGCCGTGATGTACATAGAATAATCTATCTCAAAACCTTCAGGCTTATAATCAAGAGTCGTTAATATAAGCTTCTTATTATTCCTTAAGTCACCGATAATCTCATTCATAGCCTTGACCTTATTAGTCTGGCTTGGAAGCACATAACCTGCAGCAAGACGGTTCTTCATACTCTCGTTGTATTCATACAATGTCAGCTCATTACATTCTTTCAACCTGTTAGGCTCGTCTAACACAACAAGAGTATTCTCCTCTGGAAAATACTCTGCCAATCCAACTGTATCTGCCACAATTGTATCTGTGAACTTCTCATAATTACCAGTACGCTCGACATCTGCAACAAGCTTGTTAAGATTATTACCGGCCTCAATCTGCTCCTTTGTACGCTTTCTCTTACCATAATCAAAACACTCGAGCTGCCTGTCGCACTCTTTCTTAATATTGTACAGACCATTTTTTAACTCATCTTTCTGTAAATATAATATTCAGTAGCCGGGAAAATGCTGTAGCTTTGAAGCCTTTCGATTGACCTCTGGCTCTCAAACATCAAACATTCTTATAGAATCAACTTCCGTATCCCACAACTCAATTCTTGCCGGTGCTTCATCTGTGTATGAGAAAATGTCTATAATTCCACCACGTATTGCAAACTCTCCCTTGTTCTCCACCATTCCGGTTCGCACAAAGCCCATCGATACCAGCTTCTTTGCAAGCCTCTCAGTATCAATTTCACTGGAATAATCAAGTGTTATAACAGCCTCCTTAAATCTTTCGACAGGTATGAGCCTGTCTGCAATTCCATCCATAGTTGTAACAACTGTAAGCACTCCCTCGCCCGTACTGCTATGGTTGATTATACGGCTTATACATCTTAATCTCTCGCCTGTAATCTGGTTGCCGTGTACGTCCGCACTATAGAATATGGCATCCTTGGCTGGATAGTATATTGCTTCTTTATTAAAAAATGAAGCATCATCACACATTTTTCTTGCTTTTGCTTCATCACTTGTAACAATAAGCATATACTTATATCCTGATGCTATTGCACTTGATATGTGCACCTTCTGTGTATCAATACAGCCGCTTATAAGCACAGTTCTTCCGCCGTCCTTGCCAAGCTCTTTATTTAATTGTTCAACTGCCGCCGTATTATTTACAGGGTCAAAAAATGTGTTCAAAATATCTGCTCCTTATCCATTGAATTTATTCATTCCACTTTCAATACCTTCTGTCATTATGCACTCTACTGCCTCACAGGCTCTCTTAGTTCCCTCTCTTAAAGCTGGATAAAGTTCCTCCGGAAATCTTCCAAGAACCCAGTCAGCAAGATCCCAGCCCTTTGGCTTATCCCCAACTCCGAATTTAACTCTCTTAAACTGGTCACTTCCAAGGTGTGCAATTATGCTCTTAATTCCATTGTGTCCGCCTGCACTTCCCTTTGGACGGAGTCTTAACCTTCCCGGTTCAAGGCTTATATCATCAAATATAACAATTAAATCATCTATATCTGCCTTGTAATAATCCATAACTTCTCTTATACACTCGCCTGAATTATTCATATAAGTCATAGGCTTTACAAGAATTACTTTCTGTCCTTCTATAACACCTTTTCCTATAAGACCTTTATGTTTAGATGTGTCTACACTTATATTATATTGGTCGGCAAGTTCATCTATGCAGGCGAAACCAACATTGTGTCTTGTTCCTGCGTATTGTGCTCCTGGGTTGCCTAATCCTGCTATTATATACATATTTTGTTCCTTCCTTTGGTGGGGATTTATAATTATTTTATATTGTACAGATTTTGGGGAGGTTATTCAATGTATTATTGAATATATTATTGGGTGTATTATTAGGTGTGCTGGAAAAATAAACTGCCATCAGGTTAGTAGACTGATGGCAGTTATTTCATTAAGATACTTTTTCGTCTGGGTGTTCTATATGACCTGTGATTTCGCCGTCATAGATTTCGTATATCTCATCTGAAAGATAGTTAAGTTCTTCTGTGTCGTGGCACGCAATTATTATAAGTGAACCATTGGCTTTAAGCTCATCTAAAAGTCCCTTTATAAGTCCTGCTCCTGCCTCATCAAGTGCATTGATAGGCTCATCAAGAATAAC
>ENA-OQHA01001136-OQHA01001136.1-human-gut-metagenome-genome-assembly--contig:-NODE-1136-length-10928-cov-3.184983_pt1 | contig 10928 bp, 14 predicted proteins | sample MGYA00242558_ERZ504707 | MGnify/ENA primary metagenome ERZ504707 (study PRJEB26092, sample SAMD00036197) | human gut metagenome | host: Homo sapiens | study: EMG produced TPA metagenomics assembly of... | reverse complement strand
CCGTCGGCTGGAAGCTGAAAGTCTCTTCCTGATGCTGTTTGAATATTTTCTGCCATAACTTTTTCTTCTTAGCTATCGCAAAAGTAGTAAAACTTGGGGAATGTGGTCATCCTGCGGATTTTCATCTCATCTTTTATTATAATATAGCCAAAAAGCAGTATTTTTGCGAGAAATTATTCTGAAAAAATATGGTAAGACCAATCTCTACTCTAGGGAAATACTTGATGCTGATGGGACGCGTCTTTGCCCGCCCGGAGCGCATCCGAATGTATTTCAAGCAATACATCAATGAAATGGTGCAGCTGGGTATCAATTCCATTGGTATCGTACTTCTGATCTCTTTCTTCATCGGAGCAGTCATCTGTATCCAGATCAAGCTGAACATCGAAAGTCCCTGGATGCCGCGCTTCGTTGTAGGTTATACAACCCGTGAGATCCTGCTTCTGGAATTTTCATCGTCCATCATGTGTCTGATCCTGGCCGGAAAAGTGGGATCCAACATTGCTTCAGAAATCGGAACGATGCGTGTCACCCAACAGATCGATGCTCTTGAGATCATGGGTATCAACTCTGCTTCTTATCTGATTCTGCCCAAGATTCTCGGACTGATGACCATCATTCCGTTGCTGGTGATATTCAGTATATTCGCCGGGATCATCGGCGCCTTCTGTACCGCCTGGTTCGCCGGGATTATGAATGCGACGGATCTGGAATACGGACTCCAGTACTGCTTTATTGAATGGTACATCTGGTGCAGTTTCATCAAGTCACTGTTCTTTGCCTTCATCATTGCCAGTGTGTCGGCTTATTTCGGCTACACGGTGGAAGGAGGATCCATTGCCGTAGGAAAAGCCAGTACCGACTCGGTTGTATCAAGCAGCGTACTGATCCTGTTTTCCGACTTAATACTTACTCAATTGTTAATGGGATGATACAGATTAATTCTATTTATAAATCATTCGAAGAACGTACGGTGCTGAATGACATCAGTTTTACGTTCGAAAACGGAAAGACGAACCTGATTATCGGACAGAGCGGTTCGGGAAAAACCGTCCTCATGAAATGTCTGGTGGGCCTGCTTACCCCGAAAAAGGAGAAGTCCTCTACGACGGACGTAACCTCATCAACATGGGCAAGAAGGAAAGAAAGCCTTGAGACGCGAAATGGGAATGATCTTTCAGAGCGCGGCCTTGTTCGACTCTCTCTCCGTTCTGGAGAATGTCATGTTTCCGCTTGACATGTTTTCCAACCAGACTTACCGCGAACGTGTCAAACGGGCACAGTTCTGCCTGGATCGCGTAAACCTGATTGACGCACAAAAGAAATATCCCGGAGAAATCAGTGGGGGTATGCAGAAACGTGTTGCCATCGCCAGAGCCATTGCGCTCCAGCCTCAGTATCTGTTCTGCGACGAGCCCAACTCGGGTCTGGATCCGAAGACCTCACTGGTGATTGACGAACTGATACATGACATCACGACTGAGTATAACATGACCACTGTCATCAACACTCACGACATGAACTCCGTATTGGGCATAGGCGACAGCATTCTCTACATCTATCAGGGACACAAAGAATGGGAAGGCAACAAAGATGAAGTGTTCTCCGCAACCAATGAAAAGCTGAACAATTTCATTTTTGCTTCAGACCTGCTCAAGAAAGTCAAAAAAGAAGAAACAAAAGCCGAGCGCTGACAAAGCTTCAAAAACGCCGAGACGTTTTCACGAAAAGCCCGAATTCTTTTTCCATAAACGCCGAAACGTTTTTTGAAAAGCCCGAAGCCTTTCAGAGAAGCCTCAGAAGGTGTCTGGAAGAGGGGCTGGAAACGTGCGGTCGTTGGAGCGGAATCGACCGCACGATGAGCCCGAATCGTACTACTCGATGAGACGGAAACGTGCGGTCGATTTTTCGTATAGTTCCAGACGATTTTCCCGGGGGCAGATTTCCGCTCAGAATAAAAGCCAACAGCCTTGCAGGCGACCTTCTGCATTCAGAAGATTCAACCGGCAAAGCTGTTGGCTTCAGTTTTATGTATCAGCCTCAGGAAGGCTTATTTCTGTCGGATAAAGATGTTGATCGGTGTTCCACACAAATCCCAGCGTTCGCGGATCTTGTTCTCCAGGAAACGTTTGTAAGGCTCCTTCACATACTGAGGAAGGTTCGCAAAGAATACAAACGACGGAATCTGCGTATTCGGCAACTGAGTCACATATTTGATCTTGATATACTTACCCTTGTTTGAAGGAGGCGGATAAGCTCGATCAGCGGCAGCATTTCTTCATTCAGACGGGCAGTCGGTATGCGTTTTGTTTTGGCCAGATAAACTTCCTTAGCCGTTTCAAGCACCTTGAAAATACGCTGCTTGGTCAGTGCTGAAGCAAAAATGATGGGGAAATCCGTAAACGGAGCAAGACGGTTGCGGATAGCTTCCTCAAAGGTCTTCATCACCTTGGCAGATTTGTCTTCCACCAAATCCCACTTGTTGACAACAACTACAAGTCCTTTCTGGTTGCGCTGTATCAGCGAGAAGATATTCAAGTCCTGTCCTTCCACTCCACGGGTAGCGTCCAGCATCAGGATACATACATCAGAACCTTCAATGGCACGGATGGAACGGATAACGGAATAGTACTCCAGGTCTTCGCTGACTTTGTTCTTCTTACGGATACCTGCCGTATCTACCAGATAGAAATCAAAGCCGAACTTGTCATAGCGCGTATAAATAGAGTCGCGGGTAGTTCCTGCAATATCGGTCACGATGTTGCGCTCTTCTCCGATGAAAGCATTGATAATGGAAGATTTTCCGGCATTCGGACGGCCTACCACGGCAAAGCGGGGAATATCCTCTTCGACGGTTTCTTCCACATTCTTGCGGAATTTACTCAAAACGAGATCCAGCAGATCTCCCGTGCCGCTTCCGCTCATGGCAGAAATACAGAACGGATCTCCCAAGCCCAGTGAATAGAACTCTGCAGCATTATACTGGAGCTCATTGCTGTCGGTCTTGTTGGCTACCAGGATCACCGGTGTCTTTGAACGACGCAGGATGCCGGCAACCTGTGCATCCAGGTCTGTCACTCCATTCATTACATCCACGACAAACAGAATCACATCGGCTTCTTCTACAGCCAGCAATACCTGCTTGCGGATTTCTTCTTCGAATACATCATCCGAGTTGACCACCCATCCTCCGGTATCCACTACGGAAAACTCCTTTCCCAGCCATTCCGACTTTCCGTACTGGCGGTCGCGGGTTGTACCGGCCTGTTCATTCACAATAGCCTGACGCGTTTTGGTCAGACGATTAAACAGTGTCGACTTTCCCACATTGGGACGTCCTACGATTGCTACTAAATTTCCCATATACTTTTATTTCAGTCTAACGGCTGTCACAGCCGAATCATTAATCTAATTGGTAACCAAAATTTTTCAGTTCTTTGTCTGAACTTCTCCAGTCCTTATCCACTTTCACAAAAGTTTCCAGATAAATGGTTTTCTGGAAGAAATGTTCCAACGTCTTGCGGGCTTCGGTCGCTACCTTCTTGAGCGCCTTGCCCTGCTTTCCGATAATAATTCCCTTCTGGGAATCGCGTTCCACATAAATAACAGCATTGATGTGAATGCTCTTGGCCTCTTCCTTAAACTGCTCTACGACAACTTCCACTGCATAAGGGATCTCTTTGTCATAGTACAGCAAAATCTTCTCGCGGATGATTTCCGTCACAAAGAAACGGGCCGGCTTATCGGTCAGCTGATCTTTTCCGAAATAAGGAGGAGAATCCGGAATCAGTTCCCTGATGCGCTTCATGACCGCATCCACATTGAAACGAGCCTTCGCTGAGACGGGTATAATTTCAGCTTTAGGCAGCATTTCATGCCACTGATCCACAAGTTTTACCAGATCTTTCTGATTGCTCAGGTCAATCTTGTTGATCAGCAACAAGACTGGTACATCCAAGCGACGCACCTTCTCCATAAACTCCTGGTTTTATCGGGCTGTTCAATCGTATCCGTAACGTACAACAGTACATCCGCATCCACCAGCGCCGATTCTGAAAAGTTCAGCATAGACTCCTGAAGCTTGTAATTCGGTTTTAAAACTCCCGGAGTATCAGAGAAGACAATCTGCATATCGTCCGTGTTCAGAATACCCATGATACGATGACGAGTTGTCTGCGCCTTGAATGTTGCGATGGAAATACGTTCTCCCACCAGCAAATTCATCAAAGTAGACTTTCCGACATTCGGATTGCCCACAATATTAACAAAGCCAGCTTTATGCATAATCAACTTATTTGTTTACAGACAAAAAAACGCATCGGATTGGGATGCGTTTTCTTGTCTATTTTCATTAATTCTGAAAATTATTTATTACCGTCATATCCCCACTTCACATAAGAGGCTCCCCAGGTAAATCCTGCGCCAAATGCAGTGAAGATAATATTATCGCCTTTTTCAGCTGCTTCTCATAATCCCACAGACACAACGGAAGTGTACCTGCGCTGGTATTACCATAGCGCTGAATATTAATCATTACCCGATCCAAAGGCACTTCCAGACGAGAAGCAACAGCATCAATGATACGCATATTGGCCTGATGAGGAACAATCCATGCAATATTATCCTTGGTCAGTCCGTTGCGTTCAGCAATCTGTGCTGTCACATCCGACATGTTTGAAACGGCATATTTAAATACGGTTCTTCCTTCCTGATACAAATAGTGCATCTTGTTGTCAACCGTAAAATAAGACGGAGGACATACAGATCCACCTGCTTTCATGTGAAGGAAAGGAAGACCTTTTCCATCAGTCTTAAAATAGAATCCATGATACCATAATCTTCAGTCGTTGCCTCTACCATACAAGCAGCAGCACCGTCTCCGAAGATCGGGCAAGTTGCACGATCAGAATAATTAACCATCGACGACATCTTGTCGGCACCCACAATAATAATTTTTTTATGTCGGCCAGACTGGATCATGCTTGCAGCTGTCTCCATTGCATAAAGGAAGCCACTGCAGGCTGCCTGCAAATCGAATGCATAAGCATTCTTCAAGCCCAGCTTGTCACACAAGATTGAAGCTGTCGAAGGGAAATGGAAGTCTGGAGTAGTCGTGGCAACAATTACACAATCAATGGAATCAGGATCAGAATCCGTTTTCTGCATCAACTGCTTCGCAGCCTTACGAGCCAAATAAGAAGTACCCAAACCTTCTTCGTTAAGAATACGTCTTTCTTTCACTCCGATACGGGTCATAATCCACTCATCGTTGGTATCAACCATTCTGGACAATTCTTCATTGGTCAGAACATAATCAGGTACATATCCACCGACTCCTGTAATTACAGCATTAATCTTTTCCATCATTTCAGAATTTAATTTGTGCGCGTCCTAATAAAAGAGAAGCCGGAAGAGCCGAAAGCTCTCCGGCTTTAATCTTTTCGACGAACCACACAAAAGTGTTTAACCTAGCGTTTTATTAAAGAGCGGCTTCTTTTTCAATTGCCAACTTGCCTCTGTAATAACCGCAAGCTCCTACATACTGTGTGATAAACATGCCATTCACCGCAGTTCGGGCAAATAGCTAAAGTAGGAGCAACTGCTTTGTCATGAGTTCTTTCTCTTAGCAGTTCTCGTTTTTGATTTGTCTTCTTTTAGGATGTGCCATTTTTCTAAAACTTTATTTAATTATTATCTAATATTTTCTTCAAATCATCCCAGCGCGGATCTGTCTCGCGACTTTCATCCTCTGGTTCTTCTTCCAGATCTGCATCGTCCAGACTTTCTTCTTCTGCAGACGTACACAGATGCTTGTTCAATGTTCCCATCATTGCCTTATTGCATTTTCCGGGAGCGTGTACATGCTTCATAGGCAGACTCAACTCAATAAATTCGTAGATGAACCATGCTACATTGACATAACCGTCTTCTTCCGGAACCACCAGGACATCGCCTTCTTCAGAGAAAGACAAGCCCATTTTCACCTTCAGTGTATCATCTGTATTCACAGGTAATTCCAGATCATCCAGGCATCGGTCACACGGAACAATAACAAAGCCTTCCGTATGAAAGTTCAATATAAAGACACCCATGCTCTTTTTGACATTCAGCACAACCTTCAGTTTGCCTCGCTGAATCTCCGGAGCATCAATATCTGCGAAGAACTGATTATCGACGTGTATTCATACTGACATGAATCTTCACGCATGTTCTTCAACTCTACCTTATATTTGCTAAGCTTTCCCAATTCGCAATACTATATAAATCGGGCGACAAAGATACAAACAAATATTTATTTTATCTAGGATTTTTCCTTTTTTATTTATTAAAATATCATATAGCCCTATTCAATGCCTTCCCTATTCTTCCCGAAACGAATGAGTTTGAAGATATTTACTCAAAAAGATGACAGATAAAATACCTGTTTAAAATAAATGTATTAATTTTACGCATCCAATCGGCCGATCACCTTATTTAGTATAACGGAGATTAAAAAAGGAACAACAAACTAATCTATATTTCCATGTTAACCCAAATAATTAACGCTCAAATCCTTACCCCGCAGGGCTGGTTGAAAGACGGCTCTGTGCTGATAAGAGATAACAAAATTTTAGAAGTAACCAATTGCGACTTAGCAATTGTAGGTGCCAAACTGATTGATGCCAAAGGAATGTATATCGTTCCGGGAGGTGTGGAAATCCATGTACATGGAGGTGGAGGACGCGACTTTATGGAAGGCTCTGAAGATGCATTCCGCGCCGCTATCCAGGCACACATGCAACACGGAACAACCAGTATCTTCCCGACTTTGTCATCATCTACTATTCCTATGATCCGCGCAGCTGCAGCTACCACTGAAAAGCTGATGAGCGAACCGGACAGCCCGGTTCTCGGTCTGCATCTGGAAGGCCATTATTCAATATGAAGATGGCAGGAGGACAGATGCCGGAGAATATCAAGAATCCTGATCCGGAAGAATATATTCCTTGTTGGAAGAAACACACTGCATCAAACGTTGGGATGCTGCTCCTGAACTTCCAGGCGCCATGCAGTTTGCCAAATATATCACTTCAAAAGGAGTTTTGGCTTCTGTCGGACACACGCAGGCTGAATATGAAGATATCTATACTGGATATTATGCAGGCTATACTCATGCAACCCATTTCTACAATGCAATGCCGGGATTCCACAAGCGTCGTGAATATAAATACGAAGGAACCGTAGAAAGTATTTATCTGATGGATGACATGACTGTTGAAGTGGTTGCTGACGGTATCCATGTTCCACCGACAATTCTCCGACTTGTTCATAAGATTAAAGGTGTGGAAAAAACAGCTCTTATCACTGATGCTTTGGCTTGTGCAGCCAGCGACAGTAAAGAAGCTTTTGACCCCCGTGTAATCATCGAAGATGGCGTATGTAAACTGGCCGACAGATCGGCTCTGGCTGGAAGTATCGCAACTATGGACCGTCTGATCCGTACAATGGTACAGAAAGCTGAAATTCCATTGGAAGATGCAGTCCGTATGGCTTCTGAGACTCCGGCAAGAATTATGGGAGTATTGGATCGTAAAGGTACTTTGGAAAAAGGAAAAGATGCCGATATCCTGGCACTCGACAGAGACCTTAACGTTAGAGCCGTATGGTCTATGGGTAAACTCGTAGAAGGCACTAACAAACTCTTTTAACAACGTAAAATCTGATTGATATGTTAACGCAAATCATAAACGGCCATATTCTGACTCCTCAGGGATGGCTGAAAGATGGCTCCGTCCTGATTAGTGACGGAAAGATATTGGAAGTTACAAACAGCGATCTGGCTGTAATCGGAGCAACCGTTATCGATGCCAAAGGTATGTACATCGTACCGGGATTCATCAGTATGCACGTACATGGAGGTGGTGGACATGATTTTACAGAAGGAAGCAAAGAAGCCTTTACAAAAGCTGTTTCTGCTCACCTGAAACATGGTGCGACCTCTATATTCCCTACACTGTCATCAAGTACCTTCGACACAATCCGACAGGCTGTCACTACCTGTGAAGAATTGATGCAACAACCGGGCAGCGTAATTCAGGGATTACACATCGAAGGTCCGTACCTGAATCCAAAGATGGCCAGTGCACAATGGGAAGGCCTCCTGAAAGATCCGGATCCGGAAGAATACAAACCTCTTTTGGAAAGCACTCAGTGCATCAAACGCTGGGATATAAGCCTGAACTTCCAGGCGCACATGAATTTGCTCAATATGCAACTTCACGGGGTATTTTAACTGCTGTAACTCATACTGAAGCTGAATATGATGAGATCAAGGCTGCTTATGCAGCAGGTTTCACTCATGCAGCTCACTTCTATAATGCAATGCCGGGATTCCACAAACGCCGTGAATACAAATATGAAGGAACGGTGGAAAGCGTTTACCTGACAGATGGTATGACCGTAGAAGTAATTGCAGACGGAAGTCATCTTCCTGCAACTATTCTGAAGCTCGTTTACAAACTGAAAGGTGTAGAGAAAACTTGTCTGGTAACAGATGCTCTTAAATATGCTGCATACCAAGGAGAACCTATCGTAGATCCGCGTTATGTTATTGAAAACGGTGTTTGCAAACTGGCAGATCATTCTTCATTAGCAGGAAGTTTGGCCAGCGTGGACACTTTGATTCAGACAATGGTGAAAAAGCAGGTATTCCACTGGCTGATGCAGTACGTATGGCTTCTGAAACTCCTGCAACAATCATTGGTATCAATGACAAGAAGGGTAGCTTACAGAAAGGTAAAGATGCAGATATCGTTATTCTTGATAATCAGATTAACGTACGTTGCGTCTTCTCTAATGGAGTAATAGTAGAAGATACAAACACTATGATACATTAAGATTTTTTCATTTGAGTCTTATTATATCAATCATGGAGACGTGTCAGCGTAAAGAAATTTACAATGACATGTCTCCATTTCTTATATCACCATTTCAACTGCCTAAGCCAGGCCTTTTACAAAGAACAATAAAAAGGTTCTCCCCCATACATCTAACAAAACTAAGCACCAGCTTATGTTCTTTATTATTACTGTCCGATAAAAATTTTACAAAACCATAAAATTAGGGCTGACTTCATTTGCGAGGTCAGCCCATTTTCGTTAGATTTCAGTCGCCAAACAATAAAATCTAATTATGGGCAAAAGTACACATTTTAGCGGACAGCCGCTCTATTGTCAGGTGATAAAATTGCTGGACAAGTCAAGAATCCTTCGGTTAAGTCGTGAATATGGTGGAGAGCACTATGTAAAACGTTTCGACATATGGACTCATCTTGTCGTTATGCTCTACGCGGTCATCATGCGTTTTGATTCCTTACGTGAGATAATGGCTTCCCTACAGGCAGAATCCCGCAAACTTTGTCATTTAGGTATCAGGTTAATGCCTTCTCGCAGTACTCTTTCCGATGCCAACAGACGACGGCCGAAATTATATTTGAGTCCATCTATCGTGACTTATACACTACATACAGAAATATACTTTCCTCGGACAGCCGCAAGAACAGGGATAAAGCCTGGATGAAGCGTCTTCAGATTATTGATTCCACCACTATCACTCTTTTCTCTAATCTCCTGTTCAAGGGTGTTGGACGTCATCCCAAGACCGGCAAGAAGAAAGGATGTATAAAGGTACACACTGTCATACACGCCAACGAAGGAGTTCCTTCAGATATAAAGTTCACTTCGGCAGCAACCAACGATTCTTTCATGTTAAGACCGTCAGTAATGAACAAAGGTGACATAATAGCCATGGACCGTGCATACATTGATTATGAGAAACTGGAAACACTCACGCAAAGAGAAGTTATGTATGTAACAAAAATGAAGAAGAACCTGAAATACAACATTATAGAAGACTGTATGTACCAGAATGATAAAGGCTTTATGGAGGTACGTATACAAAATGTAACATTCTCAAAAATGCTGAAGGATGGTACAATTCTGAATCATCATGCCCGTATCATTACCTATGTTGATATTAAAAAGCACAAACTGGTTTCATTGCTTACAAACGATATGGAATCAGATCCAAACGAGATTATAGAAATATATCACAAACGTTGGGAAATAGAGTTGCTATTCAAGCAAATAAAACAGAACTTTCCCTTAAAATACTTCTATGGGGAAAGTGCAAATGCGATTAAAATACAGATTTGGGTGACACTTATAGCCAATCTGTTGCTTATGGAAATGAAAAGAAACTGACTCGTTCCTGGAGTTTCTCCGGTCTTGCAACAATGATGAGGATTACACTTATGTATTATGTAGATTTCTACAGTCTTTTCAATCATCCGGAAAAAGATTGGGAAACTCTTCTGGACGTGAGGCAGAAAGAAGATTGTCAACTATCTATTTTTTGAAGGGGCTTGGAATAACAAAATAAGACTCGACCATTGAGTATACAAGGGCCGAGCGATATTCTTTTATATTCAATCGATTTTATCGGACAGCAATAAAAAATAATTGAAAAATGTTTGAAAAAAGTGTTTCATAGAATTTGCAGGAAAGGGAAAAGGCTATACCTTTGCAACCGCTTTCGGGAGAGAGGGCTCAGGTAACTGAAACGACATGCTGAAAAATTCTGTTGCGGATCCGCTTTGGAGTGTGCAAGTATCTTACCTTGGTATTGTCCAAGGGAGCGAGAAAGTCATCCTTCCGGTTTCCCTGAAAAAAAACTTTTTCGAAAAAAACTTCCGAAAAGTTTGGCAGAATGAAAAAAAGCATTTACCTTTGCATCCGCTTTCCGATAAAAACGGAAGCTAAAAAAAAGAAGAGAGATCTTTGATAGACTTTAGATAAACAAACGAGATGTAGTACAAGAAAAAGTCGTCTGAAACAGTCTGATATGCAGGCTGCAAAATGAGGATGGCGGGAAGAACCGTCAGTAACCTT
>ENA-OQHA01001135-OQHA01001135.1-human-gut-metagenome-genome-assembly--contig:-NODE-1135-length-10928-cov-3.827146_pt1 | contig 10928 bp, 14 predicted proteins | sample MGYA00242558_ERZ504707 | MGnify/ENA primary metagenome ERZ504707 (study PRJEB26092, sample SAMD00036197) | human gut metagenome | host: Homo sapiens | study: EMG produced TPA metagenomics assembly of... | reverse complement strand
ACCGTCGACCGGCGCATGCTCGGCAGCACAGCAACGCGCCCCATAATGTAGGTCTCCCCGCCGCGACGCCTTCGTCCAAGTCGCACGCCGGCGACACCGGAGCCTCCGCGTCAGCCGCACGCTCAAGCTCTTCGGGAAACACGCGCGAGCAACCGGCAAGCTCGCCGTCTACATAGAGCGTCACATGAATGCAGTTCGGATCCTCGTCGATAGCGTCAAACTCGTTCTCGTAGCCCTGCTCGTCCATAAAAACGACGCGGCGCACCAACGCCGCGTCATCAAAGCATCCCGTCTTAAGTTGGATATCCATGGCTGCCCTTTCATTCAATGCGAACGTTAGGGACAGATTTTAGCGAAAATGAGCTCCGCGCACGCTAAACTTCGCGCGAGCCTTCGCCAGGCAGTCGTAATGACCCACGTTATGGGCATCGCTCGCGATGAAGCTGTACAGGTTCTGATCGAACAGGCGCTGTGCCGGCTTTTTCTCGCGACCAAAGCGACCGCCGGCAATAAAGTCCGCCGAAGCCTGCAGCTTGCAGCCCATATCGACCAGGCGCTCCGCCACGCTTACATCCTTTTGAACCGCACGATAGCGCTCAGGATGAGCGATGATCACCTGGTAGCCACGGCACTGCAAATCGTAAATCGTGTTCTCGTACTCTCTAAACGCATACGCATCGGCATGCGTCGAAAGCTCGAGCAGAAACTCGTTGGTCCCATCGAAATGCAAGTGATCCGCGGCATCGATACCAAGCTCAACGAGCTTTCGATGGTTGACCTCGAAGCCCATCTGGAGCGGAAAACCGTCAGCGTTATCGCGCAGCAGCTCAAAGGCATCCCACATCTTGTCGTAATCAAAATAGGGATCACGGCAGTGAGGAGTGCAAACGATTCTGGTTACACCGGCCCGCTTGGCAGCCTCGAGCATCGCCAAGCTCTCTTCGAGATCGGCGGCGCCGTCGTCTACACCCGGCAAGATATGGCAATGAATGTCACGCATAGGTCAGCCTTAATCAACTAAACGTTTGCTCGGTTGGTGAAGATGCCCTTTTTGGAAGTGCCCTGATCGTCGGAGCCCTTCTTAACCTTCTTACCGTCCTTGGTGTAGTAAGAATAGTAGTACTCGCTGGTCTCGGTCTCACAGTAATTCATGACGGTACCGATGAGCTTGACCTTCTCGGACTTCTTAAGCTGGGCGATAGCGTTGAGCGCCTCTTCGCGCTTGGTAAAGTCCTCGCGCACCACGAACAGCGCGCCGTCGGTCAGGCTGGCAATCTCGGCAGCATCGATGAAGGTGCCGACCGGAGGAGCATCGAAGATGACGTACTGGAACTTAGCAGACAGTGCCTTGACCAGCTTGGCAAAGCGATGGGAGACGATGATGTCGGCAGGATTGGGAATATGCGGCTCGGCATCGAGGAAGTAGAAATTCTTCTGACCTGTCTCGACAATCGCCTGGTCGATAGAAACCTGCTCGGACAGGACTGCATAGAGTCCGCCGCGGGAGCGGACGCCGAGCATATCGGCAAGGGACCTGCGACGCATATCAGCCTCGACCAGCAGGACACTCTTGCCGCTCGTGGCGATTGCCTGAGCAAGATTAATGGAAACCGTAGACTTGCCCTCGTTGGGAATCGAGGAGGTAACGGTGATGGTGCGAATGGGGTCGTCCACGCTCGCAAAGCGGATGTTGGCCAGAAGGGTCTTGGCGGCATTCTGCACAACGAGCTTATCGGTGTTCTTTGCCTTAGCCATGCCTATTTACCACCTTTCATAGCCGGAATTCGGCCAACAACGGGAATACCCAGGAGCTCTTCTGCCTCTTCGGCACCGCGGATGCGGGTATTGAGCATGTCTGCCAAAACGACATAGGCAACTGCGATAAAGATACCGGCGAGGAACGCGACGGCAATATACAGCGTGCGCTTGGGGCCGCTGGGGGCTTCGGGGGTCTTAGCCTCGTCGATAACGTTGATGCTCTGGGCAGCGCCGACGTTCTGAGCGACCGTACTCACCGAGCTGGCAATGGCCTTTGCGACCTCAGCCGTCTCCTTGGCATCGGTGCCGGTAACCGAAAGCGTAATGACACGCGTGGTGGTCTCGGAGGAAACAGACACCTTGTAGTCATCCAAATCGGTGAGGCCCAGTTCTTTGGCGGCGCCGCTCTTAACGCTATCGCTATCCAGCAGCGTGGCGATATCGTTGGAAAGCATCTGGCTCGCCGAGAGATCGTTGTAGCTCATCTGACCGCTATCGTCGGTCTTGGCGAGAATGTACATGCTCGTCGTCGCGGTATAGGTGTTGTCCATCGCAACGAAGGACACGATGCCCATGGCGATCGCGCAGACCACCGGAAGGGTGATGACCAGCTTGAGGTGCTTCTTCAGCAGCTGGAACAGTTCGAGAAGGGTCATGCAGCTTGCCTTTCATTTCCCCAGTTCGGATTGACAAAACTGTCCGTATGTTATCGCATCTTTTTACCGAGACCAAACTCTATACATAAGAAACAGGCTCTCCTGTAAAAATGTCGGAAGCAATCGTAAAATTGCACAACAACGCCGCACCCGAAAGTCAAATGCGGCGTCTACATCATTATCTATGTTGTATCGCTATGCGAATGGCTCGTCCTGCTGTATGGGAAACGCCACCGTAATGGTGGTTCCCACGCCCAACTCGCTCGATAGATCGAGCGTGGCGTGATGATACAGGGCCGCATGCTTGACAATGGCAAGCCCCAGGCCGGTTCCGCCGCGTGCCTTGGACCTACTCTTGTCCACGCGATAGAACCGCTCAAATACCTTGCCCTGTTCTTCAGGCGCGATACCGATTCCCGTGTCGGCGACAGCGAGGAACGGATGGCCTTTGTCGTTGGTGCCGCACTGCAGCGTAACCGTACCGCCGGGCCGATTGTAGCGGATGGCGTTGCTTGCCAGATTATAGATGAGCTCGTCGACCAAGCGCGACACGCCTTCGATGACCACAGGCTTGGTCTCATGACTTATCGTCACATTCACCTGACGGGCGACCTGTTCAAGACGCTGCTCAACCGCGTAGATCGCACGCGAGAGCTCAATAGGCTCCGTGGACCCAATGGGCACTGCCTCGCCTTCAGTTGCACGTTCGGCCTCGTCCAAGTTAGACAGCGTAAGGATGTCGTTGACAAGCGCTGCCAAGCGGCCCGCCTCACGATAGATGCGACCGCCAAAGTTGCGCAGGTCGTCCTCGCCCTCGACCATGCCATTTGCGATGAGCTCGGCATAGCCCGAAATCGCCGTAAGCGGCGTCTTGAGCTCATGGGTGATATTCGCCGTGAACTCGCGGCGCATACGGTCGTTGTCCGCTAGCACCGCCATTTGGCGCTTGAGTTCCTGGCGCTGCGACTCGATGCGCTCAAGCATGGGGACCATCTCGGCATAGGCGTGCTCATAGCTACGGCGTGGGTGATCCAAATCCACCTCTTGCAACGGCGCGATGATGGCACGGGACTCACGCGCGCCATAAAAAACGAGAGTACTGCACCCGCTGCTGCGATAAGCAGCATCGGCGCCAGCATCGACAGCAAAATCGCCGCAACGCCAGGCTGGGCCTGCGCCAAGCGAACGACCTGGCCGTTATCAAGGGTGACGGCGCGATACAGCATAATCTCGTCGAGTGTAGAGCTTGCGCGCTCCGCGGAACCCGAACCACTCTCAAAGGCCTCGATGACCTCGGGGCGATCGCCATGGTTGGGCAGTGTGGAAGGCGACGCCTCGTTGTCGTAGGCAACAGATCCGTCCTTATTGATCAGCGTGATACGAAGATCCTCGCGATCGAGGCTTCGCAAGAACGGAATGGGCTCCTGCTGCTCGTCGAGGGCGGCAGCAATGAGCTCGGTTTCCTGCGCCAGATTGGCACTCGTGGCATCCGCCAAAGTGTTTTGCACAAAGAACGCACCCAGCACCGTAAACGCCACGATAACCGCCATGGCGCAGACAAAGATCGTCACAAAAACGCGGTGCGACAGCGTATGTTTTCCCTGGGGGGCGAAGACCACGGGTTACTCCTCCGATGCGGTGGCCGCGGTGTCGTCGCCTTCGGCACCATCACCGGCAGAAGGCTCGGCCAGGCGATAACCCACGCCGCGCACGGTCTCGATGGCGCTGGCATGCTCGCCCAGTTTTTGGCGAAGCGTCTGCACGTGCACGTCAACGGTGCGCGAACCGCCGTCGAAGTCCCAGCCCACACGCTCTGCAGCAACGACTCGCGGGTAAAGACCACGCCGGGCTTGCGCATGAGGTACTCGAGCAGGTCGAACTCGCGCAGGGTGAGCTTAAGCGGCTCGCCGGCAACGGTCACCTCGCGATGGCTAGGCGAAAGCACGATGTCGCCCACGCTGAGCACATCGCTCGCCTGCTTGACCATGCCGCCGCGACGCAGCAGTGCGCGGCAGCGGCTCGCAAGCTCCATGAGCGAAAACGGCTTAGTCAGGTAATCGTCGGCACCGCCATCGAGCGCCATCACCTTGTCGAGTTCGGTGTCTTTGGCGGTAAGCATCATGATGGGCACCGTCGCCGTCAGGCGATCGGCACGCAGGCGACGCATAATCGCCAAGCCATCGGTGTCGGGCAGCATGATATCGAGCAGCACAGCATCGGGCACCCGTCGCGCCACGGCAGCTTTAAACTCGCCATCACACGAAAAGCCCTCGGCCTCGATTCCCTGCTTGCGCAGCGCGTAGACTGTCAAATCCCTGATGTTGTCATCGTCCTCGACGTAATAGATCATGTTGAACCCCTTTGCGGCCGATATGACCGCATCTTAACCCTAAAGGCACCTGTAAAAGACAGCGTCAGCCAAAACGCCCCGTCAAATAATCCGCGGTGCGCGGATCGGACGGATTCTTAAAGAGTTGCGCGGTGGGCGCGTGCTCCACCAGCTCACCCAGCAAAAAGAACGCAACCGAATCGGAAATACGCGCGGCCTGCTGCATGTTGTGCGTCACGACCACCAGCGTGCAGGTCTCCTTGAGCTCGCAGGCCAGCTGCTCCACCACCAACGTCGACACAGGGTCGAGTGCCGAAGTCGGCTCGTCCATCAGCAGAATGTCGGGCTGCACGGCAAGTGCGCGGGCGATGCACAGGCGCTGCTGCTGTCCACCCGAAAGACCCAGGCCCGACTCTTTGAGCTTGTCCTTGACCTCGTCCCACAGGGCAGCGCGACGCAGGGAGTCCTCGACCAGCTCATCGAGCACGGCGCGGTCGCGCACACCCATACCGCGAGGACCGTAGGCGACGTTGTCGTAGATGCTCATGGGAAATGGGTTGGGGCGTTGGAACACCATGCCCACGCGCTGGCGCAAACGGCAGATGTCGCAATCGCCCAGGATATCTTGACCATCGAGCGCAATCTTGCCCTCGATGCGGCAATCCTTGATGCCGTCGTTCATGCGGTTAAAGCAGCGCAGCAACGTGGACTTTCCGCAGCCCGAAGGCCCGATGAACGAGGTGATCTGCTTGTCGCGGATCTTGATATTCACGTCCTTGAGCGCATGGTGGTCGCCATAGAACAGGTCGAGGCCCTCGACGTCGATGCGCGTCGGCGAGGCGGCAAGATCCTCTGCCGTGGGGCGAGTCGCATCCCCAACCTCGCGCTCATGCGCGGCCTCGGCCTGCGCTTCCATGAGTTCTTCAAGCTCCGTGGGCTCCACAGCCGCAGCAGCCGTCATACCGCACACCTCCATATCGATATCAATTCAGCAGTATCGATAGTAGGAATCGCGGCTCATACGCACGTGAGCACATTGTCAAGTGTTTGTAAGGGCACGCTAGCTATGCGGCGGGCAGCTCGATGGTGAATATCGTGTGTTCGGGCGTCGATTCACATGCAACGGTACCGCCGTGTGCCGCGATGATCTCCTTGGCAATAGCAAGGCCCAAACCGGCACCACCGCGATTGGTCGCACGCGCCGCATCCAGGCGATAGAACTTCTCAAAGATCACCTTGAGCTTAGCCGCAGGGATAGGATCGCCCTGATTGATAAAGCGCACGCGCACGCCGCCATCGTCTTGGCGCCTGGCCTCAATCGTGATAGTCGAGCCCTCATAGCTATAGGCGACGGCGTTTTTCATGATGTTGTTAAACACGCGGGCCATCTTATCGCCATCCACGAGCACCGTCAGGTCCTCGCGAATATCAACCTGGGCTTCCTTATGTTGCTCGTTGAGGATGGGATAGAACTCGTCAGCCACCTGAGCCAGCAGCAACCCCAGATCAACATAGCCGCGCGTGAGCACGATATCGTGGAAGTCAAAGCGCGTGATATCGAAGAACTCTTCGATGAGTGCATCGAGCCGGTGCGCCTTGTCGAGCGCCACGCCCGTAAGTGCGCACGTTGCTCAACCGGCAGCTCAGGAGCCTCTTGCAGCAGCGAAAGATAGCCCACCACACTGGCAAGCGGGGTGCGTAGGTCATGTGCCAAGTACGTGACCAGATCGTCCTTGCGATGAGACTCGTCACGCAAGGCCTGTTGCACCTTGCGCTCGCGATCGCGCACACGGTTGAGTGCGCCCTCGACCTCCAGGAAGTCGCCGTCGATGTTGTCCCAGGTGTCGGGGTGATCGATCAGGCGATCTTGAATACGAGCGGCCAGCACACAATCGGCATGCTGCTCGCCCTGCTCATAGCCCTGGTAGTACAGGGCGCGGCCGCAAAAGAACAGCACGCACACGGCAAGCGCCAGCACAAAGCCAAGCATGTTGAATACAAAGCCGGCATCGAACAGCACCGGCCCTTCGATGCCGCCGAGTGCCATGCGCCAATCGCCAACGTCATGGCCCACGCGGTACCGCCAATCACCACGCAGCGGCGTACGATTCAAATCGATCGATCAGCAAAAAGCCGACAAGCAGCACCGCCAAGATTCCAGCGATGTTATCGATGCCAATCAGCAGCAGGCTCAGCAAAAGAGCAGCACCGTTGCAAGCGCGCGGTTGTCGACGACCGACCTCACGTATTCAAAGAGTCGATTGGGCACCTCGAATGCCTGCCTATCGTCTTTTGTCATATCCACTTCCCCACCATCAAAGGCGTTGTTCGATTATGTAGCCGACGCCCCAGACGTTTTTGATAAAGCGCGGCTTTTGAGCGTCGTCACCGATCTTTTCGCGCAGGTGGCGAATGTGCACCATCACCGTATTGTTGGAGCCGGGCATAAAATCCTCGTTCCATACCGCGCGGAACAGATCCTCCACGGCCACCACACTGCCGCGATGCTCGGCCAGATACAGCAAGATGGAATACTCGATGGGCGTGAGGCGCACCGGCGCACCGTCCACCATTACGGAACGAGCATCGCGGTTGATCTCCAGGCCGTCGAGCTGGATGGTCGGCGACTCGGCCACCTGCGCGCGGCTACCGTAGCTGGTGTAGCGGCGAAGCTGAGCATGCACGCGCGCGATGAGCTCAAGCGGACGGAACGGCTTAACCACGTAATCGTCCGCGCCAAGCGAAAGGCCCTCGATCTTATCTTGCTGGGCATCGCGCGCCGTCAGCATGATCACGGGATAGGTATGGCTGGAACGGATCGTACGCAGCAACTCAAGCCCATCGATATCGGGCAGCATGACATCCAGCAGCGCCAGATCGAACTCCTGCTCCAAGATTGCCTTGGCAGCGTCGGCCCCGCTATAGGCGACCTGTACATCAAAGCCTTCTTTTGTAAGGTAGATACCAACCAAGTCGGCGATGGCCTTTTCGTCATCAACTACCAAAATGCGCTCGTTCATGCGTGCTCCTCTCGCGCTCCATTATGCCCGAGGGGGGCGCATGCCACACACAACAAGCGTGGGTAATTAAGTCGGCCTTAAGCACCCTTGTGCCCGTTCGGGCGCGGATGTGGGCCACGCACGCACGCGATGATCGCCGACACCGGCAAACGATATACTCTAGTTCCAGAAGAGACCATCCCGTCGAAAGCGAAATCTGTGAAGTCCCTCACCTCTTTTGCAAAGCGCTCAGCCCAGCTTGCCGCCGGCTTTGTCTGCGCTATCGCCCTTGCCGCTGGCGTGCCCACCGTCGCCGGCGCCAAGTGCTCACGACCGACAATGTCTGCGGCAAAACCGCCGATGCGCGCGGCATCACGGCGATAATCTGCCGATATCGATGCGACCAATGCGCTCGTCATGGGCAAAGACGGCACCGTCTACTATGGGCGCGGCGCCGATGAGCAGGTCAAAATCGCCTCGATCACCAAGGTCATGACCGCAATCCTAACCGTCGAGAATTGCAAGATAGACGAGAAGGTCACGGTAAGCAACACCGCGGCCACCGTGGGTAATTCGACCGCCGCTTGCTCGAAGGCGACGAGCTTACCGTGGAGCAGGCGCTGCGCGGCCTGATGATTCCCTCGGGCAACGACGCCGCCATCGTGCTCGCCGAATATGTGGGCAAGAAGATCGACCCTAAGACCAAAGACGCCGAGGCCACATTTGTGAAGGCCATGAACGAGCGCGCTAAGAAGCTCGGCTGCACCGGTACGCTTTTTGAAAACCCGCATGGCCTGGACTTTGATGAGTGGGCTGGCGATATGTACTCAACCGCACACGACGTAGCGCTGATGATGCAGGAGGCCATGAAAAACGACACGATCCGCGAGGTCGTAGCGAGCGAGGATTCCTGGATCGAGGTCACGGGCGCCGACGGCACCGACCATTCGCATTCCATGGACACGCATAACTATTTGCTGGGCCAAGATGCAACATCGGTGGCAAGACCGGCACTACCGACGATGCAGCTATTGCTTCACGAGCGCCTACAACCGCGATGGCGACGAGATCTACACCGTCGTTTTGAACTCCACCACCACCGACCAGCGCTTTACCGATACCGCAACCCTTGCCAATTGGTACTACGGTCACAAGGTGACGGTCGCGATCGCCAACACGCAGGAAAAGACCGCCAACGGCAACCCGCTTATGGCGCGCATCGGTCAAACCGACTGGACGGATAAGACGATCGACGCCACGCTCGCCGACCCCACGGCGCAAGCGACCGTGTTTTCCCTTGCCGGCGAGGTGACCGAAAAGGTTAGCTACGACGATCTTTCGGGCACGGTGCATGTGGGCGACAAGGTGGGCAGCGTCACGCTCAAGCAGGACGGCACCAAGATCGCCGTCATGGACCTAGTTGCCGACGAGGAAGGCGCAGGGCCGAATCCCATTGAATGGCTCCTTGTGAAGCTTGATCGCTTGGGCCGTCGCATCGACAACCGCCCGCTCACAGCAGAAAGCGAGACCGTCGCCAAGGCGCCCGAGGTGTAGTGCGCAAGAATAATAAGTCCGCTGAAAGGAGGCGTCCGAAATGATGCCTCCTTTTTGAGGGTTCGAATCCCCAGCCGCCATTCTTGATAATAAAAAGGGCCCCAAATGGGACCCTTCTTCAAATTCGTACTGGCGGAGAGCTGGGGATGTCCGGGCATGCTGCGCATGCCTCCGGCTTCAAAGCCTGGCGGCTTTTCGCCCACGGGCTACAAACGCTTTCGCGTTTGCTTACGCCCGTGCCCTCTCGGGTTCGAATCCCCAGCCTCCTTTCTCCGCACAAAAAAGGGCCCCAAATGGGACCCTTCTTTCAAGTCATACTGGCGGAGAGCTGGGATTGAACCAGATGCCCTTTTGGGGCATACTCGCTTAGCAGGCGAGCACCTTCGGCCTCTCGGTCAGCTCTCCGTAACAGCCGTTCTATAGTAACCAAACAGCCAAGGATGGGCAAGAGGAAATTTTCTAATTGCCTAGCAGCCTTTCCTTCTTGAAAGCTTCGCCTACCCCAGCGAGCGGTTGAGGGAGCCGAGCTCGTCGTTGCCCATGGTACGCCACATTTGGAAGATGCAACCGCGCGCCAGGAAAAAGAAGCCGTTATCGACCAGCTGCACGGCGGCATCCGCAAGCTGGTTGGCCACCGCGGGCACGGGCGGCAATTCGAGTCCAGCCCTGCGGATGGTCTCGACCGCTTCCTCGAACGTCGGAGGCTCGCTGACGCCCATCTCGTTCATAAGGCTCTGCATTTCTTCCAGCGCGCTGCTGCCCGACTCCTCGCCTCGCGGCACCAGACGGTAACAAGCCAGCGCCAGGTCGAGCTGATCGCAATTCCAATAGGCAAACGCCAAGCGATAGAACAGGTAGCCGATTGCAGAACGATCGCTGGCAATACGTAGGCCGTGGCGCGCCACCTCGATAATCTCGTCAAAGCGCTCCAGACGCGCGAGCACGTTGATGAGCGCAAAGTGCGACTGCATGGACGAGCGCGCCAGATCGTAAAGATGGCGCACCTCGGGCAGTGCTCGTTCAAAGTCCTCTTGCTCGGCGTAAAAACTGCAGATCTCGTGCTGGGCAAAGTACAGCGCATCGGGCGCACGAAGGATTCGCACAGAGCGGTCTTCTTCCAACACCGGTAGCACCATGCGCACCAGCTGGTTATCGCAAAACTGCGTTTGAACCGGACCTGTCGCCAAAAGCTCGGCGACGGCGCACTTAGCCTCCAACTCCTCGACAAGACGGGAAAAGCCTTCAAAAGCACCTGTACGGTCGACTATTGCCTGCTCGCGCAATTCAACAACACGGGCCACGTATGGGTCGTCGTCCTCTTCCATGACCTCCAACTCGTCAGCCGTATCGGCAAGCAGCAGATCGCGCAGCGCCGGCGGCAGCGTGCGATGGTCATCACGCGGACGAGCATGAACCTCCGCAGGTTCAATCGTCTCCGGAGCGGTTGACTCATATGCCTCAAGCACACGCTTGCACGGCATATCGTCCATGTCCATGCTCTCAAGATCCTTGGCGACAGGCACGCAATCGGCCAGATAGGCCGCGCGCCCAAAGAAATACGTTGCGACAACGCACTCGCCCTGCTCACTGTCGGGAGCAGCAATCTGCACATAGCAGCGCGTGATGCAGGTG
>ENA-OQHA01001134-OQHA01001134.1-human-gut-metagenome-genome-assembly--contig:-NODE-1134-length-10938-cov-1.454352_pt1 | contig 10938 bp, 14 predicted proteins | sample MGYA00242558_ERZ504707 | MGnify/ENA primary metagenome ERZ504707 (study PRJEB26092, sample SAMD00036197) | human gut metagenome | host: Homo sapiens | study: EMG produced TPA metagenomics assembly of... | reverse complement strand
TAGTATCTAGGGTGTCGCCCATAGACAATGGCTTCTTCCAAAACCGGGTTAACCACAGTCGCATAGAAATTGATTATCCCAGGTCTTAGCGTCTTGAATCAGTCACATACATGATGTATTCTGGATCATCTGCAGGAACCATGGCCACAAACTGAGTTGAGAGTTTCATTAGCCCATCTTTGTAAGTCCCAGTCTTTTCATCGGCAACTTGAGCAGTTCCTGACTTAACTGAAACGTCATAATTGCCGACCTGGATAATCGGTGAACCTTCAGATTTATTGTAAAGAGTACCGAACTCTGGGTCTGTGCCAACAGAAATCATATAATTACGAGTTTCAGAGGCGGCCTGCTTAGAAACTGGCTTGCCGATAACTTCTTTCTTAGCTGTACGGACAGTTCCTTGGTTAACATCAGCAACCTGTTTAATAAACTGAGGTTCCAGCATAATACCTTTGTTAGAAATTGCGGTAAAGGCTCGAAGCATTTGTACCTGAGTCACTGAAATCCCTTGTCCAAAAGACGATTGAGCGATATTAACAGAGTTTCGAGAGACAACACCAGAAGACTCACCTACCATACCAAAGCGAGTTGGAAGACCAAATTTGTAGAGAGAAAGGTAGTTAGACCAGACTTTGTCCCCCATCTCTTGTTCCAAAATGGTCATACCAACGTTACTTGAATAGGAGAACCCTTGGGCAAATGACATGTTTTGACCTGTTGAGATACCTTCATTGATTGACCAGTCATTGATTTCAACGTCGTCAACCTTAATACCGTTGGCATTACTATAGGTCGCATTCGGGTTGAAGCTTCCATTGTTAATAGCAGCTGACAAGAGCATGACCTTCATGGTTGATCCAGGCTCATACTGGGCTTCGTAAAGACGGTTAACCCAGTCATAGTTCTTCTTAGCCTGTCCTTCAAGGGTATCAGAATTATAGGTCGGACGTTGTGTCGTTGCAAGAATCTCACCTGTCTTAGCATTAACAACTGTCGCTGAAGCATTTACCCCTTGCGTCTGCTCCATAAAGGTATCCATCTGCGTTTCTAGGAAGGTTTGAAGAGGCGCTGACAAGGTTGTATAGATGTTCTTACCATCGATTGCTTCCTTGGTAATGGTTTCCGTACCTAGAAGCGTGTTACCGTTTTTATCTTTCTCATAGATGGCCTCACCATCTGTCCCTGTCAAGAGGCTATTAAGCGAACGCTCCAAACCAGTCTGACCAATCAAAGAATAAGAACCGTCTTTTTTATTTTCAACAGCTTCAGCACGACCAAGAAACTCTGACGCAAAGGTCCCATTAGGGTACATACGTGACGTTGTTGCTTCAAAGGCCATCCCCTTAATTCCCGCATCTTTAAAGGCTTTCTCTAGTTCTTCTTTAACAGATAGGTGATTCCCTTCCCCTTTAGTCCAAAGGAAACCTGATAGGCACCCTTAGTACGCAATTGAGCCAAGGCAGCACTCTTTTCAATTCCTAGCTTATCCTTTAAAACTATCGGCAACCTTGTCAAACTGACTATCTTGGACATAGAGTTTTTCTTGAGTCGCTGACACATAGCTGGTAGACACGATTGCGTAAATGGCATAACTGGTTGAATCCTCAGCCAAAACATTTCCATTTCGGTCATAAATCGTTCCACGCTTGGCAGCCACTGTGGTCTTAGTGTTATAAGACTTAGCAGCCTGGGTCGACAAATCGACACCAAACTTACTGTCTGTCCCGATAATCACCACAAAGTTGATAATAAAGACGAAAAAGATAAAGATACTAAGAACCATAAGGTTCTGACCAACGTGCTGTCGGTTCTGGGCTGGCTTTCGCCTATCCCTAACGACATAGTTTAGAAATAAATGTTTAAGTTTTCTTAATCTGTTCATTGGCTATTTCACACTCTTAATACTATCGTTATTAATAGACAGGCCTGCCTTATTAGCAATCTCTTTAATACGGTCAGAGTTAGTCAACTCATTAACCGCCTGCTTAGCATTGTTAAGCTCTGTTTTTCATCACTAATCTTGCTATTAAGGTCTGTGATTTGTTGCTTGATAGCCTGATTACGCCCTTGTAAAAATACAACTGCGATACTCATCACAATAGCTGTCAAAACAATTGCCGAATAGAAGGCCTTTTCCATACGCGTCATAAAACGAATATGGTTTCTAATAGCTCTATTAACAATCTGATGTTCCTTATTTTCCATAATTATTTCCTGATTTTTTAGCCACACGCAATTTAGCAGAATGCGAGCGGTTATTAGCTTCTAATTCTTCCTGACTAGGTAGGATTGGCTTACGATTAACTAAGGCTACCTTAGGTTGGAGGTCTTCAGGAATAAAAGGTAGACCTTTAGGCACATCTACCGTACTGGCTTCCTTGAAAAGCTGTTTAGTCAATCGATCCTCCAAAGAATGGAAGGTAATGACCGAAATACGACCATCTACAGCAAGTAAATCCAAGGCCTCTTGAATAGACTCATCCGCAGCACCAAGCTCATCGTTCACTTCGATACGAATAGCCTGGAAAATTTGCTTGGCTGGATGCCCCTTCTTCTTCAATTCCTTAGCAGGCTTAGCTGATTTAATGATTTCCGCCAGTTCCGTCGTGGTCTCAATTGGTTTAACCTGACGAGCCTGTTCAATCTTACGTGCAATCTGTTTAGAGAACTTGTCCTCACCGTACTTGAAGAAGATACGCACCAAATCGTTGTAAGGATAGGTATTGACCACATCATAAGCGGTCAAGCTCGCCTCCTCATTCATGCGCATATCCAGCTTGGCATCCTGTTTATAGGAAAAACCACGCTCACGCTCATCCAACTGTGGGCTAGAGACACCCAAGTCATAGAGAATGCCATCAATTTCAGACACCCCCAAGGCTTCAAGGTTGGACTTGAGATTACGGAAATTATCCTTGATGAAAGTCACCATCCCCTTATCAATATAATCCTTGAGACGCACTTGAGCATTATCAATAGCCTTTTGATCCTGATCGAAGCAATACAAATGACCCTTTTCAGATAATTGCGACAAAGATAAGACGAATGTCCTGCGCCACCCAAGGTCGCATCAACATAGATGCCATCGGGCTTGATATCAAGCATATCAACAGTTTCGTGTAAAAGAACGGTTACATGGTGAAATTCATTAGTCATAACTTTTATTATAGCACAAGAATAGAGAAATTGTCTCGTTCTGTAAGTTGACAGGATAGTAAAAAAGCCAGACCTGTGGCCTGACTTTTTGATTCTATTAGTCTGATGAGATTAATCCACTCTGTAAAAATAACTTTCCTCAGATGGCACTCCATTCGTCGCTAAGATACGGTCCTTACTGTTATCTCCCGCATCACTTGCATCGCTAACGCCCTTAGGACAAAGCTGAATTGGAGTATTCCCTACTGGACTAGAATCAACATAAGTTAAGGTATATATACCAGACACATATTGATTGGGTGAGACTTTGTCGATAGGATAAGTATAGCCCCAGAAATCCAACTGCCCATCCGAAGTAATGGTGATGGTCTTTCCATTTGAAGACTTCCATGTTCCTACAGTTAATTTGTAGTTGCCATTTTTGAGATCATAAGGCTTAAGAGCTGTTGAGCTTGTTTGAGAATTAGCATAAGTCACAACGAAAGAATTAAGTGAGGCATCCGTTTGATTGTTGGCCACGGCCGTTTGGTACTTACTAATGATGCTATCATAGGCAGAGGTATCTACCTTTTTCTCTTGACTAGAGCTTGAGCTAGTACTTGTGCTAGAGCTTTCACTACTACTTGATTGTGACTGCTCTACTGATGAAGTTGAAGTTGGGGAAGTCAAGCCATTTGCTGATTTGAACAAGCTGCTAATAGGACTAAACTAGATAATCCTGTCACTAATGCTAAATTTCTAATCCTAATTCCTTTTCTCTAACTCTTATTCTGTTGTCCCAGAGCTGACATCTGCACTGTATGCAGGAGCTGTATAGCTTGAGGCATCACTATGTGATTCTGTATAAGTTGTTGGTGGCACATAGTTATACTGGGGCGCTTGATAAGTCTCTTGTGCTGAAGATGGTGTTGGGGCTGATACTACCGCAGGAGTAGAGCTTGCCTCTGTCTGACTAGCTACTTCTACCGTTGAGCTTGCTGACGACGATTCGCTCGAAGACTCACTTGACGTTGAAGAAGATGACGAAGAGCTTGAGCTAGATGCCTTGGGCTTGCTTGACGATGACTGCTTAGTACCAACCTTTACTTGGACCTTAGCATGATTGTGTGCCGGCTGCAAAAAGACAATAGCCAGAGCCAAAAGTATAGCTGGTAGGGTAAATGTCAAAATAAGGTAACGTTTTTCTTTTAAATTACGAAGTAGTTTCATAGAGTATTCACATTTCTTAAATATATTTTTAGTATCAATTAGTCTCAGATAAGATTATATCAGAAATATTAAAATGTGCAACATTAACATAAAGCTTTTTTGACATCAGAAAAACCAACTCAATGAGTTGGTTGATTGTCATTATTGCTGTGGATTATTGAAGTTATTGAATGGATATTCCACTTTAGTTGGTTTACATAGCAAAACAATTAGGATAATCCAACCTACAAATGGGATAAATGCAACAAAAATATACGGCCAATTGTAGCCAGCATCACGCAAACGACGAACCGTTAGAGCAATACCAGGTAAACACGCAGCAATACCATAGGCAAAAAAGATAAGTAGGAGGATAAGTGAAATAACAGCCAAAAGCTTGAATCAGTGCAGCTGCAAGTCCTCCAAATACTGCTTGGAGCAAGAAATAAGCAAAGGTAATCAATACATTTACCAAATATACAAACCAATAATCTGAACGTGTTGAACGACCCTCAAAATCTACATAGCCCTTCCAAAACTTCTTATAAGCTTCGATCATAATAAAATCTCCTCATTTTTTGATACTTCTACTATACCAAAAGACCAATCTTCTGGCAAATCGACTAAAAAACATCCTAAGGAGGCTGTTAAGTAACTATCATTGCTGAAGATTATTAAAATTGTTGAAAGGAAATTCTACTTTTGTTGGTTGACAACACAAAACCAAAAGTACGATATCACCTATAAAAGAGGCAAAATGTAGGAAAATCAATGCCCAATGAAAACCGGCATCACGTAAGCGACGGACCTGAAGGGCAATAGAGGGGATAAAGCTAGCGAAAAATATGTCATTACAAGCAGATACAGTAAGTTAAGAATAACATGATAATGACTATCGGGACTATCAAAAACAATTACAACTATAACTATACTAAATAAAATGATAGTTACTATAGTATTTGCTAGAACTGCTAACCAATAATCTGAACGTGTTGAACGTCCCTTAAATCTACATAGCCCACCCAATACTTTTTATAAGCTCTAAACATCACAAAAGCTCCTCATTTTTGATACCCCCAGTATAGCAAAAGCTTTATACTCTAGCAAATAGACCAAAAAAGCCCCATGAGGAGCTTTTTTGTTTATTCTCTAATTTGTCCTTGGCCATTAATATAGAACTTGGTTGAGGTTAGGGCCTCAAGTCCCATTGGGCCACGAGCATGCATTTTCTGGGTTGAGATTCCGATTTCAGCACCCAATCCAAAGACGAAACCGTCTGTGAAGCGGGTTGAGGCATTAACATAGACCGCTGCAGCGTCTACGTCGTCTTGGAATTGCTCAGCACGACTGATATCCTGAGTCACAATAGCCTCTGAATGCGATGTCGTGTAAGTATTAATCCAATCAATGGCCTCATCAAGGCTGTCTACCACTTTAACAGACATAATATAGTCAAGAAACTCTGTCGCAAAATCTTCTGGTGAAGCTGGTACAGCTTTTTCCATAAGTTTCAAAGCCGTTTCATCCGCACGGAACTCAACAGCCTGAACTTTTGAAATAGCTTTTTCTAATTGAGGCAAGAAGTCTTCCGCAATATCAGCATGAACGACGAGAGATTCTGCAGCATTACAAACGCTTGGTCGCTGTGTTTTGGCATTGATAACAATCTGTGTCGCCATATCTAAGTCAGCATATTTATCCACATAAATATGACAGTTACCAACACCCGTTTCGATAACAGGAACCTTGGCTTTTTCTTTAACCGTTTGGATGAGACGGGCTCCACCACGAGGAATGAGCAAGTCAACATACTTGGTCGCCGCCATGAGTTCCTCTGCTACCTCATGAGAGGTATCTTCAACCAGCTGAACGGCATCTGCTGTGATACCCGCATTTTCCAAAGCCTTACGGGCTACTGTAACCAAGGCCTTGTTGGAATTGATGGCATCACGTCCTCCTCGGAGAATGATGGCATTATTGGTTTTAAAGGCAAGGCTAAAGGCATCGATTGAGACATTGGGACGGCTCTCAAAAATCATAGCGATAACACCCATAGGAACACGCTTTTGAACGATTTTGAGACCATCCAGATTCGTATAGCCACGAACCACTTGACCAATTGGGTCCTGAAGGTCTGCCACCTGACGAACACCCTCAGCAATTCCTGCGATACGGTCTTCTGTTAAAAGCAAGCGGTCTTGCATAATCTCTGAAATACCATTTTCCTTGGCATTGGCCATATCCTTAGCATTTTCAGTGATAATATAGGCACTCTCAGCTACTAGAGCTTTAGCTACCTGATTTAGAAGGTCGTTTTTAGCTGCTGTTGATAATTTAGCAATCTGACGACCTGCCACCTTGGCCTGTTGGCTAGTGTATCGATATATGTCATCTTAGTCCTCCTGTTTAAAGAGTGTACCAATCTTGGCTCCTTCTAGGACACGAAGGATGTCGCGTGGATTTTCACCATTCATCAAAACCATTTGGCTATGATTTTCAAAAACCATCTGGGCAGATTTAATCTTACTCATCATACCACCCGTACCAAATTTACTACCGGCACCACCAGCTGAGGCCAGAATTTCCTCAGTAATCTCTGGAACATAGCTACGAAGGGTCGCATCCTCATAAACATTTGGGTTCTTATCAAAGAGCCCATCAATATCTGACAGCATGATGAGTAGGTCTGCACCAACAATCTTAGCAACAATAGCAGACAAGCGGTCATTGTCCCCAAATTTAGTCGCATGATCCATTTCATCTAGCTGACAGCGTCATTCTCATTAACAACTGGGACAACCCCAAGCTCGAAGAGGCTCTCAAAAGCATTGATGCATTGGCCAAACTCTCGGGATACTCAACCACATCACGCGTCAAAAGCAACTGAGATACCTTGGTCTGGTAATGTGAAAAGACCTGAGAATATAGGCTCATCATAGCCACCTGTCCTACACTTGAGACAGCCTGTTGCTTACCGACTTCAGCCGGTCGCTTTGTCTAGGTCTAGGACATTGAGACCAAAGCCCATGGCACCAGAGGATACGAGGACAACCTCAATTCCTTTATTATGCAAGCTAGAAATAACAAAAGCTAATTGATCGATTTTTTCAAGATTAATTTTCCCTGATGGCAAAACCAGAGAGCTAGTCCCGATTTTGATAACCAGGCGTTTTACTGAGTCAAAATTTCGTTTCATGTTTATGATTATACACTAAATTCAGGTATTTTAACATATATAATGCATAAGTTTACATATTAAGGATTTTCATTAAAAAAGAATCCCTCCAATCGGAGAGACTCTTTAAACAGTTTGTTCTAGGCAAAAAACATGGCTCTAATACGTTTCCAACGTCTGCGATCAACAAAGAGATAAACGATTAGGACAACTAAAGCTATAAGCCCAGATACTATAGCATTGACTACTAGGGCAATCCAGAACTTACTTGCAAAGAAGACAATACCTCCTAGCAAGGCAGCAATGAAAATTGTAAGAATAAAGATACCCATAAAGAGCCACTGTCCGCCACCTCGATTGAAAAGCTGGGTAACTTCCTGCCAATTCACTTCCAGCAATTTAAGGTCACGTTCAAAGTAATAGCCACCTACAAGATAGGTTGTTACGAGAAAACCAAGAGTGAAACTTGCTACCAAAATAGGATGGAGATGAGCCAAGAATATTAAACCAAGTCCTCCTAATAAGAGGGAAACACCAACTTGCAAGCCATAGAAAAGCCAGAACTTTTGACGAAGATAGTCACCCGTATTGATTGGTAGGCTACGAATAAAGTCAAAGTTTGTCCCCTCTAGGGAAGTTGCTACACCAAGAAAGCTTGTTGGTTGAGCTGAAAAGAAACCAAAAGGCAATTCCGACCAAAAGCAGGAGTCCGAAATAGTCTGGACCCAGATCTTTCAAAAAGACCGCACCTCCACCCAACATGATCATATATAAGACTGGCACCACATAGGTATTGATAATGAGGGTTGAATTCCCCAAAGTAGATAAATGATGGCGGATCAAGACCTGTCTTTGGCTTCGAGTAACAGCTTTGGCCTGAGGCTTTCTAGCCTTTTGGTTATAAATGGCTTCGTGGAATAACGAGGCATTCTGACCTTATAAAACCAAAAGCCCAAGATAAGCACTAAGATAAGAGGAAGATAGAAATTTAGTAGAGCCTCCGGAGATAGAGGGGCAGCTACGACATCATAGTAACCTCTTAGATAAGGAAGCAAAGGAAAATCGGCATGTCCAGCACCATCAACATAGCCTTTAATAAAACCAACCAACATAATAGGCAACATAATCAATAGGGTTGACAGGGTCATCAAAATGGTTGAATAGAGCTTTTTTATGAGAACTACGAACAATCAGCGTTCCAATACTATTAGACAGAATCACTGAAAAAACGAGATTGATAAAGAGAGAAACGATAAAGGTCAGAAGCCCAACGACTATCCCAATGGGCCAATAAATTGCCAGTAAGCTAGGATAAGAAGACTAAGGATAGGCACCATGAAGGTCATCCCAACCATAGAACCTGACAAGGTCTTAGCCAAAAAACTTCCGCTGGCTTCAAGGGAAGAGGCAGATAAGCCTTGCTATCCTTACTGTCATAAAAGGTACTATAGAGAGCCGTAAAGGTCTGGAGAAGCCCATGATTGAAAAAGTCAAGAGATATAGGGTTAAGACTCCAGGATTGGCCTTATAATCGACACCTACAAAAAGATAGCTATAGACAACCGTAAAAACAACTAGAATCAAGAGTTGTTGTCTAAGCATAGCATTAACGATGGAGAAATTGGCTTTTTTCTTTTTCTCCTGACGTTTCTGTAGGTTAGTTACTGCTTGAGGATTAGCGTAGAGGAGATTTGATTTTAAAAAGCTCCCAAACATGGTTCCAGTTCATGACTATACCTCCTCAATCTTACGTCCAGCCATTTCCAGATAAATAGTTTCCAAATCCTTGTCAGGGTACTGAGCCTTCAGTTCAGCTAGAGACCCTTGGAAGATAAGTTTTCCTTTCTTCAAAATAGCAATCCGATCACAGAGCTGCTCAGCTACACTTAAAACGTGGGTTGAGAAAAGGACACTATTACCTTCCTTGGCATGATGACGCATGGCTTCTTTCAAATCATAAGACGCCTGTGGATCCAGACCTGTCAGAGGCTCATCTAAAACCCAAATCTGTGGATTAACCAAAAGGGCACCGATGACAACAACTTTCTGACGCATACCATGAGAGAAGGAAGAAATGAGGTTATAACGACTCTCCGTTAGGTCAAAGGTAGCCATGAGATTAGTCAAACGTTCCTCGACTTGACTAGCTTCCAAATCATAGATACGTGTCAAGAAGTACCAATAGTCATTGGCAGTCAAATTTAGGAATAGGTCCGGTGAATCTGGCACATAAGCGATTTTTTTCTTGATGGCATCACGATGTTGACTGAGGGCCATATCATCAACGTAAACTTCACCGTAGCTAGCTTCAATGATAGACGTCAAAATGGAAATCGTCGTGGTCTTACCAGCCCCATTGTGACCAATCAGACCAAAAATCTCACCATCTCGAATCTCGAGGTTAAGATCTAAGAGTGCATCTTTATCTTCATAACGTTTCGTTACATGTTCAAAACGAATCATCTTTTATCCTTTCTTGAGAACCTATTTAACAATAGTCTCATTTTACACTTTATATTAAATTATAAATTAGAGCTATTGCCATGTTTTTCATGAAAATACTCTAATAATGCCGACAGTAGGTTTAGATAAGGCTATTCGTTACCTTCTCATTTATTGTATCATTTCAAGGGTACAATTTCAAGAAAACGTTTGTAAAAACGAGACAATTTTGCATTCGGTCTTTGATAATGCTAAACTTATAGTATTTAGAACACATAGGAGGAAACCACTGGTGCCAACTGGAATTATCATCAACTCGCTATCTATTATCTTAGGAGGAATTGCTGGAGGACTCTTCGGGGACTATCTCAGAGACGATTTCAAGGAAAATCTTAACCTTATCTTTGGCCTAGCTCTATGGTTATGGGGATTAGTGCTATTATGAATATGGTTAACATGCCTGCGGTTATCTTCGCGGTGGTTATCGGTACCATCATTGGACTAGCCCTAAAGTTTGGAAACCTCATCAACAAGGGGGCTGGACTTATGGAAAAAGGCTTGTCCAAGATTACGCCAAGCAAACAAACAGGGTTAGCTCACGATGAGTTTTATGCACAGCTCTTGACAGTTATCGTCCTTTTTTGTGCGAGTGGTACAGGAATTTACGGGAGTCTTGAGTCTGGGATGACAGGCGATGCATCCATCTTGATTTCCAAATCTATCCTAGATTTCTTTACGGCCATGATTTTCTCTTGTAGTCTAGGCTACATCGTCTCCATGATTGCCATTCCACAATTTATCGTTTTCTTCCTCCTCTTTGTGAGTGCTGGTTTCATTCTTCCTCTAACAACAAAAGCCATGATTGGAGACTTTAAGGCTTGCGGGGGCTTCCTCATGATTGCGACTGGTTTTCGTATTATGAAACTGCGCCAATTCCCAACAGCAGATATGATTCCAGCCATGATTCTGGTTATGCC
>ENA-OQHA01001133-OQHA01001133.1-human-gut-metagenome-genome-assembly--contig:-NODE-1133-length-10938-cov-2.954768_pt1 | contig 10938 bp, 16 predicted proteins | sample MGYA00242558_ERZ504707 | MGnify/ENA primary metagenome ERZ504707 (study PRJEB26092, sample SAMD00036197) | human gut metagenome | host: Homo sapiens | study: EMG produced TPA metagenomics assembly of... | reverse complement strand
ACGAGGCTTACAACTACGTGAAGGAAGTTGCAGCTGAGGGCGGCGACATCCTGTTCGTCGGCACCAAGAAGCAGGCTCAGGAGTCCATCCGTGACGAGGCTCTGCGCTGCGGCATGCACTATGTCAACGCTCGCTGGCTGGGCGGTATGCTGACCAACTTCCGCACCATCCGCAAGCGCATCGACCGTATGGCTCAGCTGCAGAACATGAAGGACAACGGCACCTTCGAGCTGCTGCCCAAGAAGGAAGTCGCCAAGCTCGAGCTGGAGATGGAGAAGCTGGACAAGTACCTCGGCGGCGTCAAGAACATGAAGACCCTGCCAAGGCCATGTTCATCGTTGACCCCCACAAGGAGCGCATCGCTGTTGCTGAGGCTCGCAAGCTGAACATCCCCATCGTTGCTATCGTTGATACCAACTGCAACCCCGACGAGATCGATTACGTCATCCCCGGCAACGACGACGCGATCCGCGCTGTCAAGCTGATCGCTGGCGCTATGGCTGACGCTGTGCTGGAAGGCAAGCAGGCAACCAGGAGGCCGCTCCCGCTGAGGACGCAGCAAACGCCTGATTTCCCGAAATTCTCACAAACCAACAAATACTGTGTAAGGGAGAATACCAAAATGGCTATTTCTGCAAAGGACGTTATGGAACTGCGCAAGCAGACCGACTGCGGCATGATGGAGTGCAAGAAGGCTCTGACCGAGGCTGACGGCAACTTCGAGAAGGCAATCGAGATCCTGCGTGAGCGTGGTCTGGCTACCGCTGCCAAGAAGGCAAGCCGTACCGCTGCCGAGGGCATGGTCTATGCTGACTACTGCCCCAGTGCAAGGTGGGTGTTGTCATCGAGGTCAACGCTGAGACCGACTTCGTTGCCAAGAACGACAAGTTCGTTGCTTTCGTCAAGGAGGCTACTCAGGTCATCATGAAGCAGAACCCTGCTGATGTTGAGGCTCTGATGGCTTGCAAGACCGAGAACGGCGAGACCGTGGACGAGGCTCTGAAGAACCTGATCCTGGTCATCAAGGAGAACATCAAGGTTCGCCGTTTCGTCCGTTACGAGGGCGTTTGCTCTGCATACGTCCACGGCGGCGGCACCCACGGCATTCTGGTCAACTTCGAGACCACCAACGGCATCGAGGCTAAGGACGAGTTCGTTACCTACGGCAAGGACATCGCCATGCAGGTCGCAGCTGCTAACCCCGGCTATGTCGATGAGGCTTCTGTCCCCGCTGAGGTCGTGGCCAAGGAGAAGGAGATCATGCTGGCTCAGATGGCTGGCGATCCCAAGACCGCTAACAAGCCCGAGGCTGTGAAGCAGAAGATGATCGAGGGCAAGATCAAGAAGTTCTTCAAGGAGAACTGCCTGGTCGATCAGGAGTTCGTCAAGGACAGCGACCTGACCGTTGCTCAGTACACCGCTAAGGTCGCTAAGGATCTGGGCGGCGACATCAAGATCGTCAAGTTCACCCGCTTCCAGAAGGGCGAAGGCCTGGAGAAGCGTGCTGACGACTTCGCTGCTGAAGTTGCAAGCATGGTGAAGTAATTTAACTTCCAAAGTTGAATTGGGAGCTGCAGTACCCGTAACAGGGCGCTGCGGCTCCTTTTTGTTTGTGTTTGGCGGGCGGATGTGCTATCATAGAGAAAACGGAAAGAAGGGAGGACGAAAAGCAATGCGCAGTGTAAACAAAACGTCTCTCCGAATGGAGAGCATGATCGGATAAGGAGAATCCCTTATGAAAAAACAAACCATGACTCTTGCGGGCATCCCTGCCATCCTGTACGGCAGCCGGAGCCGAAAGGTCTATCTCTATCTCCACGGCAAGAACGGCTGCAAGGAAGAAGCAGAACGTTTTGCCGCTACAGCCTGTGAAGCGGGCTGGCAGGTGCTGGCTATCGACCTGCCCGAGCATGGCGCACGGAAAAACAGCCCTGAGCGGCTTCTGCCGTGGGTGGCTGTGCCGGAGATAGAAGCCGTATACGCCCGCATGAAGCCGGTGTGGGCGCATATCCGGCTGTATGGCGTGAGCATCGGCGCGTGGCTTGCCATGCAGGCGCTGCAGGGAGACGCGCCGGAACAGACCCTGCTGGTCTCTCCGGTGGTGGATATGGAAGCTCTCATCACGAATATGATGCAATATGCCATGTGACCGAGGAACAGCTGCAGCGGGCAGGGGAGATCCCCACGGATCTTGGGGAGACCCTCTCATGGCCGTATCTGTGCTGGGTGCGGGAACATCCGCTGCACTGGCATGGCCGCACGCAGGTGCTGTATGGTGACATGGATGCCCTGACCAGCCGCACCATGATCGAGCGCTTCCGTCAGGAAAGCGGGGCGCATCTGACGATCATGGAAGGCGGGGAACACTGGTTCCATACCCCGGTGCAGATGGCGGTCCTTCAAACGTGGGAAGAAACGAACGTTTGATTTTTGATTTAGAATAGCCGCCGCGTGCGCTTTGGCTATTTTTAGCGGAAGTATTATTTTTATATTTGCAAACCAGCAAAGCCTGCGGGCTTTGCTGGTTTGCTTTTTCACGGGAAAGGTCGTGACCGTACACTGCATTTTTTGTGGTGACTATGCATTTTATCTTTGGGACTCTTTCTGTGAAAAATGGTTTGGAAACGACCGCAGTCGTTTCCAAACCACAATATCAAATAAATTTTCCTCTGCTTATGCCAGAGCGCACGCGGAGGCCATTTCAAATCATAGAAGCTTACAGCAACAAAAACTGCCGCTGACGGTTTTTACGCCGTCAGCGGCAGTTTGCATTTACAGATTCAGTTCAGCAGGATCTGAAACTCAGACCTTTGCTTCGCTGTTGTGCTCAGCATTCTTATAGGCCTTGAAGGAGTGGAACACGATGTTCAGGCCCAGAACGATCAGCAGCACGGCCAGGATCAGCTGCAGGCCGTTTGCAATGAACACAGCACCCCAAGTGGTCTCGCCAGCGGGATGGTGACAGCAGCGGCATTGCTGATGGCCTTGACCATAGCGATCAGGCGCTGCACCAGAGCGGTGAAGGTGACGCACAGCATGATGATCAGCGGAGGAAGATCATCTTGTTGCTGCGGCCGGTGACCTTCAGGAACACGCACAGGGTGGCCAGAACCAGAGCGCTCAGCAGCTGGTTTGCAGAACCGAACAGGGGCCAGATGTTGGCGTAGCCGATCTTGGTCAGCAGGAAGCCGAAAGCCAGAGTCAGGAAGGTGGAGAAGTACACGTTGCACAGCAGCTTGCGCCAGCCTCAGCATGCTCCATGTCGTCCACGCTGAACAGCTCCTGGAAGCTCATGCGGCCGATACGGGCCACAGCATCCAGACTGGTCAGGGCCAGTGCGGAAACGCACATGGTCATAAACACAGAGGCAAAGTGCTGGTCAAGGCCGAAGCCCACGAAGAAGCTGGCAACGCCGCGGCTGAAGACCTGGAACGGAGTGCCGTCTGCGGGGGTGCCGTCTGCAGAAGCAGAAGCACCGGCCACGCACAGGGCGATGACAGCCAGCAGGCTTTCCAGCACCATGCACCATAGCCGACCTTCAGCATATCCTTCTCATTGGTAACGGTCTTGGAGGAGGTGCCGGAAGACACCAGACTGTGGAAACCGGAAACAGCGCCGCAGGCAACGGTAACGAACAGGATGGGGAACATGGTGCCCAGCTTGGCGTTGGTAAAGCCGGTGAACACCGGCAGGTTCATGACAGGATGGTTGACGATCAGGCCCAGAACAGCGCCCACGATCATGGCCACGAACATAAAGGTGGTCATGTGGTCACGGGGCTGCTTCAACAGCCACATGGGCAGGACAGCGGCAAAGAAGATGTACACAAAGGTGATGTAGCTCCATGCAGCCTTGCCCAGAATGATGGGGAAGTTTGCACCCACCACAAAGGACAGCACGATGAATACGATGCTGATCACATTCTCTTTCCAGCCGGTGAAGTGCAGGTTCTTCTGCAGCAGGCCAAAGATCACGGCGAACACCATGAACATGATGGAGACCATGCCGGCAGCACCGTTGGTCTGGGCAGCCTCCACCAGAGCACCGTCGGCACCGTAGGCATTGAAGGTGCCGGCCACCATGTCGGCAAAGGCGGCAATAACAATGCCGCAGAACAGCCAGCAGAACAGCAGGAACAGCTTGCGGCCGGTCTTGCCGATGTACTTTTCGATCAGCATGCCCATGCTCTTGCCGTCGTTCTTAACGGAAGCATACAGAGCGCCGAAGTCGGTGACAGCACCGAAGAAGATGCCGCCCAGCAGCACCCACAGCAGCACCGGCAGCCAGCCGAAAGCAGCGGCCTGGATCGCACCGGTAACAGGGCCTGCACCGGCAATGGAGCTGAACTGGTGTGCAAACACGGTCCAGCCGTCGGTGGGAACGTAGTCCCGACCGTCCTCATGGACAACTGCCGGGGTCTTGGCAGAGGGGTCGATGCCCACTTGTTTGCCAGCCAGCGGCCGTAAAGCATATAAGCGCCAAACAGACACACGGCTGCGATCAATACGATGACCAGCGTATTCATTGTTTTTACCTCTTTCCTTTTTTGGCATCCGGCAAATGTCAGCGGCATGGGGGCGGCAGGGTGTAAAAAAGGCCCCGTCTTCCTGCGTTCGTTCCATTTGGGACGAACCATCGAGACGAAGGCCTTCACATACACTGCACATCGTGTATGGAATACTCCGCGATACCACTTCGTTTGCTGCACAGGGCAGCCACTCCCAGCGTACATACATACGCAGCCCCGTAACGTGGGCAAAACGGCCATGCATTACTGGAAGGCGGGGTCAGCGCCTTTGTTTACACAGGCTGCTCGCAGGGGAGAACGCTTTGCTCCTGACTGCTGCCCTTGCATCAGATGGGCGGCTCTCTGGGAGAGGGTGCTGCAAAGAATCATGTCCTGTTCATCGCATTTGCCGAATGATTGTCCGTATTTTAGTGCGGAATTCACAAATTGTCAATATCCTTGGAGCAAGTTCGGAGGATACACTAATTCAGGAAAGTGTTCTGCAATAATTTTTAGGTGATTTTTGTTCATGCGTGAAACGAAGAAAACTATATACGCCCACGAATGAAAAGAGTTCACGCCAAGGGCTTGACTTTCACACTTTGATGTGCTAAAGTGATGATGCAAGAAAGAACCTGAACATTTCCGGAACATTTAAAAGAGGGAACGCTCCCAAAACCGGACAGTCCGCTGCGGCGGCAAGGAGAACATTCATGTCAGATAAAAATTCCAGAAGAAACCAGACCACCGATGCACTGTTTGATGCCATCCTCAGTCTGGAAACGCGGGAGGAGTGCTACAACTTCTTTGAAGACCTGTGCACTGTAAAGGAGATCTCGGATATGGCGCAGCGGCTGGAAGCGGCAAAGATGCTGCTGGACGGCAGAACCTACGATCAGATCGTGAAGGCAGTGGAGATCAGCACGGCCACCATCAGCCGCATCAACCGCTGTATCCAGTACGGCTCCGGCGGCTACCGCGAGACCATTGAAAAGGTGCGCGGCATCCAGAACCCTAAAAGCAGGAGTAACACCGGCGTACCCGGCAGACATAGAATGGGGCGTACACCGCCCCTGACCGGATGAACGAAAGGAAGGTTTTATCATGTCTGCTGAGAACTGTATCGATACCACCCGCTGCCCCTGCCCCTGCCTGCCCAAGGTGACGCTGGAGCAGGCGGTCGTTGACCTTGTGGAGAGCATCGCTCTGCAGGAAAATGCCCTGAGCCACATCCTGTGCGCCGAGAGCCGGAAGATGGACGCCGCCATGAAACTGGACGGTCTGGACCTGTGCAAGCTGCTGGAAGTGAACGATTCGGCCACCAACATGGTGCACGCCGTGGCAAATCTGGAGCTGGTGCTCAAGGATAAGCTGGAGTTCGTCTCCAACAACCTGTACTATCCGCCTGCGGATGCCGCAGCGAAGTAAGAAGATGCGGAAAGGCCTGTCCGGATGCCGGGCGGGCCTTTTCTCTGCTTGAATGCATAATTTTTGTAAAAACCATTTGTTGGAATTGCTGATAACGGGATTCTGTGCTATACTATACAATGTATCACCATGAAAGTGAGGAAATTTACAAATTGCTGAACTACGATGCGATCCTGTTTGATGTGGACGGGACCCTGATCGATTCCGCTCCCGGTATCATAAATACATTAAAAGAAGTCTTTGCCAGGATGGGCGTGGACACCACGAATGTGAACCTGCGCCGCTACCTTGGCCCGCCGCTGCGCAAGAGCTTTGGTGAACACTTTACCGACCCGGCCCTCATTGAAAAGGCCACCGACCTGTACCGCGACAGCTACGCCGTCAAGGGCAGCCACGAGTGCGCCGCCTACCCCGGTGCAGCAGAGATGCTGCAGCGCCTGAAGGATGCGGGCCTTGTGCTGTGCACCGCTACCTCCAAGCCCACGCAGGTCGTCACGCCCATTCTGGAAGAAAAGGGCCTTGCAGGCTATTTTGATTTTATCGGCGGCGCGTCCATGGACGAGAGCCGCGACACCAAGACCGACGTGGTGCGCCATGTGCTGGCCCAGCCCATGATGCAGGCAGGCGGGTGCTGATGGTGGGCGACCGCAACGAGACATGCGCGGCGCTGCGGACTGCGGGCTGGATGCCGCCGGTGCGCTGTACGGCTACGGCAGCAGGAAGAGTTGGAACCCTTCCACCCGGTGCTGCTGGCCGAAAGCTGCGCCAGCCTTGCAGACCAGATCCTGAACGGACAGGCATGACCGGAAGGCCTGTGCCGGAAACTAAGTGAATGGTGAGAGATATGAGAATACACGACCGGAAAGCAATCGCTTACTCCTATGCAGAAGCAGGCTGTGCTGGTGTGCAGTGTGTGCGCGCTGGCAGCCATTCTGACCATTGCCATTACCATGACGCTGCTCAAGCGCGGCAAGACCCCTGCAGCTCCGGGGGAACAGCCCTCCAGCGAGGTGCTGGTGCCGGGCGAAGAGGATATCTCGGATCACTACCAGATCAGCGAGACCTCTGCCGCCCTGCTGCCGGAGACCGCCGACGCGGGCGAGAGCTACCAGAAGGAAACGCTGTTCCTCGGCGATTCCAACACGGTGCGCCTGTACGCCAACGGCTGATCAGCCTGCAGCAGTTCTGCGCCAAGGAGGGCATTGGCACCCATGCCGCCCTGAACGAGGGCATCGTTACCTTTAAAAAGGACAGCAACACCTACACCATCGCGCAGGCTGTGGCCAAAATGAAGCCTCGCCGCGTGGTCATCATGCTGGGCACCAACGATACCGGCATGAGCGTGGACGAGTTCATCAAGAACTACACCGCGCTGGTGCAGGCCATTCAGGAAAGCTACCCTACACCGACATCATCGTGAACACGGTGCCGCCGGTGCCTGCAAACCACGCAAACTACCCCACATGGACCAGGCCAAGATCGACGACTTCAACATGGCCCTGCTGTCCATGTGTGAGCAGATGGGCCTGAAGTTCCTCAACAGTGCCGAAGCGCTGAAGGATGCCAACGGCTATGGCCGCGAGGATTACTACCAGACCGGCGATATCCACCTGAAGCCCGTGGGCCTGAAGGCCATGCTGAGCTATCTGCGCACCCACGCTTATCAGACCGACGACCGTCGCCCGGACACCGCCAACATCCCCACCCGCGCCGAGTATACCCCGAACCCCAGCTCTGCGGTGACAGCACCCAGCAGCTCGGAGGCTGCAGGCTCTTCCGAAGAGCAGGGTGTGCTGTATCAGGCCAGCTACCGGGTGGACAAGACCGGCGGCACCCTTTCCAGCGGCAGCGACAGCGGCAAGACATCCCTCTCCTATGAAGTGACCAACGCCGCCCAGTCCATCAGCGTGACGGCTGTGCCGCAGGACGGCTATGTGTTCGTCAAGTGGAGCGACGGCGTGACCCAGAAGACCCGCACCGATACGAACTTCAAGCAGAACGTGGACGTGACCGCCGTGTTTGCAGCGGCTTCCGTGCATATCAGCAGCACCGGCAAGGCCGTGCTGGGCGATTCCTACACCTTTACCGCAAAGCTGGGCGGCAAGCACCTCACTGCCGACAGCATCCGCTGGTACGCCAACGGTGCGGAAGTGCCGCAGGCGGCGGGCAAGACCACCGTCAAGGTGGAGATCGACCCCTCCATGCTCAATGCGACCTTTAAGGTGTACGCAGTGGCAAGCTACAACGGCTGCACCGTTACCAGCAACGTCCTGAATGTGACGGTCAGCGGCGTAAGCTCCGGCAGCTCGTCTCACAGCTCCGGCAGCTCTGGCAGCACGTCGGGCAGCAGCTCTTCCGGCAGCACCAGTTCTTCCGGTGCATCGTCCGGCACCACCTCCGGGGCATCCTCCGGGGCTACATCCACCTCCGGCAGCTCGTCTCACAGCTCTTCCGACAGCTCGTCTCACAGCTCTTCCAGCAGTGAGAGCACGGCTTCCCCGGCAGGCTCGGCTTCTGCTTCCAACGGAACAGCCAGCTCTTCCCACAGCACCAGCACCAGCTCGTCCCACGCGGACTCTGGTGAGAGCAGCTCGGCTTCCCATAGCAGCTCCGGCAGCGAGAGCAGCTCTGCAAGCTCTGGCAGCTCCCATGCGGCTTCGGAATCCAATGCCAGCAAGGAAGCCGCCAACGAGCAGTCCGCATCCACGGACTCCGCGTCCTGAGGCTGTCACCCCGGCCTGCTGTGCCGCATAGGCTGGCAGGAAGGGAGGCGTTTGCATGTACTACGAGGAACCCCGCATCCCGCGCTGCCCGGGGAAGAGAACGTGACCGACGGCAGCGTGGACGATTACGGCACCGACTGGGAGAACGTGGACAACGGCGCGCTGGAAGAGGAAATGGCAAAGTGTGCTGCCACCCCTGTGATGTCAAAACCACCTGCCCGGACAACGACCCGGAGCAGACGGACGTACCACCGTACGAAATTGTAACAGAATGATGTGAAGCCAGCTCTGTTTACGGCAGGGCTGGCTTCTGCCTGTTGTTGAGCGCATGGCAGCTGAGGCCATGGCAGAAGGAAAAGAGGGAAGGTTTATGGCAAAATATTATTGCGTGCTGTTCGATGCAGACAACACCCTGCTGAACTTTGACGCAGCCGAAAGCAAGGCACTGGCCGAAACGCTGGTGAACTACGGCATTGAGCCGGACGCAGAAACGGTGCAGACCTACCGCACCATCAACTCGGAGCTGTGGCGGCAGCTGGAAAAAGGCCAGCTCAAGCGGGAAAAGCTCATGGCGGAGCGGTTCACCCGCTTCCTCAAGGCCATTGATGCCGCCGGTGACGGAGCCGAGATGAACCGCTTCTATCTGGAACAGCTCTCCACCCACCCGGACCTGATGGGGCCGGAAGTGCTGGATGTGCTGCGGGAGCTTTCCGAGGTGGCAACGCTGGCCGTTGTGACCAACGGCTTCCAGAAGGTGCAGATCCGCCGTCTGGCCGAGAGCGGTGTGCTGAACTTTATGGAGGACGTGTTCGTCTCCGAGAAGATGGACAGCGAAAAGCCCAACCGCAGAATTTTTGATGCGGCCCTGCGCGCCCTTGGCGTGGAGAACCGCGAGCATGTGCTGGTGGTGGGCGACGGCCTGAGCAGCGACATTCAGGGCGGCGTGAATGCGGGCCTTGACACCTGCTGGTATAACCCCAGCCACGCCGAGAACCCCGGCAAGGTGGTGCCCACCTACGAGATCGCAGACCTGAAAGAGCTGTACCCGCTGGTGATGGAGCAGGAAGAGCTGGCCAATGTGGGCCTGAAGAACCGCCGCCACCAGTGCTGAGCCAATAAGCGGATGGAGAACGGGATCATAAAACTATGCTGATACATTTGGAAAAACTAGGCAAGAGCTTTGGCGAAAAGATCGTGCTGCACGATGTGACCGCCAGTGTCGAGCGGGAGGACCGCATCGGCATCGTGGGCCAGAACGGCGCGGGCAAGACCACCCTGCTCAAGATTTTGACCGGCGAGTACCAGGACTACGAAGGTGAGTTCAGCGTGACCCACGGCGTGACGCTGGGCTATCTGGAACAGAACGCAAAGCTGGATGCCACGCTGGATCTCTACGGCGAGATGCGTTCCACCTTTGCCCCTGTGCTGGATGCCATGGCCCAGATGCAGGTGCTGGAACGCAAAATGGCCGCGCAGCCGGACGACACGGAGCTGCTGGCCCGGCACGACCAGCTGCAGAACATCGTGGATGCCGCCGACGGCTACAACATGGATGTGAACATCAAAAAGGTGCTGTCCGGCATGGGCTTTGCGCAGGATACATGGCAGAAGAACATTGCGGTGCTCTCCGGCGGCGAGCTGACGAGGCTGCGGCTGGCAAAGCTGCTGCTGGAAAAGCCGGACGTGCTCATTCTGGACGAGCCCACCAACCACCTGGACTTTGCCACCATGGAATGGCTGGAAAACTACCTCAAAAGCTATTCCGGTGCGGTGCTGGTGGTCAGCCACGACCGCTACTTCCTCGATAACGTGTGTACGAAGATCTGGGAGGTCTCCTTCCAGACCATGGCCACCTACAAGGGCAACTTCTCGGCCTACCTGCCCAGAAGGAAGCCGCCGATGCCCTGCGCCAGAAGCAGCACGATGCAGATGTGGCACTGGCCGAAAAGCTGCAGGACTACGTGGACCGCAACCTTGTGCGCGCTTCCACCACCAAAATGGCCCAGAGCCGCCGCAAGCAGCTGGAAAAGCTGGAGATCACCGAAGCGCCCAAGGACGAGACCAACCAGCTCAAGTTCCGGTTTGAATATGACGTAGAACCGTGGAACGAACTGGTGCTGCTCAAGAACCTGACCATCAAAATAGGGGAGCGCACCCTGCTGGAACCCTTTACCTACACGGTGTGCCGCGGCCAGCGGCTGGTGATCGCAGGCCCAACGGCGCGGGCAAGTCCACCCTGATGCAGGTGCTGGACGCAAGCGCGCCCCTCCGGCGGCATGG
>ENA-OQHA01001132-OQHA01001132.1-human-gut-metagenome-genome-assembly--contig:-NODE-1132-length-10943-cov-4.961169_pt1 | contig 10943 bp, 21 predicted proteins | sample MGYA00242558_ERZ504707 | MGnify/ENA primary metagenome ERZ504707 (study PRJEB26092, sample SAMD00036197) | human gut metagenome | host: Homo sapiens | study: EMG produced TPA metagenomics assembly of... | reverse complement strand
AAAAAGGGGAAACCCACGAGGGCCCCCAACAACGGGCAGTGCCGTCCGAACAGCATGGACCTCAACGACGCGGCCGACATGAGGGATGAAGCGGAACAGGCATTCAACGACGCGCGCAAGACCAGAGGAAAACGCGACCTGCTGTACGTCGCGGTCATGGCCTGCGTCATCGTCATGCTCACCGGCGCCGTATGCGGAAGAAAGGACATCATCATCGCTTCCGCCGTCATCGCCGTCACGTTCTCATGCGCCGGAAGCCTGGCATGCTACCGCATGAAAAAATCACTCCACACCTACCACGAGAACAATGCCGTCCTCGAAAACGAACTCGACGCCGCCGACTACCAGAACATCATGCGATGCCCTCACCCCTGGAAAACATTCTGACCACGATTTTTACCCCCGATATCGTAAGCGGGACACGTGGAAACAATGAAGGAAACCGACGGGGGAAACATTAACAACAGCAGACTCTAACAATTCCCCCGACGGCGTTCCTTCAAAATCAAAACCTTTTCAGGAAATCGACTCCCAAAAGGATGAAAGCCGATGAGGAACGGTCGAGGTCCACGGACGATACTCAGGTTCATCGCGATAATCGCGATGAACCTGTTCACCATCAATTGCGCCTGCTACATCGCAGTCACCGTATCCGCACACGCCGACCCACGTTTACTGCATCTCAGTCGAACGGTAGGAACGTTGTGCGGCATGATGGCAATCGCAATCACTCCGATCCTCCTCATCACGGTCCTTGTCAATGGCATGGAGGAAGGAAAGAAACGACATGAGGAAAACAACGATGGCGCAGGTCGTGGAATTTGCCGGCCAACTCAACGTCACCCTGCAGAACATAAGCGAGGACGAGAACACGCACGGACTGGCCGAAGCGTACAACCGGCTCGCCCAGGTCATGGACGAGCTCTGCATTCCAATGCGCGAGGAAGAGGTTCTGGAACCCATCAGCCATGAAGAAGCATGCGAAACAGCCGAAAGACTCTACCGTCAACTCATCGAGCAAGCCAAGGACCATACGACCATACGGCTCGCCCAAGCAATGAACCGCGCATGGGCGGAACTCACCGTCGTCGAAGGCCTTGACAGACTCGCACGGCCCCAAAGCAAGGACGAGTAATGGGAAACGGAACTCCATCGGATGAATACGAGTCCGTTGAAATGTGGTTCATGAGAAGGACGACCGACAGGCTGGTCAGGGAAAACTTCGAAATGACCGACCGGCTGGTCAAAGAGGACTTCACCATGAGAACCATAATCAACACCTCAGTACGGAAACTCAATGACATCCACCAGCAAATCAGCGGATTGAAAGAAGTCATATGAACACGGACGGAACGCTATTCTCCATGAAGAAAAACAGCAGGGAAGCCGAGGCGATGTCGATGACGAGCTTCATGATCCCCATCGGACTGAAGCAGAAACTCAAAGACCACGCCGCCAAGTTGGGTATCACGTCAACCAGTCTCATCATCGAAGGCATCAGACTCATCCTCGACCGGAAGGACGGTGCGACACCGCAACTGGAAGAGATCGACACCACGGGCGCCGACGAATACGTCAAACGAAAAGCCATCAAAACACTATTGGAAGCCCATCTCACCACCGAATCGCCCGCGCAGGCATGGGCCTCGCATACCGCGCCGCGTGGAACGATGCATTGGACTTCTGCATCCAAGCAGAACAGGCTCTCGACAAGAAGGAAGACAAATGAGCGAAGAAGAACGCATCTGGGCCAACGCGTTGAGCGACGCGATCGAACCAGCGAACGAATACGCACGGAAAATAAAGGACCGTTACCTGGTAACAGCCAAAAACGACATGTACGGAATCGACCAGACGATGAACATCATCAGCCAGGCATATCTCGCCGGAGTGGAACACCAAGCCGAGGCCTGCATGGGAAAGGCATGACTCCGCCATGAACGCCCAAAGGACGTCGGCAGAAGAAACCGAAAGGACCCTACGCGCGGAAAGCGTTCTTTCGGACGATCGCCTTCCCGTCAAATGGGATGGCGAATACATCTATTGGGCGGACACGTGGACCGACACCATGCCGTTCCTGTGCGGGAACAACAACCTGTTAAAGGATCAGGCATGCCCCGGCACGGACGAACGCAGACGATGGAAACAATACAGGCCCCACCTGTGGAGGCCGAGGACCATCAACGGCCGCACCACCCAAAGCAAACTAAGACTGATGCGGTGCGGAGTCTGCGGACTGACCCTTATGGAGGAACATCCACTCAACGGAGGAAAGGAAACGGTCTGGCAGTTGGACGAATCCGACTATGGGCCGGAAGGCAGCCACCCCGTCATCCAAGGAGAACTCGACATCTAAAAAACAAAGCCGGCTCATTCCGGCGGAAAGGACAGAATGATAGGAATGACCAGACCGAAAGCAAAAGACCGTCCACGTGGTAAGCCGTTCGACGAGCCGGAACGCAAATACCTATGCAGTCTCGACATCATCGACGCATGCACCGAGAAAAGAATCACCTGGAACAAAACCTTCATCGAATACGCCGAAAAGGAACTCGAAGCAGGCTCCCGACCGGTTGACATTTTCCGTGGAGCGGGAGTCGGACCGGAACTCATCGGACGGAAACGCATAGAACGATGCGTGGCGCGATGGCGGGCCAAGATCAAGAAAGAGGAACAGCAATGAGCGTCCGGAACGACGACAACATAATCAAACCCCTGGTCATCCTCGCCGTCTGCATAGTCGCGATGCTGATGGTCTGCACGGAATGCGCGCTACTGCCACAATACGGTTGGCTATGGCTCATCCTCCTGCTCATCCTCGCCATCGCCGCGGTGTTCAGCGTGGTGATGGGCGTCAAAACATGGCTGGACGAACACGGAAGGAAATAGGATCGATCATGGAAGAACATGCCGGAAAACTCTGGTTCGGCATATGCGCGGGACGTACGGTGCCTTCGGCACGTCTCGCCCTCGCAGGAACACGGATCACCGCGCTGGACAAGACCAACACGGTCATGGAATGCTTCATGGACCCTTCCGTCGCCAAGAATCCCGACCCCGTATGGGCGGCATGCCATGCGATGGACATGACATTGACCGGGCCGCGAATACCCGAAGACGTCGTACCCACCTGCCGCAGGCCATATGGGTGGAATTCATGGGAATCGACGAGAAACCCGACAGCGACGACTACGAGATCGCCGTCGACCTGGTCGCCGGCGACTTCTACTACAGTCCGAACCTCAAGGACGACGGCAACCGCAAAGGATTCGCACTCTGCGTCCAACACCTCACCGACTACATCGCCAGCCAGATGGACGAGAAGAAATCCCATGATTGAACCGGCAAGCACACTCGACATGGACGACGATACCCGCGGCCGCATGATCACGAGATGCGTGGCATACATGACGCAACGGAAGATCCGATACGGGACACACGGGCGGTGACCCGCCTGCTGGCCTCCAACGCCGGCCGGATCGACGGGGCCACGAACGTGAAGGTACGCAGCTACCTCACGGACACGCCGGCCGAAACGTTCCAATCATTGGAGACAATGAAACAATGGATGGGCGTGCGCAAGGCCCTGGAATACGCCGCGATCGGAAGAATCGAACCCGACAAGTCGTCCGGACTGGCCGGAACGCCGGACGAGACCGGCACCCTCATCCGATACTTCATACTGACCTTCATCGACCGGAACTAACCGACGTGACGCAAGGCCTATGCGCCGAACCTAAAAAGCATGGCGCATGGGCCGTTAGTCCTTCGGATATCCGATCAGCTCATGGTCCGTCCAATCAACAAGCCGACCATCGATACGGTCCACGTCCAACAGCCACACCTCGTCGCGCCGCGGATTGAAGAAACCCAACCGCCGGACCATCCGATACTCGTCATGCACGGAATGCAATCCCATACGCCAGTAGACCAGCAACTGCAACGTGTACATGGGATTCGGCCTATAGGAGCTCACCTTGAAATCCCACAACGTGTCAGCGGTGAGGAAATCGCCACTACCCGACGTGATCCGGTCCGTATACCCGCCCTCGAAGTCGAAACCGTCCCACACGACCGGACCATACTCGTCGAAAAAGGCACGCGACCGGGCCACCATACGCGTGAGATTGAAATACGTCGCATCATCCGGAACCATGCGCCGCGGACGCCAATACTGCGGTCCACGACGCGACGCCGCATCGAAATCAAGCAGCAGGCACGCTGCACGCGCCGACGCGGGAGAGAAATCCGTCACACGGGACAGCAGGGACTCCGCGTATTCGCCCTGTCCGACCAGCCGCGCACCCAACAAGGAACATGGAACGCGACCCGCACGGGAGTGCCCATCGCCACACGGGTCATGTAATCCACATACAATCCCGCAAGATCAGGCGGAACGGTCTCCATGGAACGCGGATGCAGGCCCATCCGGTCGGCGAGGGGCACATGGTCGAACAAGGACAGGGGCAGCAGTCCACCCGGCGGCTGGCCGACCATGCGGATACGCGTGGTCACGGCCATCGGCTCGTGCCGGCGGCGGAGTTCCGTCCTGCGCGCATCCTCCGCCTCCAACACTGCGGCGGGACGCAGATCCATGCCCGTGGACCCGTCGAATCGATAGCAACGCGGCAGCACCGAACCTCCAATCCCCGAATAATCACGTGCATGACATGAGGAAAGAAACGGATATGAGGAACGTCATGTTTGCGAAAACCAGTGAATCGGTCGATCTTACAAGATTTCCAGCCGAATCGACCAGGAAATTCCCGCAAACCAAATATAAGCCGAATTAGCTCGACTAACCTCGAAAATGAAATGGCTTTCCAACATCAGAAAGGAGCTTTTCACAATGTCCAGTGATGCAAAAGCAAACACTTGCCGAAATGGAGCTATATCCTATTGGCGGTCCTCCTGGTCCCGTTCGGCGTCGGTCTTATCTGGGCCATCGTTTCGAAGGGCAATGTTCCGGATGCGGTGACAGTGATCGCGGCCGTATGCATTTTCACGGCAATCGCGCTTATCGTACATCTCGCTTGGCCGAGACGCAGCATGTGGTTCGCCCATCTGGCCGCATTCGTCCTGTTTTTCATATTGTTCCTCTTCCTTCACGCGTACGGCGAAACCGAAGCGGGAGCTTCGCGTTCGTCATGGCGTTCATGAGCCTGCTGACGCTGGCTCTAATGGCCAATCTGGCATACAAGGACGAAGGTTGGGGGAAAGGAATGCTCGACAGCGAAAAAGCGTTTCGTCTTGGACGGCCGCTCCTCATGTTCTACAGGTTGTTCCTCGCCTTCGGAATATTGGCAGAAATCGTCCCCGGCATGGCGGCCTGATCTCGGACAACCGTGGAATCCTGATATGCATGTTCATGACCACCTACCCAATAGCGCTCTGGAACAAGTTCACTGACATCGACGGCAATCCTGCAGAGAAGCAGGCGGATGGAACAACGGAAACAAAGAATCATGAAAACCATGTGGAAACCAGAAAGGAAACATTCATATACGTGAGGAAGGATATCCTGAGATACCGGCGATAACGGATACGGATCGGGTGAACGTTGAATTCGTTCCACCCCGATCCATACCATAGCCAGGTTTTTCGTCACCATTCGGATCACACGGCCAGACCGGCCTGTTTCGAATGACTGTCGAGATAGCTGACCAGCGCCTTTCGCAACAGTGCGGACATGCCTATGCCCTCGCTCTTCATGACACTGCGGGCCTCGGTCTCGATTTCCTTGGTCAGATAGGTCTTCGCAAGGATATCGGCCTTGGGACGCGGCTGGTCGGCGAGAGCCTGCCGGCGAAGATGTCGTCAAGATCATCCGCCGTGAGAGCCGGTCGGGGGCCTGAATCTCACAGATGATTTCCGGGGTATGGCCGGCGTAGTAGTCGGACAGTTCGTCCCATTTCTTCTCGTCTGTCATGTCGTTCTCCTTTTCCAATCGGTCACTCATCGAAATAACGCAGCCATTCCGTCCTGCATTCCATGGCATGGAACGCTTTACGGGAACGTTGCGACACCAGGACCTCGATCTTTTTCTCCCGGAATTCATCGACGTATCCGAGAAAAGCCATGACCCGATCGTCTTTCCTTTTGGATTCGACCTCGAGGATCTTCACCGGGTGGGTGATCACGTAGTCGATCTGTGGTCTGGTGATCCAATGCTTGTAGGCGGATTCCTCGCATTCGAACATAATAATATAGTACCATATTTTAGGACTAAATAAAAATGGCGTTCCCTCACTGATTGCGTTGCGTGCCATGCCGTTGAGATGGAGAGCCCCTTGACGTATGTCGCTGCAACGATTCGCGGAAAATGCCGTTTTGCCGGTCGTTCAGCGGTTTCCGCCGTCGAATGTTACACCTGAGCCAACAAGGAATATCCCAGTAATGTGATATATTGGTTCTGTCGGCAAGGCAGCAGGCCAGCCGAAACGGCAGGAAGGAAACCGCATATGATGAACGTCAACTATCTCGACACCGGGTCCGGCGCCATCCGGCAGGACGAACTGCGCGACTGGTCCCAAGCCGCACTGAACCAACTCGACAAGGTCGCCGGATACAAGTCGTTCCGTCCCGGACAGCTCGAAGCCGTCAACACCATCCTCAACGGACGTGATCTGATCGCCGTCATGCCGACCGGCAGCGGCAAAAGCGTCTGCTACCAGCTTCCCGCCATGCGCGCCGGGCACCTCACGATCGTGGTCTCCCCGCTACGCGCGCTCATGCGCGACCAGGTGCAGGCATTGCAGGCAAGGGGAGTGGCCGCCGCCCTGATCGACAGCGGAGTGACTCCGAAACGCCGCCAAAGCATCTACGACGCGGCCCATGGGGAGGCCTGCGCATCCTGTACGTCGCGCCGGAGCGCCTGTTCTCCGACGATTTCGCCGCTTTCACCCAATCCGCCCGCGTGGACCTCATCGCCATCGACGAGGCGCACTGCGTGCTCCAATGGGGACACGACTTCCGCCCAAGCTACATGCGCATCGGCGAATTCATCGCACAGCTGCCCACACGCCCCGTCGTCGCCGCGTTCACCGCGACCGCGACGAAACGACAGGTCCCGGAAATCGCCCGGGATCTCGGACTCGACCGGCCGGTCATGATCGGCACGGGCTTCGACCGTCCCAACATCCGGTTCGACGCGATCGAACTCAAACCGTCCGCGCGCAGGAAATTCATCACGAAGTGGGCCAAGACCCACGAGGGAAGCGGCATCGTCTACTGCACCACCATCCGCCGGTGCGACGAACTCTCCGGATGCTTGCAGGACGCCGGCATCGAAGCCGAAGCGTTCTACGCGCCACTGTCCGACAAGGAGAAGGCCCGCATCCAGGACGGATTCCTCACCGGATCGCCACGCGTGATCTGCGCGACCACCGCGTTCGGCATGGGCGTCGACAAGCCCGACGTGCGATGGGTCCTCAACGACGGGCCATGCGAAAGCGTCGAATCGTTCTACCAGGAGGCCGGCCGCGCGGGACGCGACGGGCAACCCGCGCGCAGCGTCATGCTCCGGACCGGAGGCGACTTTCTGAACTGGGAACGCCGTCTCGCCGACAGCGCCGGCAACGCGCTCGACGATCCGAAGGACCGCGCCAAGGCACAGAACGCCGCGTTCTCCCGCCTCGACGCGATGCGACGCTACTGCGAGACCGACACATGCCGCAGAGGCCTCATCCTCGACTATTTCGGTGACGAACACGACGAATACTGCGACAACTGCGGCAATTGCACGTACGTCGCGGACTGCGACCAGCCGACCGCCAAAAGAACGAAAACCACCGGAACGACCGCATCCCGAAACCTAAATTTCGAAGAAATCGACGCGACGATCACCGAATTCGTGTACGACCGGGAACGCATGCTCGGTTTCGGCTACGGCATCCGCAAAACCATCCGCAGCCTCGTGGGCGACACCGGCGAGGGCGTCGATGACAGGGACATCGACCAGCTCGATGGATACGGAGCCCTCACGGACGTGGACGAGGACGTCATCGCGGACCGCATCCACCGGCTCATCGACAATGGAACCATCTACGTCGGCAACTACCACACGCTATTGGAGCCATAATGAAGACAAAACTGGCTGAACTGAGAAGAAGAACCGGCATGAGCCAGAACGAACTCTCACACGCCACCGGCATCAGACAATCCAGAATCAGCGAATTCGAGACCGGCCGCATACCCACGGCCAACATGACCCTGAAAACAGCCGTCTGTCTCGCCAAAGCGTTGAACGCGCACGCCGAGGACCTGCTGGACTGAGCCCGCAGGCAAATGCTGCCGCGGTGAAGTCCTACGGCAAAGCCTTCGGTCTGCTTCCGCCTTGCCATTCCACAAGCCTTTCTCCAACTAACCGTTCATAGGCTCGCCGGACGTCGAAAGCCATAAAAGTCACCGGACCAGATCGACTGGTACTCCCTGCCGTCATCAAGCGAATCCACGGCCCTCACCGCCGCATTGTTCCACAGGCTCGCAGGCCATCCCGCCATCTTCGGCACAGCCCGCGCGAACGCCCGGTCCGACCGGTACATCGGCACATGCACCACGCCATCCTCACCGGCCTCCAACGATTCGACGATCGGCAGCACACGCCTGAACAACGCCTCCTGGATCTCATGGATCCGGTCGAACACTTCCGGCAGAGCGGACTGCACCCAATACGGCGGCGCGGCATGACCGTTCACGCCCTCTTCCCAACGAGAGACCGTCAACTGTCCCACCGGTTTGGGATCAGCCGGATCCTTCGGCACGAGCAGTCCCAGAATCACACCCAGATCGGCCTGGCTCAAACCAAGCATGCGTCGACGGGTCTCCATCTCGATACACGTGAAAACCATGATCCCCTTTTCCGGTCGAGAGAACCGGGCGGCCTGGAAAGCCCTCCCGGAAAACAATGACATCCGTTGATTCTACACGCAAAGAGCAAAGAAGGAGATGCGTCCCGCCGACGCCCGTGGACGTCGGATAAGCGGATAATCCGGGTATAGCTAGAAAGACCGCCGGCGGAACCCATCCCGACGATACCACAGGCAAAGACGCCGATACCGGCCCCTGAAACCGCCGGAGACCACCCCACCCGGCGGAGGGCGCCGGAAGCAACGGACCCTCCGCTATCGCTCCGGGACGATTCCGACAACGGAACATGCCCCGCCATGCCTAGTGCGGCGGGGCCGGGAAACGGAGCGGCGCACCGGTGCGCCGCGCCCTCTGATTTTCTTTTGGGCCGTTTGCTACGGCAAGGATCGTAACCGCCTGAACGTCCGCGCCACGCAATGTCGAACCCCAAGGGGTTCGGCGTGCTCGCGGACGTTCCGGCGGCTAACGCTTCGCTCGACCAAACGGTCCAAAAGAAAAAATTCAGGGACCGGCAGAATCAAGGAGCGACATCATGAGCGATACCGTCAAGCATTCGGACGATGAGGAAATTGTCACCCTCACCTACACGTGGGGCAGGTCAAGAACTTCCTGCACGAGCACGGCAGGCCGGCGACCACCCGCAACGCCGAAGCATTGGTCGCCGCCTGTGGCCGCGGCAACCGTATCGAAAACGGTATGGATAGCCTGTTCAACGGCGCGTACGACGAGGTCGAGGGGCAACTGTACGAGGCGTTGACGGACGACCTGCCGACAAGCCATGGTACGACCGGCCGAACGGGAAATGGGTATACGACCGTGAGGAACCCGCTGACCACCACGACGAAGGCGAAGACGAACCATGGTATGGCACGTACTGCCATGTCGGCGAACATTCGAGCGGGAACCAATGCTGGTGCTGCAACACCTGCTCCCAGTGCGGAAGGCACATGTGCGAATCATGCACCGTCCGTTGCGGCACGTGCGGCAGCATCGTCTGCGACGACGACGCGTACGAAACCCCGGACGGCGAATGGGAGTGCGTCGAATGCGAACTGAAACACGACCCGGAGAAAAAACGGCTGTTCGACGCCCTCGAAAACTATGAGGGCACGGAACAATACGAGACGGCCGAAACCATCCACCGCATCATCCGCGGCTTCATCGACAGCTCTAAACAAGACCGATGGGCACGGCGAGAAACCCATCGAAGAGAACGACCTGCGTGCCCTGCTCAGAGCGATCCGCCCCTCGGTCCACTGGTGCGAGAAGTCTACGGCATGCCCGCACCCGCGAAAAAACATGGAAACCGTTGAGAAACAACAAGCCAAAACAAGCAGAAAATATCACAATACTGTGATATAATAGGGGTTATCGGCAAGGCATAGGCCAGCCGAAACCCCCAGAACGAAAGGGACAACAATGCTCGAAGCATTCAACGAACTCATGGCGGACCCTACATCCCGCGCCGAACTCGTCGGCGGACTGGTCGAAGTCCTCATCTTCATCATCCCCGCGGGAGCGTACGCGCTCTCATTCCGGATCCGAGCCTCTCTACGCCGCTTGCGCTACGGCACCGATCGTCCACGCGTCATCATCGGCCATGCGACCAACTCCTATTAGAGACGCATTCCGCCGACCTCCGGATTATTCCCTTGCAAACCGGCGGAATCAAAGGAGCCGCATTATGAGTGACATCGACGAAAATTCGGACCGCAGGCTGTCCGATACTTCCGAAAAGTACGAAGGAACGGAACATTACACGCTTGTCAAAACCAAAGACGGATGGCATGGCGACCCAGACGGTTACAGCTGGCAATGGTTCGACTTCCCCGACATCACATTCACCGATGACGGCGACTGCCATTTCGAACTGGAGCCGAAGCCATCGACATGGCGGTCGAACTTGACACCTACCGGGAATTCCTCGCCATCCTCTCCAGAGAGATAGAAAAACTCCGCCAGCAAATCGACGGTTAGACAGGCAAGCCCGAATCCGCCCGCGGGACATCGCGGGCGGATGCCTCCGGCGGCCAGAGGACGACTACCGCCCTCTGGACTCCACGCGCCGGGAACCG
>ENA-OQHA01001131-OQHA01001131.1-human-gut-metagenome-genome-assembly--contig:-NODE-1131-length-10952-cov-1.796952_pt1 | contig 10952 bp, 15 predicted proteins | sample MGYA00242558_ERZ504707 | MGnify/ENA primary metagenome ERZ504707 (study PRJEB26092, sample SAMD00036197) | human gut metagenome | host: Homo sapiens | study: EMG produced TPA metagenomics assembly of... | reverse complement strand
CTTTTTGCAGTACCCAACGGCGGAGCGCGGAACAAACGGGAAGCCGGGATATTGAAGGGCGAAGGTGTTACTGCCGGGGTAGCCGACATGATACTGTTAAAACCTTCGGGCGGCTTTGCTTCCCTTTGTATTGAGTTCAAGACCGAAGAAAAGGGCAGTACACAGCGCGAAACACAAAAGCAATGGCAGAAGGCAGCGGAAGCCGCCGGAAACAAGTATGTTATTTGCCGTTCTTTCGATGATTTCAGAAAAGAAGTAATAAGTTACTTATTCCCGAAAAGTAGGGAGCGTGAAGTTTTGGCGAAGTTATTTTAGGTTTAGCGTATCACTTTAATACGCTAAACCTTTTATTTTGCAGCAAAACCAAAACGAGGGCAATAACGGGGATTGTTCGTCGGGTCGCGTTACCGCCGTTGTTGGTTTGTTTATTCAGGCTTTACAAAAGCATCATATAGCTGATAGCAACGGCTAAGAGCCGAAGCGGGGCGCGGCGTAAAAGACCACGCCCTTTTTTATTAAAAACGATTTAATATGGCAAAGATTAAAAAGACAAAAATAGAAGACCTTATACCGGACGACTTGAATTTCAACAAAGGTACGCAGTTCGGACAAAGCATGATAGAAAAAAGCCTGCGCACATTCGGCGCGGGGCGTTCAATCCTGCTCGACAAAAACAACAAGATTATAGCCGGAAACAAGACTACCGAAGGCTTTGCAAGTGCAGGCATGGAAGATGTTATTATAGTCGAAACAACCGGAAACGAACTTGTAGCCGTAAAGCGCAACGATATAGACTTAGATACAAAGGAAGGGCGCGAACTTGCGTTAGCAGACAACGCGACAGCCGCCGCTAATCTTGATTGGGACGAAGAAGCCATAGCTAAGGCAAAAGAAGACTTCGGTATAGATAACGAAGCATGGGGCGTTCCGGTAGATTTTGGGGAAGACAGCGAAGGGGATGAAAATCCGGAAAAACAACTTAAACGCCTTAAAGACGACTTATTTTGCCGCCGTTTTCTGTATTGAATACCGTACCGCCGAATGGCAGGAACGCCGCCGGGCATGGCTGGAAATAGGCATAAAAAGCGACAAAGGTAGAAGCGAAGATTTGACTTTTGCAAAGACAGCGCAACCGCCAATATTTTACGATACCAAGAACGCATTACGCGAAACTTTAGGCAGAGAACCACAGACGGAAGAAGTGATAGCGGAAATGGAGCGTTTAGGGCTTAAAACAATGACTACTACAAGCATATTCGACCCGGTATTAACCGAACTTTCTTACCGTTGGTTCAACATTGAAGGCGGGCGGATATTAGACCCGTTCGCTGGGGGCAGCGTTCGCGGTATAGTAGCGGCAAAGTTGAACGATGCCTTACGTCGCAATGATTTAAGCGAAGCCCAAATTAAAGCCAACAAAGCAAACGCGGAAGAAGTGTTAGGCATAAGCTACCCATTCTTTCCCCAATGGACGGTAGGCGATAGTTCCCAGCTTGAAGACGTTCTTAGCACGAATGGGATAAGTGGCGATTTCGATATGATTTTCTCCTGCCCACCTACGCGGATTTGGAAGTATATAGCAATGATCCGCGCGATATTTCAAACATGGACTATGCGCAATTCATTGAAACGTACAAACGTATTATAAAACAATCCTGCTCCCGGTTGAAGAATAACCGTTTCGCGGTTTTTGTCGTCGGGGATATACGGGATAAGAAGGGCATTTACAGAAACTTTGTAAGCCACACAATAGAAGCGTTTACAGGGTGCGGTCTTCATTATTACAATTCCCTTATCCTTGTAAACCAAATAACCACTTGCAATAAGGGTGCGGCGGCAGTTTAACGGTACGCGCAAGGTAGGAAAGGTTCATCAAAACGTGTTAGTCTTCTGTAAAGGCAGCGTAGAAGAAACAATAGATAGTTTTGAAGAATTGCAGGTTAAAAAAGCATTGGAAATATTCAACAAGAGCCGGGAAAATAGCAACCTGCATGATGATGTATTAGTATTCTACAAAGGCGACCCGAAAAACATTAAAGAAGATTTCGGGGAACTTCATATAAGCGACGAATTACCACAATAACAACGTAAGCCATGAAATCTAAAGAAGGTAATAATAATACGGCAAAGAAAGGCAGAAAGACCAAATACACGCCCAAAATAGTAGAGCGTATTTGTGAACTTGTAGCAAAGGACACTTACAGCGTACCGGAACTTTGCCGCGCCGTTGGCATTGACGAAGCGACCTTCTACCGTTGGAAGAATGATAAAAGCGAGTTTTGCGAAGCATTAGAAAAGGCAGAAGATAAACGTTTAGCCTTCTTTGCCACAGAAGCAAAACGAAGCCTTTTAAAAAAGATACAAGGCTATACGGTGCAGGAAAAGCACATAGTAACCGTAGGAAGCGGAAAGTTCGATGTAAACGGGAAGGAAATACCGCGTATAAAGGAGCAAAAAACAGTAGATAAGCATTTCCAGCCGGACACAGCGGCGATAATATTCACGCTTACCAACGCAGAACCGGAACGCTGGCGCAACCGACAAAACGCGGAAGTTACCGGGAAGGACGGCAAAGACCTTATACCGCCCGCCCGTACATTGACGAAAGAAGAAGCTAAGGAACTATTTAAAAAGTTGGATAGTGAGTGCTAAAGGGATAAGGGATATAGACGTAATACGTACCTTTGTTTTGCAGGGAACGTTAAACTTTACGCGGTACTTCTTCAAGATTAGGCAGAAGCGAAAGTTTGTTATAGGCAAACATCATAGGGAAATAGCTGCCGCGCTTGATAAAGTGCTTTGTGGGGAAATTACGCGCCTTATCATAAACATTGCACCGCGATACGGAAAGACTGAATTAGCGGTTAAGAACTTCATAGCGGAAGGGTTGGCTATAAACCCGAAGGCTAAGTTTATTCATCTTTCCTATTCCGACGACTTAGCCCGCGACAATTCGCGCGGCGTGCAGGACATTATAAACGAACCGGAATACAGACGCATTTTCCCGGCTACTATACCGACTTCCACCAATACAAAGAAGTGGTACACGACCGAGGGCGGCGGCTTGTATGCCGTTTCTTCCGCTGGGCAGGTTACGGGCTTCGGCGCGGGGTTGGTTGATGAAGAAGAAAACGACGAATTGGCAAAAGAAGTTGAAGAACTTGATGGGTTGAAGCTGACGGCTTCGGCGGCGCAATTATTATAGACGACCCCATAAAGCCGGACGACGCACGTAGCGCACAAGTCCGCGAGAAAGTAAACAACAAGTTTGAAACAACGATACGAAACCGCGTAAACAGCCGCAAGACCCCGATAATAATTATTATGCAAAGGTTGGATGAAGACGACCTTTGCGGCTATTTGCAACGCCTTGAACCGGACGAATGGACGGTATTAAGCCTTCCGGTGATAGAAACGGGCGAAGACGGAAAAGAACACGCGTTATGGGAGTTCAAACATACGCTACAAGAACTATATAACCTTCGTGAGAAGAACGTTTTACGTTTTTGATACCCAGTACATGCAGAACCCGACACCATTAACCGGGCTTATGTACGAACGCGAATTTAAGACCTACGAGGTACAGCCCGTTACCCGGAAGCGAAAGGTCAAAGCTACATAGATACGGCAGATACGGGCGCGGACTTTCTTTGCTGTATTATCTACCTTGAAACGGAAATAGGAAACTTCATTATTGACGTGTACTACACACAGGCAGCAATGGAAACAACCGAACCGGAAACAGCGCGCAGGCTTACCAAGTATAAGGTAGAAGAAGCCATAATAGAAAGCAACAATGGCGGGCGCGGCTTCTCCCGGAACGTTGAAGCGCAATGCCGCATATTAGGCAACCGGGAAACTTCCTTTACGTGGTTCCACCAATCAGAAAACAAGGAAGTGCGCATATTCAACCACTCGGCAGAAGTGCAGAACCTTACTTACTTCCCGAAAGGTTGGGAACATCTTTTCCCACAGTTCTATAAAGCGATAACACAATACAAGAAGACCGGAAAGAACGCACACGACGACGCGCCGGACGCATTGACGGGAACGATAGAGAAACGCGGAAGCCAACCCCAAAAACTTAATAGAATATTTCGATAACTTAAATATTTACAGCTATGACAATAGAAGAACTATTACAAAGCGAAGACATTAGCAAAGTCGTTAGTGAATTGAGAAACGGACGTTTGAGTGTGGAACCGAACACAAAGGAACACGTCGCGCAGTACGACCCGAAGCAGCACGATATAAATGACGCGCAAAAGCGACCGGACAAACTTGTAGTAATTGATAAGGACAGCGACGAATAACGGCGAAGTCAAAACGTGAACCCGAACGTAGAACAGACTACGGAACAAGGGTTTAGAATAGAACCCGTAGCGCGTATAGCATTGGCTATTCAAAAGTTGATAGTAAAACGCGCCGTAGCTTTTACGTTCGGAAACCCGGTTACTTATGGAAGTAACCCGGAAGGGGAAGACGAAAAAGCTCTTTTGAAAGCTATAAACCGAGCCTTCCACGACGTTAAGGAAAAGACACTTAACAGACGGATAGCGCGAAGCCTTTACAGCACGACAGAAGTAGCCGAACTTTGGTATCCGGTAGAAGTGCCTGAACACGAAATCTACGGCTTCAAAACTACGAAAAAATTTAAGGTAGCCATATTCAGCCCGATGTTTGGCGATAGGCTTTACCCCTACTTTGACGACACGCGCGATATGGTTGCGTTTAGTCGCCAAATTTACGCGCAAAGACCGGGATATGATTACACGTACCTACTTTGAAACCTATACGAAAGACAAACACTATTTATGGTGTTGCGACGGTTTGGACGGGGAAGTAGCGGGTAAAAATTGGACTCTGGTAGAAGGCTTCCCGAAAGAATTAACAATAGGAAAGATACCCGTTATTTATGCCTGCCAGCCACAAGTAGAATGGGAAGACGTTCAAAGCCTTATAGACCGATTGGAAAAGTTGCTTTCCAACTTCGCCGACACGAACGACTACCACGCCAGCCCTAAGATTTTCGTACAAGGAAAGGTTATAGGATTTGCCCGGAAAGGGGAAGCCGGGGCTATCATTGAAGGGGAAAACGGGGCTACCGCGCAATATTTGGCATGGCAAAACGCGCCCGAAAGTGTTAAGCTGGAAATAGAAACACTCCTGCGCATGATTTACACCATTACGCAAACGCCCGACATTTCGTTTGATACTGTCAAAGGAATAGGTGCTATTTCCGGCGTAGCCTTACAACTCCTTTTCATGGACGCACATTTAAAGGTGCAGGATAAAAGCGAAATATTTTCAGACTATTTGCAGCGAAGGGTAAACGTACTAAAAGCCTTTTTCAAACAAGCGCATTTGGAATGGTCTAAGGCTTGCGACAATTTAATAATAGAACCCGAAATAGTACCTTACATCATCGAAGACGAACTTAGTAAGATAAACATTCTTACATCAGCAAACGGAAACAAACAGATTGCAAGCCGACGCGCCACTATTCAGCGTTTGGGATGGGCGGATAACGTGGACGAAGAAGAAAAGGCTATAATTAACGAAGAAGACCGGGAAAATAGCTATTATCAGAACGAACCGACTCTTTAGCTTTAACTACGTATTAAAATAATACGTTTTCTTTGATTTGTGCGCGTTTCTACCTTTCGGACATACAAACTAACGCAAAAGGAAAGAAACGCGCTTAAAACGCGATTTTTCAAGAAAATAACTATGGCAAAAGAAAACCAGCTTATAATACAGCTTCGTGGATTTGACGCGAAACACTACACAAGAACCGAACGCTACGCAAAGCAAGTAGCCAAGCTATACCAAACGGCGGCGGATGAATTTGCCAGCCTTGCGGGAAAGATTAACCTTCCGGCTGGTGGAACGTTTAACTTTGACGACTTCCCGAAAGCCAAGAAGCAGCGCGCGGCATTGTTACCCGACTTGCCGGAAAGATTGAAGCCGTAGTTACTTCCGGGCAACGCTCCGAATGGCTGGCAGCATGTCAGAAGAACGACGCTTTTTTAGCTTCCATACTTCGGACTTCCAAACTAACCAAAGAAGAAGCCGAACGTTACCAAGCGCGTAACCTTGAAGCCTTAGTGCATTTCAGAAACGTAAAGAAAACGGTTTGAACCTTAGCCAAAGGGTTTGGAAGTATGCCGAAGAATTAAAAGACGCTATGGAATTGGGCATAGACGTAGGATTAGGGGAAGGAAAAAGCGCACAGCAATTAAGCCGTGATTTGCGACAATACTTGAATGAACCCGACCGACTTTATAGGCGAGTACGCGATAAAGGTGGCAACCTGCGACTAAGTAAGGCGGCAAAGATGTACCACCCCGGACAAGGTGTTTACCGTTCTTCAGCAAAGAACGCCCAGCGATTGACACGCACCGAAATAAACATGGCGTACCGGGAAAGCGAATACTTACGATGGCAACAGCTTGATTTTGTTGTAGGCATTCGCGTAATGCTTAGCAACAACCACACTATAAAGAACTCAAAAGGCGAACCTGTTCCGTTCGTGGATATTTGCGACACGTTGGCAGGGGATTACCCGAAAACATTCAAATTTGTAGGGTGGCATCCACAATGCCGCTGTTTCGCCGTTCCCATCATGGCGGATTACGACGAATACAACAAGAACCGGGCTAATAGGCTAAAAGCGATTGTTAAGGGCGCACAGTATAAAAGCCTTCCTTCACGACGGACAGTTAAGGACGTACCTAAAGCCTTTCGGGATTACATCAGTAGCATTGAAGAACGTGCGAAGGGCTGGAAATCTATGCCTTATTATATTCGCGATAACTTCAACGGCGGAAAGATTAGCGGCGGGTTGAAAACTGGGATAGCAAGTAAAGCAATGAATACCGTAGAACCATGTACGGAGTTTGACAGCGATATAGCTTATTACAAGCGTTGGGCGTATTCCTTCGGTTTGGATGTTTCAGCTTTAGACACTTTACGCAATTCCGGTAACAGAACCGCACTGACCGGGGAAATAGACAAAGTAGATAACGTACTACTTCAACGAAAACGGGAATGGCTTATGGCGATAAGCGACCTACGGGACTTTATAGAAAAAGACATGAAAGGCTTTGCTGACCTGCAAAAGAGTACACAAGTATTATGAACGCCAACGAAATACATACTTCTAACTATTACGGCGATTGCATCCCAAAGCTACAACAAGCATTATCCAAAGCTAAGACAGATTTACAGAAGGCTAAAGCGGAAGCAGCCAAAGGCGGAGATAACCCGCATCCGGCATTAAGAACCGCCTATACATCGGATGCACAAGTAGATGAAACCTTTGCAAAGATAAACAAGGAGCTTACCGAAAAATGGTTTGAAAACGGAGATTTAAGACTGTCCCCAACGAAAAGAACGGGCGTAAATGGCTTTACATACATGGACGGGCGTTTATCATTAACGCCGGATAGATTAGCCGGGGTAAAATCTGCATTAGCCAAGATAGCTACAAGGCATTCGGCAGACATAACAAAAGGAGAAGCAGACGCTATGGCTACATTTTGGCATGAGATTACACATAATAGGAACAAACCGGGAAATATGTACCTTACCGATACGCAACGGCGTTATATGGAATTGGCAAACGAATTTGTATCACGTAAGACCCTACCGGAGTTTTACAAGAAATTAGGATGTCCCAAAACACCTTATCCCGAATTTATTACCAACCGTAATTCTACCGGATATAATACAATGGTTAATAATTACGATTGGGTTATAAGTAACTTCGGGCTTGACGCTAATAAGTATTAGCTACGGTAAAAAGGAATCTATATAACGAAGTTTATTCCGACCAATTAACCGGATTGAAACAAGGTTTGTTAGATGGTGGGTTAAAACGTTTAGACGGTAAGAAGGTTAGCAAATCAGACTTAAACAACATCTTAAAAAGCTGTTGCTGCGGACGGGCAACGCTTGAAAATTGGCTAAAGCAAAACGGATATATGAACTAAGGGGCTTATTACCCCTTAGTCTATAATATAGCCTTTCTTCATAGCCTTACCGTTTTCTTCATCCCGTTCTCTTTCCAATTCGGCAGCAAAAGAAGAAGCCGCCACTTCTAATTGCTTATCGCCAATTTTATAAGCAAGGTATTCAATATCACGCGCTTTATTTATCGGATGACATGTTTTTTTATAATATTCCACGCGATTACTATCTTTAATACTTATCCCGGTTATTTCTTCAATAATAGCCGGATAGTTGGAAAAATCAAATACGGTTTTGTTTTTTAGTTCTTTTGTTTTCATAACAACGTGTTTTAATTCAGTTCTTCGGATGGTTGGGGCATTCCGGGAACAGACGGATAAAAGGAAGAAACTAATTCATCAAGTTTGCCTATTTCCTTAAACAGTTTACGGGTATAGTACCAGCGAGTAAGAAAGCAAGCCTTATTAACTTTATCTGTCAGTTTTTCTATATAAGCCAATTGAATGGAAACTACTTGCTTTTGCATACAATCGGCAGCTATGCTACATGCTTCCCCAAATTCGGAAGCGGCTTTAGCCATATCATTAAAAGCATTAACACAACCGTTAGCAAATTCTTCTACGTTCATATTTTAATTAATACCTTTTAAAAGAGTTATAAAATAGTTCTACAAATTGTTCCGGCGTATTGATTTCGCGTTTTTGAAACATTACCGCTTAATATACTCCGGCTTCGACAAAGAGATACTAACGCCGGGGGCTTCTTCTTTCCATCCCATACCTACCCTAAAGCCATAACCGTCAAAAATACCAGATACCCGGTAAACCTTACCGCCTTCCAGCCATTCCAAAGAGAAAGCCCCGTTCTGCGTTCATAGAAATACTGTTAAGCGGTTGCTTCTTAATTACACGCAGAAAATTGCCTTTAAATATTTGCCAACGACAACGGTTGTACGCTTCATCAAGACGAAGCCCGCCCCATTCGATATTTACGTGCCCGGCTTCCGCATCTGCATTATTTATCCAATTATCGGCTACCAAACGTTCAGACCAGCCGTTAGCGTTTAAATATTGCTTCTTTTCAGCGTTGGAAGTTGCAGTAGGTGTAATTATATGCTTCATCCTTGACTATACTTAGTTTCAACTTCAACATGGGAAATCCGTGTATCGACAATTTCGCCCGTTTCAGATACATACGGTTGCACCTCTACGCAGCCTTTGAAGATTACGGACGTACAGAACTTAACGGCAAATTCTTTCAGTTGCGCCGTTATAGCAAGTTCTAAATTAGCCTTGGCACTAAAGAAGGCTTCTTCCTGTGTGATTTGTTTTCCTTCCATACAAACAACTATTTATCAGACACAAAAGTAAACCTTAGTTTTGATATAACCAAAATTGAAGACCAAAGGCTGGGACACAAAAAAGGGACAATAGCAGCCATACAATAGCAGGCGTTACCGTCCCCAATGGTACAATCATAACCAAACGTTACCAAGCATTACCAACCGGAAAAAGCAATAGCGAAAAATGCTCAAAACGTATTACTTTAATTCGTCTTCCTTCTTTCCCGACAACTACTATCTTCATCAAGCCAACGCGTCCGGCGTTCAAGCCGGAAACTTTCAACCGTTGTATAGCAGTATTAACATAGATACGGGTTAGTTCTTCGGCTTTTTCTTTCCTTTTAGCTCTGTTCTGCCTTGCGCTTACTATACGAGCCACAAGAACAATAAAAAGAGCCAGTACAAAGCACGCAAGCGCAATAAAGCCCAAAATAGTTTCTACTTCCATTATTCCACGTCTATTACTTCTACAATACTTTCGACTTCAACCCATTTGTTATGGTCTTTGCTTGAAAGGTCAAACGATACACTTAACGTACATTGCCCGGATTTCTTAGGAGAATACGAGATAGTAAAAGGCTGGGTGGTAGAAACGCCGATTACTTCATTTCCAACGTTGGGTGTGTTTAAGTAGTAGGTAACTTTTTCAACAGAACCGTTTATAATTTTCATTAATTCAGTGTCAGACAAACAGAACGGCGCAAAATTCACAGAATACGTACGCCCAACATAAACGCTATTCAGTTGTTCAATACTCCCAACTTCACTAAAAAAGGCAGAAGCCCGGACGGTTGTAGAAAGGTAGTTTGGTTCTTCTTCGGGTTCATTATTTGAGGTTGAGCAACCGGAAAGTAACAAACCCGGAAGGAGCAGGAAGGAAAGTAATAACTTCTTCATTTTATTTGCTAACTTTGCACCCACCGCCCGAAGCAGATATTACACTTTACTACATAAAGAAAGCGCGGACTATATAGGTTTACATATTTGAGGCATCGCCAAACGCCCAACGAAAATAAACCGTATAGCCGCGCTTAGCCGATATATCAAGCATGGATATACGACACCAGCGCGTTAAAAGGCTCTTTTCGTTATTTGTTAATTTGGCGATTTTCAAATATAAAGACCTAACGCTTTCCATTCATTACCGGATTTCTCCCCGATAACAAGCGCAAAGGTATCAAATAATTAGCACAGTGCAAACAAAAAACATACAATTAGCCAAAACAACCGAAAACAACCGGGTGGTTGATTTTTCAACCGAAACAACCGAAGGGTTGAAAAAACAAGCGAAAACAACCGAAAACAACATTGATATGATATGTAATGATATGATTTAATAATTATCTTTCTCTTCTTCTTAATGGTGTGCGCGAGAGAAAAACGCAAAGGGGAAATGAAGCGATTTAAAGCGCGTCCATATTACCGACTACTAAACACACGCAGAAGCTAATTAATTTCAATGTCGGGCAAATGAACAGGCAATGCAGTGGTTTTATACGCCTATTTCTTACCGCCTACTCTTTTTCAAAATTGGAAGTTTCGGTGAAGTGTTTGCTTCCTATTTTTTAAATCCGTATTACCTTAATACGCTACCTTTGCTTCGGTTTAACAAAATAGTTTATGAGCGAATTACAAGAAC
>ENA-OQHA01001130-OQHA01001130.1-human-gut-metagenome-genome-assembly--contig:-NODE-1130-length-10961-cov-2.150545_pt1 | contig 10961 bp, 15 predicted proteins | sample MGYA00242558_ERZ504707 | MGnify/ENA primary metagenome ERZ504707 (study PRJEB26092, sample SAMD00036197) | human gut metagenome | host: Homo sapiens | study: EMG produced TPA metagenomics assembly of... | reverse complement strand
GTAACGGACCGTAGCTACTTCATGGCAGTCTAACAAGTTCCTGAACCCAGTTACAGACGGTGTGTACTTCCAATTCTTCATTTAAATGGATATAAGATCAGTAACCCTACTATCTTCTCTCGTATTTCCCACGAGGAAGTTGAGAACTTCTTCAAAGGATGTGGATGGAAACCTTACTTCGTAGAAGGCGATGATCCGATGACAATGCACAAGAAGATGGCAGAAACAATGGATACTGTTATCGAAGAAATCAAAGCAATCCAGAAAAATGCACGTGAGAACAATGATCCAGAACGTCCGGCATGGCCAATGATCGTTCTGCGTACACCAAAGGGATGGACTGGACCAAAGGTTGTAGATGGACAGCAGATCGAAGGATCTTTCCGTGCACATCAGGTACCACTTACAATGGAAAGTCCAGAACATCTGGAACTCTTAAAAGAGTGGCTGGAAAGCTATCATCCGGAAGAACTCTTCGATGAAAACGGACGCCTGATCCCAGAACTTGCGGAACTTGCACCTAAGGGAGATGCCCGTCTCGGAGCTAACCCACATGCAAATGGTGGATTATTATTAAAAGACTTAAGACTTCCTGATTTCCGTTCTTATGGAATCGAAGTTGAACCAGGTAAGACAAAGGCTCAGGATATGATCGAACTTGGCGGATATATCCGTGACATCTTCGAATTAAACGAAGAGAACAAGAACTTCCGTATCTTCGGACCTGACGAAGTATGTCTAACCGTTTATACAAAGTATTTGAAACACAGAACCGTGACTGGAATGCCGGACTTCTTGACACAGACGATTGTCTTGCAAGAAACGGACGTATCATGGATGGTATGTTAAGTGAGCATATGTGTGAAGGATGGCTGGAAGGTTATCTGTTAACAGGACGTCACGGATTCTTCGCAAGTTACGAAGCATTCATCCGTATCGTTGACTCTATGGCAGCTCAGCATGCAAAATGGTTAAAAGTATGTAACCAGCTTTCATGGAGACAGCAATTGCTTCTCTTAACTTCATCCTGACATCAAATGTATGGCAGCAGGATCACAACGGATTTACACATCAGGACCCAGGATTCCTGGATCACATCGCTAATAAAAAAGCAGATGTTGTCCGCATGTATCTCCCACCGGATGCTAACTGCTTACTCTCTTGCTTCGATCACTGTATCAAGAGCAAGAACTATGTCAACGCTATCGTAGCTTCAAAACACCCAAGCTGCCAGTGGTTATCTATGGAACAGGCTGTTAAGCACTGTACACAGGGTATCGGTATCTGGGATTGGGCAAGTAACGACTGTGGTGAAGAACCAGATGTTGTTATGGCTTGCTGCGGTGACACACCAACTCTTGAAACAATGGCTGCTGTTACAATTCTTCGTGATGAAATGCCAGAACTCAAGATTCGTGTTGTTAACGTTGTTGACCTGTTCAAGATGGAATCAGATCACAAACATCCACACGGATTAAGTGATGCAGAATATGATGCAATCTTTACAAAAGATAAACCGATCATCTTCGCATTCCACGGATATCCGACACTGATCCATGAACTTACATACGAACGTAACAACCACAATATTTCCGTTCATGGATATCAGGAAGAAGGAACGATCACTACACCATTCGATATGCGTGTACAGAACCAGATCGACCGTTTCAACCTGGTAAAAGATGCTATCATGCACTTGCCACAGCTTGGCAACAAGGGATCATTCCTGATCCAGAAGATGAACGACAAGCTGGTTGAGCACAAACAGTACATTGCCGAATACGGACAGGATCTTGAAGAGATCCGTAACTGGGAGTGGCATAAATAAAAAAAGTCCTCTATTGATTAGTTTGTTTTAATATAATAAAAGCCCGGAAGCTTACAATATTTTACTCCAATTCGATACCTTTATCTTTTATCTGATCATTATTGATCATCCGAATTTATGTAAGCTTCCGGTTTTTACATTTCTTTTTCTTTCAGGAATTTCTGAATTCTTTTGCCGCGATACTTTGCGGATATTCCATGTCGTAGATCAGTATGATATTACGTTCCGGCAGCTTTTCTTTCACTTTGATCTCAAATACCTGTCCGGACTTAAGTTCCGAGTCTGCAAATTCCGCCGGGATGAAACCAAGTCCCAGATTGTGCCTTACCGCCGGAAGTATCATATCCGTCGTTGCAAGCTCCATATCCGGTGTAAATGTCAGACTGTTCTTCTCAAAATATTCATTTAGAAAACGTCTGGTAATCGTCTCTGCAGTCAGACTGATCCACGGATAGGACACCAGTTCCTTAAGTGAGACCTCTTTCCCTTCATCCTTTAATTCTCCAAATCTGTTTCCACTGATCAGGATATCATGATATTTTCTCAGAATCTTCATCCGAAGAGGTTTTGCTACCTGAAGGTTCGCCGATACAAATGCAAGGTCTACTTTTCCTTCTTTTACTGCATTCACCGACTCTGTCGTACTGTTATTCAGAATCTTAAACCTCACATTCGGATACAGGCTGTTGAATTCTTCCATTGCCTGAAAAAGATAACAGTGAAGTGCCGTCTCCGTAGCGCTGATATAGATCGTTCCGTTCTCCAGCGAGATCAGATTACTCAGATCATTCTCTCCTTTGAAAAACTGGGCACATCCTGCCGCTACATATCCATAAAATGTCCGGCCTTCCGGAGTTAGCTGCATTCCGGTCTTACTCCTCGTAAATAAGCGGCAGCCAAGTTCATTTTCCAGTTTGTGTATGGTACGCGTGACTGCCGGCTGGCTGGTCTTCAGTACCGTTGCCGCCTTGGTAAGATTTTCATATTTTGCTACATAATAAAATATTTTGTAATATTCAAAATTTGAATTCATAATAAAAACTACTCCTCTTCATCTCTCACTATATTTTAAAAAATAAGTGAAAAATGTCAAGTGATATCTTCCTTCTCCACCGCTGTCAACTTTTTTTATATACTTTTACATATTCAAAAAGAGATCTGACATATCCAAATGCCAAATCTCTTTTTGTTCTTATTAACCTTTTACAGCTCCGGCTGCAACACCTTTGATAATATGCTTCTGACAAGCCAGATAGAAGATAACTACCGGAATTACCGCAAGGATCAGCGCTGCCATAACAGCACCCATATCTACACGTCCATAACTTCCCTTCATATACTGGATCGCAATTGAGATTGTCTTATACTTATTCAGATCCAGTACCAGGTATGGAAGCAGGAAGTCGTTCCAGATCCACATCGTCTCCAGGATCCTACGGAAATGTATGTCGGCTTCATGATCGGAAGTACAACAGAGAAAAAGGTTCGAAGTGGTGTACATCCGTCGATCATTGCTGCTTCTTCAATTTCCAGTGGAATGGATTTTACAAATCCGCAGAACATGAATACTGCAAGACCTGCACCAAATCCGAGGTAAATGATGATGATTCCCCAAGGTGTACGAAGACCGGTACGGTCAGCTACCAGCGATAAGGTGAACATAACCATCTGGAACGGAACAACCATGGAAAATACGCAGAGTAAATATAACAGTTTTGTAAACTTACTGTTTACTCTTGTAATATACCATGCACACATAGAAGTACATACAAGGATTACAAGTACGGAACCAACTGTGATAAATACAGTCCAGCCGACTGCACTCAGCAGTTCATATTTGTCAATTGCGGACAGGAAGTTATCGATTCCTACCCATGTCTGCTTTGTCGGGAGTTTGAATGGTTCTTTGTTGATAAATACTTTATTTTTAAATGCGTTGATCAGCACGATCAGGATTGGCATGATATATACAATACCGATGATCGTAAATGCACCTGTTCCAAACCAGCTTAATTTACTTGTCTTTTTCTTCATTACTGCTGTACCTCCTTAGAACGTGTTGCACGTAACTGGATCATACCGATCACAACTACGATTGCAAAGAAGATGACTGCCTTCGCCTGTCCGACTCCTTCCCATCCGGTACGTCCATAGAACGTATTGAAGATATTAAGCGCCATCATCTCAGACATCTTAGACGGTTCACCGGCTGTCAGGGACAGGTTCTGATCGAATAACTTGAATCCGTTTGTAATTGACAGGAACATACAGATCGTGATCGATGGCATCATCATCGGGATTGTTACCTTGAATAATGTCTGGATCTTATTTGCTCCGTCAATCTCTGCTGCTTCAATGATATCACCAGGAATAGACTGAAGACCCGCAATATAGATGATCATCATATAACCGATTTGCTGCCAGCTGACCAGAATGATCAGTCCCCAGAAACCATACCACTCATTCAGAGCAAGTGCGGTACCATATCTGGAAAGAACTCCGTTAAAGATCAGCTGCCAGATATATCCAAGTACGATACCACCGATCAGGTTCGGCATGAAGAAGACCGTACGGAAGACATTTGTTCCATGCATTTCTTTTGTCAGTGCCATTGCAAGTGCAAATGCTATGATGTTAATGATCAGAAGAGAGGCAATCGCGAACAGTACGGTATACCAGAATGAATGACGGAATGCCGTATCTTTCAGTGCTTCTATGTAATTTGAAAATCCTACGAATTTCGCGTCTGTTACGGTTGTAAATTTACAAAATGAAAGCCAGATTCCCATAATAAAAGGAACGATAAAGCCAAGAATAAATGCAAAAAAACGTTGGAAGCACGAAAATCGGCATATAACGTTTGATGGATTTTTCCATAATAAATTCCTCCTTCCATGCAGAGAATCTCCGCTTCATTTCCCTGCACTTTTTCATAAAAGCGGCGGGTGTTTCTTGCAACCGCCCGCCACTACGTCCACTTCATATAACTATTTTGTATTGTTACATTTTATTTTATTTGCTGCTGCAGCTTCTTTTGCCCATCCGTCACGAATGCTGTGTAAGCTTTTGCCCAGTTTGCATCTGTCGGATCTGCTGCGTAACTTGTCAGTGCAGAACCCACTCCGTTCTTCCACTCTTCTGATGGCATTGTTGAGAAGTTCCAAGATACAGGAGTCTTTCCGTCTTCTGTATATTTGTTTGCTTCGTTAACAAGTACGTTGTCTGATTTCAGGTTCTTCTTAAATGGAATTGTGAATCCCATGTCTTTGCACATTGCCTTTACACCATCATCAGATGTTACACACCAGTTCATGAAATCAAGTGTTGCCTGAATGTCGTCTTCAGATGCTTTGGAGTTTACACACCAGTAGTTCTCTGTACCTGTACAGATTCCCTGATCTTCTTCGCCTTCTACACCGATGTAGATTGGAAGGATTCCAAGATTGTCATCTCCGACGTCTTTGATGTTGTTATATTCCCATGTACCATTCTGGTAGAAGACTGCATCACCTGTTACGAAATCTGCTGTTGCATCGTCAGCTGTCTTTGTAGAAAGTTCTGTTGGTTTGCAGGTAGCGTTGTTGATGTAGAGATCCCAGATCTGACGGTAGTTATCAAGGTATGTTCCTTTGATAGCATCTGTGTTATCGATTCCTTCATCTTTGTATTCATAGTAGATTGGAAGGTTTGCCAGATGAGTTTTGAATCTCCAGTCAGATGATCCGTCCATACCAGCGGATGTAAATGCTGAGAATCCAAGTTTGTCCTTATTTGCTGTGATATCTTCTACAACTTCTTGAAGCTGTCAAAGTTAGTGATATCATCAGCTGAGTATCCTGCTTTCTTTAACAGTTCTTTGTTGTAAATGATTCCGTAGCTTTCTATTACGTATGCGATTCCTGACATCTTGTCGCCGTCCATCAGTGCGAAATCATCACTTGTCAGCTGTTTTGCAACATCAGAATCTTTCAGATCGTAGCAATAATCTTTCCAGCTTGCAAGTCCAACCGGTCCGTTTACCTGGAACAGTGTCGGAGCATTGCTCTTAGCCATCTCAGATTTTAATGTCTTTTCGTATTCTCCGGATGCTGCTGTAAGTACTGTTACATCCACTCCTGTTTCTTTTGTATACTCTTTTGCCAGATCCTGCCACTGCTCATCCTGTTCTGGTTTGAAGTTTAAGTAGTATACTTTTCCTTTTGCGTCTTTCTTGTCTGACTTGCTGTCAGAAGAGCTTCCACATCCTGCAACCATTCCTGTTGCCATGGCTGCTACCAGCATTGCTGATACAACTTTACGCATTTTCATAATTCATTTCCCTCGCCTTTCTTTTTTTGAAACCTTCGTTTCTCTTGTTATCATTATATTAACAGAAATGCGCTCAAACCCTGTATCAATAAAACAACCTGATATACAAAAAAACATATCTATTGTTCTTCTTCAAACTGCCGGATGCTTTCGTCTTCTGCCTGCGTGAATTCCTGCTCCGTTATCTTTCCCTGTACCAGTTCCGCTAGACATTCTCCCAGTACATCCTCCTGCAGCAGTGAATTCCACTTCACCTGATAATTCGGTACAATCTGTGGATTTCCCGTATAAGCCTTCAGATAATCATCCAACAGCGTTCCTTCCTGTCTTGTCCTGCTGTTCAGCAATTCTTCTTTCTGTTCTTTATTCAATTTCGTTCTGAATTTGAGGAACTCAACTGCTCCTTTTTTCACCTTTTCACTATAAGTTGATACAACTGCCCAGCCGAATGTCTCCGGTGAGCCTATCAGTTTATTTTCAGGAAATGTAGAAAAACATACTTTTTCTGCATTTCCTCCGGAATCTGATCAATCATCCAGTAACCATTAGGTATCATCGCTGCATTTCCTGCCACGAAATTATCATAAGCTACGTCAAAATCATTATGTAATGCATCCTGGGTCGTATATTGGAATAATTTTTTTAATGTACCGGCTATCTCCAGCCCCGGTTTATTCTGATAGGTATCCGGATATAATTGCTTCATGAATGCCGCACCTTCTTCACTTCCTGCTACTTCTGCTGTTGCAAGCAGCATTGCGGCCCATGCTGTTCCTTCCGTATGCAGGGCAAGCGGCGTGATCCCTGCTGCTTTCAGTTTCTCACAACATTTCCAGAACTCTTCCCATGTCCCAGGAAATCTGCTGATTCCTACCTGTTCAAATAACTCCCGGTTCCAGAAAACCCCTGAACAGGCGAATGCCGCCGTGCTGACCGGACCCAGATAAAACTTTCCATCCTCTTCCCGGACCGATTCCATTACTGACGGTTCGATCATATCTTTCCATTCCTGATCTTCGTTAATGTAAGGTGTCAGGTCCTCGATCCTGCCTTTCTTGATCATCATCTGATAGAAAGACGGAAGCATACGCAGATCAGTGATAATAGCCGGTAATTCATCTGTCACATTCATACGTTTCAGATTCTTCCGGTATTCTTCCTCTGTCTCCATCACCAGTCCACATCTATATGATACTTCCTTTGTATGCCCTGTTGAACCGCTCCACCACTTCCTCTTCTCTCTTATTACCGGTACTGGAATCTACGGTAAGGATCATTGGGATCTCTACTACTTTATTCTTTTTTCTGGTCTTGTGTATCCTCTTTTCCCACACAGCCGGTCAGTGCTGCCAGCATGACGATCACCATCACTGCTGCCATAATCCGTCTACTGTTCACAGTTTTCTTTCCCGTCATCCGGGATTTGGATAACACAGACGGTTCCATTTGTATCCGATTCATAGAAAAATCTCACATCCTCCCCATACTTTAACCGCAGTCGCGTAATAATATTTATCACACCGTAACCATGTTTTTTGTCTTCAAAACTGTCTTTCATTTTTGATACCGGTATCTCTGACAGTCCGTTTAACTTCTCCGCCATCTGCTCTTCCATCGGAGTTCCGTTATTATAGACACTGAATGTAAGCTGTCCTGCCTGTTCAGTAACACTGATCCTTATCAGACCGCCTTCGAAGATATCACAAAATCCATATTTGACTGCATTTTCCACAATTGGCTGTAGGATCAGCTTTAATATCCACCTTGTTTTCAGTTCTTCTCCACATTCGATCTCATAGTGGAACAGATTCTCATTGCGGATCTGCTGGATCTCCATATAACTTTTTACATTTTCCAGCTCGTCTTCTACTGTCACAATCTCACGTCCTTTGCTCAGTGACAGACGCAGATACTTTGACAGTGCCTGTATCATCTTCATCGTCTTCTCTTCCCCGTTGATCCGCGCCAGCATATAGATGGTATCCAGTATTATAGAGAAAATGCGGATTAATCTGGCTGATCAGCGTATTCATCTCACTGATTCTTAGTTCTTTCTGCTGATTCTTGACCTCGTTTTGGAACTCTTCGATATTCTTTAACATCTCGTTATAGGCATGCCCGATCTTATCCAGTTCTGTGTCCGTATGGATCTGAATGGTATGTGTAAAATCATTTCCATCAAAACTTGTCATGGCATCACTGATCTGTCTGATCGGCCGGGTAAATGTCTGTGATGCATAAAGACTTAATACAAACGCCAGCACTGCGATCACCGCATAGATAGTGAGTAATACGATCAATATCTGCGTCATTCCCTGATTCAATACCATATCCGGCACCAGTGTAAAGATCACCATCCCTGTCTCTTCCTGCCGGTATGCCTGTAAAATCCCGCCTTCTATCTTTTTTCCCCGCACGATCACACCGGATTTTTTCGTTCTGGTCAGTTCCGTAATCTTCTTCATTGTCCTTTTTTCGATACTGAGATCTTCCGGTTCCTGCCGGATGCAAGTCTTTCCTTCCGGACTTATGATTCCCACTGCAACATCTTTTGCAATCTTCCTGTCTTTATCCATAACACTTTCCAGAAACTGTTGATTCATCTTCAGATACACGATTCCAGGTTCGTGTGCGTAATCCATACTATTCACATATCTTCCGATAAACAATGCTTCATCCCCCGTACCAAACAGGTAATCCCGGTCCAGATCCACTGCGTCTTCGCATACTCATCCCCCATTTTCTCACGCAGACCGCTGCTTTGAAAATCCGAATAACCAATCTGGGAATAGGATTTTTCGTAAACATTTCTTTTATTATCAATGTAGCAGTAATCAGCGACATGATTCAGATCTATATATGCAAAATATTTGCTCAGTGCATTCTTCTCTACTTCCTGCAGTTCTTTATTCCTCAGACTCTTCTGCACATCATTTTCCAGGATGATCTCTGCTGTCACGGCATCCGTCTTCCGGTAGAGATTATCCAGGGCTATCCCCATCTTTTCATTCATGATTCATACTTATCCACAATCACATCTGTCATATTCTGTCTGACATAAGTCCATACACAGATGCTTGAAAGAACCAGTGCCAGTATCAGAAGCGTACACATATACTTCAGATACTTTTTCTGGATTCCTGACATTTTACTTTTTTTCATACTTCATATTCCCTTTTGTAATCTCTCGGAAGCTGTCCTGTATATTCTTTAAACAAATGCGAAAAATAGGATGGATTACTGATTCCGACCTGCTCGCAGATATTACCGATGCTGGTTCTTCCGTCTTCCAGCAGTCTCTTTGCCAGCTCCATTCTACGCTGCAGCAGATATTGTTTGAATGTCATATGAAAGGTATTCTTGAATACCCGTCCAAAATATACCGGATTCAGATATACATGTGTCGCCACTGATACAATCGAAAGATCTTCATTATCCAGATGTTCATCTATATATGCCACAGCCGCTGCAATGTATTCTTTTGATCCCTTATTCTCTTTCTTTTCTGCATTTTCCAGTCTTTTTTCAATAGCAGTTCCCAGAATCTTGTAACAGACATCCACTGCTTTTGCCGCCTTTAAGTTTCTCATATTCGAATAATAATTTTCAAATTGCTGATTCAGTGATTCGTCCATCCCGTAACTGTCTTTTAACATGAATTCTGTCTTTACCATGATCTTGTGCATATACTGGCATTGCAGTTCTTCTCTGTGTGGCAGTTGGTAAATAAAATGTACAAATGCCTGCTTTAACTGTACGGCGTCGTTCTTCCGCACGCTGTTGACCACCATCATCTCTGCCTCCGCCGGATATGGGCTTTCCTCTTTTTCTTCAACAGTCTCCGGGATTGTAAATACTCCCGCTCCGGATGCATTTGTAACAGCGAACAATCTCTGCGCTTCTTCGAAACTTCTTCTGATTCCGCGGATCCCTTTATATGGTTTGGATATTGCTGCAATAACCGGGCTGTTCTCTTCTTTTTTTACCTCTTCCAGTAGTTCTTTCAGCTCATGTACCGCTGTGTTCTCCTGCGTCTTTACAATAAATGTACGATGTCCTTCTTCACTTTCGAATTTCCAGTATGTGAATCTCTCTGCGATCTTTTCTTCAATCATTCTGACCATGGAAAATCTCGAGGCTTCATATTCCAGTTCATTGGTAATCTTATAGGCCAGATCAAGATCTGCATATACTGTAATAAACCGGTCTCCTTCCTTCATGACATCCTGCAGCGTATGGAAGACTTCATCTACTTTTTCTTCCGGCAGCCGGTTCTGGACATATTTTTGCACGACAACCTGCAAAAATCCATCTCCGTCCTTTTTCAGAAGTCTCTCCCAGCGGTCATACTTCTCCTCATTTCGGATCTGATCTTCACAGATTTTACCGACATCTGTCATCGTCGCCTGTAATTTTTCATCTTCAATCGGCTTCAGAAGATATGCGAATGCCCCCAGATCACATGCCTTCTTCGCATATTCAAAATCCCTGTATGCACTTAATACCACGAACTGACATTCCGGGTTCTCTTTCTTGATTTCTTCCATTACCATAAGTCCGGAAATCTGTTTCATCCTGATGTCTGTCAGCACTACGTGTGGTTTTTTTTCGCGTATTACCTTTAACGCCTGCTCTCCGCTCTGCGCAAAACCAACCACCTCATATCCCATACCGTTCCAGTCATACGTCTTTACCAGACCCTCCAGCAGGATCGCTCATCATCTACGATCACCAGTTTTAACAACCCCATAGTACACCTCATACCTTTTATTAATACCATCTTAACATATTACAGCCTCATTCTATAATTTTTTATACTTTTTCT
>ENA-OQHA01001129-OQHA01001129.1-human-gut-metagenome-genome-assembly--contig:-NODE-1129-length-10979-cov-5.840675_pt1 | contig 10979 bp, 23 predicted proteins | sample MGYA00242558_ERZ504707 | MGnify/ENA primary metagenome ERZ504707 (study PRJEB26092, sample SAMD00036197) | human gut metagenome | host: Homo sapiens | study: EMG produced TPA metagenomics assembly of... | reverse complement strand
CTGCCGGTGGTGGCCGCTCCTGCCCGGCCAGACGCTCGGGTCGTGCAGGTTGCGTCCGCAACGCATGCAATGCCAGCCCTGACGTTGTAAGGCGACGTGTTTCGATTCCTGGAATTGCCGGTCGCTCATCGTCGCTCCCTTCCGAACTGGTCGAGCAGGTTGATGCAGGTCGAGCAGTCGCGTTTGATATCGCGGATGCAGTCAAGGTCCATATCGGCGAGCGCCGGGCCTTTGAGCGCGTCGAGTTCCAATCGGTCCGCGGCCTGGATGGCCGAGGTGAGGATGCCGGCCATGTGTGCGATGGTCATGGCGTTCATGCCGCCGCCTCCTGTTCGAACAATTGTTCGGCCAATACGTCGCCGGGCACGTTCGCGAGCTGACGGCGCAGCATGTCCGGATCCACGCCTTGGTTGAGCAGGTCGGCGACCTTGCATGCGAGCTCCATGTACGTGTCCGTGCCCTCGCAGGCTATCGGGCCGAGAACGCGTTTCACCTCTTCGCTGCCCACGTATACCGGCGAGTGCCGGTTTTGGGTGTGGCGAATCCGCGTTCCTTGCCTTTGACGAGCCAGTTGCGGAATTTCGCGTTCCAGTCGGCCGAGCATGTTCCCGAGTCGAGGGCACGGTCGCGGAATTTGTCGGCTTCGATGTCGCAGTCGATGCCGAGCCTGTCGGCGAGCGCCTGGTGTTCCTCAGAGGGTTTCCAGTCGGCTGGTATTGGGATTGGTTTTCTCGCGCGCGCGTTACTCTCTCTAGGTTCTATATAACTTTCTTCCTTATATAGGTTTGGGCGTAGTGATGCTGCGCCCCTAATTGCGCCTCTAACGGCTGTTTTTTGCGCCCCTAATTGCGCCTCTTGGCTGTTTTGGGGCGTAGTATGCTGCGCCTCGGATTCGTTCTTTTTTAGGGGCGCAGTTTTTGCGCCTCTAAAATCCTCCATGCTGAGGTTCCATACGATCGGACGGTGGCGTCCGTAGTGTTCGGTGAGCCTCTGGTCGCCCTTGACAATCAATCCGGATGACTCCAGGTCGTGCAATCCATGCTGGATGGTGCGGCGACTGTACGGTGAGAGCGCACAGGCGCTTCTGGGATGGGAACGCGCCACGGCCTTCGGTGTCGGCGTGGTCGGCGAGCGCGAGGAGGATGCGGAGAAGCGACCCTTTGGCCATTTCGGCGGGCACGTCGTACATGGCCCACTCCAATGCCTTCATACTCATGATTTCTCCTTAGAATTCCGGTTCGGATTCCGGCTTGCCGAAATCACCGAACGATGCCGATTTGTCCTGTGGCTGACCCCACGGGTCGGACGGCGGAAGCGAGGTGCCGGCAGCGGTGGCACCGCCCGTATAGCCTGCCGGGGCGGAGGACGGATTGCCATACGCTCCAGCCGTGCCACGCTGCGCCTTGGCTACCTGCGCGGTCGCATAGCGCAAGCTCGGCCCGATCTCGTCCACCTGCAATTCCATGGAAGTTCGGCGCTGATGCTGCTCGTCCTCCCATGAATGCTGCGTCAGCCTGCCCTGGGCGATCACACGCATGCCCTTTGTGCCAGGCTTTGCGCGCAATGTTCGGCCATGTCGCGCCACGCGGAGCAGCGCATGAACAAAGCCTGACCGTCTTCGAACTGGTTCGTGTTACGGTTCCAGGTGCGCGGGGTTGAGGCAATCGTGAAGCTGGCAACGGCTGCGCCGCTACCAGTGGTACGAATCTCCGGATCCGCGGTCAGATTGCCCACCACCGCGATAATCGTCTCACCAGCCATTAGAACCTACCTTTCACGGCGAGAGTCTTGATGATGCGGATGGTCTCGCACCATCCCTGGTCTTCACCATGTGCGACAACTGAGCTTCGCGCCTGATGGAAACTGTCACCAGGCATCACCTCCAACACCGGAGACGCCACCTCGGACACGAACCGGCCCACCAGTCCGGTGAACCGCACGCCCAACGATTCGAGGATCTCCAGCTCCTTCCACGCCTCGGTCTCCATCGCCCGACGGCACGCCTCCGCCACCGCCCTGTCGCCACGCGTCATCCCCTTCGTGCCGACGTCCTTGACCGGAGCGTTCGGACTGAAATGCCAATGCGGCAGAATCTCCTTCATCGGTTCCTCCTTGACCTTGATTGATATGAGATTGATTGATATGAGCCGGACCGCTGGGCGCCATGACAGCAAATAATCGCGCCCATCGTTCCCACACCCCCAAGAAAGCTGAACGAAGCGGGGATGCGGGCGGCGTTGACGGTCCGGCCAAGCGCCGGCGGCGGGATTCGAACCCACGGCGGACGGTGTGACGGCGGAAGACGTGAGAGTGAATGCGTGAGAGATGAAGGGACCACGCCTCCGCCATCCGTCCGCGTCCTTGTACGCCGGCGAATACGGTCAGACGTCGCCATCCACGTCATCGCGTGGAGCGAACCTGACCGTCAGCACAGGGCCGTGGCCAGATACACGCCCTCCACCACAAGCGCGCCCGTCAGGCCGCCGCCATGCCAGGTGAGCATGAGCGTCACGCTCACGACCAGGCCGACCACGGCCAGCGCGAACTTCAAACGCCTGAGCGTGTAGTTCGGCCTCCCCTTTTCAAACCTTTCCTCGATGCGATAATCGTTGTCCGTCATCTTGCGCCTCCGATCTTTTGAATGAATGTCCTTGCCTGGTCTTTTCCGATGCTCGCCAGCTCGTGGCTTCCGTCGACGTCGAGTTCCATGAGGCTGGCGCCCTTGCCCGTGACGCGAATCGCGTAGCCGGTCAAGCCGAACATGATCACCGTGTCCTTCGGCGGCGCGGGTGGCGTCAGCAGCGTTTCCTCGTCGATTCTCCTGAGTGCCATCACAGCTCCTTGTTAATCGTGTCGATGATGAGATCCACGATCCCGGTGACGTCAAGGTCGACGTAGCCGACGATGTGGCCGAGCTGCCTCATGGCCTCCGCATCCCCGTTGAATTGGTGGACGATTTCACCCTGGGTTTCGAATTCGTCGAACACCGCCTGCACACAAGCCTTGCGAATGCCGTTCATGCGACGCTCCTTGTGCAATTCGTCTCACCTTCCTCAAGCCATTCGGCCACGGCCGACTGCGGGTAAAGGATCATCCGCCCGTGCTTCACGAACCGAGGACCCTGTCCACGGAAACGCAACTGGGCCAGATACCCCTGCCGCGTCCGGATCTCCTCCGGCGTCTCGGCCCCGAAAAGCCTCGCCACCTGCGTGGTGGTCATCATCTGCTGCAAGACCATCACGCGCCTCCTTTGCGTGTGTGATGCCGGGCGGCGTTAGGAGAACCGCCCGGCCCCCTCCTAAAATCGGTGTCATCCCGCATTTCCGACGTGCGGCCGAACAGTTAGGAGAAGAATCATGCTCACACAGCGACAGGCACTCGAAGAGGCGAGAGGAAACATCGCCTGCGGAACCAGCATCGCCGCGCGAATCAAGGAGACCTCGCAGAATCCCGAGATTCGGGAACTCGCGAAGGCTGTCTATTTCATCGGATTCGGCAGCCAGCAGATCGTCAACGCCTTCACCGACTCCGGCAGGATAAAGGATCTCTAGAAGGAAACGGCAGACGGCTTCCATCTGTCCAAGCACGGCGGCGGCAGCGGCGGCCTCCCTCAACTGCTCGAGGCCTCTGCCGCCGATCGACGACATGGCGAAGGTCGAATCAATGAGGTCGACGCTTGTCTTCGGCTGCGTCGCGGTGATGAGACGGTTCCTCAAATCATCGAACGCGGAGAGCATTGCCCTTTGCATGTTCTTGTCCATCACGCACCCGCTTCCAACGTCGGCTGGGTACGACCCCAGTACCGGTCGATGAAATAGCGCTGCCCCTTGCCCGTGACCTTCGGGGTGCGGCTGACCGTGGTGTGTCCATCCGCATGGGTGACGGTGGTCTCCTTGATGCGGAACAGGCCGAGGTCCATCGCACGCTGTGTCGGCACGTTGCGGTTCGAACCGGACTTGCCGAGATACCCGTCGGCCTGCAGGAGACGGAACAGCCGGTTCTGGCCGATGTCCATCCCGTTCTGCCGGAGCATCTTCGCCAGCTCGCCGACCAGGCACGTGCCATCGGACGCGGCGACCGCGTCGGCGAAACGGGCTTTCGGCTCCAATACCTTGATTTGCGCATCCTTGGCTTGGAGCTGCTGGTTCTTGCGCTCGATGGTCTTCTGCGCGACGAGCACGGCCCTGGCCATGATGTCCTCATCCGAATCCGGCTCGGACGTCGGGATGTAGCCGCCGGTCCTGCGGATCTGGGGCAGCACCTCATGCGTCACCCAACGTTGGAACTCCTTCGCCTCCGGCTTCCGCGAACGCATGACCAATTTGTACAGGCCCGGCTCACTGATGATGAGGGGGACGCGACCGCCGTTGGAGCCAACCTGCCAATTTGGCAGGTTCGTCGCTTCGGTCACTTCATCCTCGTCAAGGTCTCTGCGCAGGTGTTCCGTTCCAAGTTCGAGGATGTCGCACACGTCCTTGGCGACGAACCAAGGCTCCCCCGCCTTATCGGTCAAGGTGCGCAAGGATGCGCCCCTGAAATCGAACTTCTGGATTTCATTGTTCATTGGATTCTCCTTAGAATCGTTCTCATGTTTTCTTCCGTGATGATTGGTGAAATATGAGTTGGGTTACCGGCATTGATTGGTCCTCGGTGGTACCGGCGAGCGTCGTAACGTCCACGGCGGTCACGCTGCTCTTGCGCTATTTCGACAGGAACCGGCCGAATCTTGTGCTTACACGGCGTGAAGTTGTGCTGCCGAAGCACCTGTCAGGTAATCGCGATCTGTATGGCGAGCCACTGACCTTGGAGAACATCGGCACAGCGCCAGCCATTGACGTCCGGTTCGTCGGCTCCGGCTGCGTTGTCGCAGTGGAACTCAAGCCCTCGCATGGCAATGACTTACGTCACTGGGAAAGTTCCGTGCCATCCATCGCCCCGGGCGAGTCCGTCGTATTGCAGATGCACCACTCCGATGCGGATTCGATCATCGTGGTCACGCATGACCGTTTCCCCTCGATTCCTTGGCTCCGCTGGTGGAAGAAGCGTCTCCGATGTCATGTGGGACGTGTCCCCGGTGAGAATCTGTGGCCGGCCAGTGGGTATAAGGCGATTCGGATTCCCCTTTGGCGGCAGCTGATTGGCCGGCTGGAACGGTACGAGCTTCGGAATCGCACTGACGAGATCGAGGAGCCACCGGAACCGTTGCATCCGACGCCGATGACCGGGCGATGATCCCGTTCAGAAACTCGACATCGGCTTTTAGACGCTTTCGTTTTTCGATGTTCCGCTCCCAGAGTTCGATGGCGGCAACCGGATCCGAAACAGGATTCGAGCTTGCTCTGCATTCGCAGTCAAGCTTGAGGCCCAAGTCGTTCGCCTTGACGTGTGGCATGCGGCCGCACGTCGGGCACGGGTGAATCGGTGACGAGAGAATCGACGTGATTCTGGCCGCCCAGGCGTCCCACCGTTTCAGCATGAACTCCTGCGATACGCCTTCCTCTGCAGGACCATGCCCATTCGAGCAGGATACGGCGAAGTAATCCATCCTGTTGTTACCCGAATAAGCTGTTTTCGACACACGGATTTCCGGAATGCCGCCGCATAGCGGACAATCCAATGGCCTTTTCGAATCTTCGACCGGAATATTGATGTTCATTTCGGGTTCTCCTTTCGATTCATACGTCGGCGAGCGCCGACAGCTCACGGATTGCTTTTGAGAGGATTTCGCATGGATCCGCCCCACTCTCGTAGACGGCTGCGAGCCACATTCTCAATGGCATGTCCTTTTTCTTGTCCAAAAGTTTGGAGATTGTCAGACGATTGAATCCGCTTCGATCTGCAATGCTGGTCATTGTCGTCTTCGTGAGCAGGACGTTCGTTCTGGTCTTGTTGACAACGTCAGCCGCGAGCGCTTCGCAGTCAATCTCTTCTTTTGTCTCCATCGAGATTGCCTCCTTGATTTCACGTGCCATCGCTTGGTGATTTAAATGATGTCACGTGCCATCAGTTTTTGCAAACTCGGCGTGTCACGTGCCATCAAAGTTAGCAGGTGCTATCTTTTGAACATGGATAAGATACGCAGGACAAGCATCGATGAAGCTACTTCCTCAGCCATCGATGAGCTCCTCGCCGACAGAGGATTCAGCAATCGAGAATTCGACCGTGCAACAGATGGCGCAATTACATACAGTCGAATCAGAGATATTCGTTCTGGCCTTCGAGGACCAATTAGACTTTCCGAATTTTTGATCATCTGCCAGACCTGCGAGGTGGACCCAGTCGCCACACTGCGCGAGATCATCGAAGCCGCCCGTGTCTACGAATCCCGCGAGCGCCTTCCCTCCCCTTCCCCTTCTTCCGTTCCGGCCTGCCCGAGACCGGACGCCGACGACGATGTGGCGGCGGCGATCCGCGACCACGAACGATACGGCCTCGCCGCCAACACCGACGGAAACCGCGACGTCGAGGCCGAGACCCCCGACTGGTGACGGACGCTTTTAGACGCGTTTAGATTCGTTTAGACGTGTCGGAATCCTTCAGAAAGCGGGTCGCCCGGCAGGTGATGCGACAGGCTCGTTTTTGGTTAACGCAATTATTCCGTTAACCAAAATATCGAGAATGTTAGCGTTTCAAATATGTCAATCATGTAAGGTTGAGCCATGCTTAGAGAATCATTCACCGAAAAGAAGACCGGAACACTACAGAAGCTCACCGGCGAATACCAAAGCCGCTACGGGCTCATCCACTACGAGACCTACTCGTTCACGCCCGACCCGCTCGGCGACGAATACCCGGAACTCTCCCAAAAGGCCGTCGGAGCCATCACACGCGCGAGCATGGCATTGGCGCGCCTCAGCGAACTCGGCGACGGAATACCAAACCCCGACCTCCTGAGACGCCCCACCATGCGCCGCGAAGCCCAAAGCACCAGCGCCCTCGAAGGCACGTACGAACGCATCGAGACCGTCCTCGCCCAGGACTACGAGCCCGGAGGCGACAAGACCGGCTGGAACGAATCGCTCGTCGAAGTGTTCAACTACCTCGACGCCGCCGACCACGGCATCAGAAGCGTGCGCGAGGGACGCCCCATCGGAATCGGCCTCGCACGCGAACTCCAACGCCTCCTCGTAGCCGACACCAAATCCGACGGCCCGCAGGCCGGCGAGATCCGCAACAGCCAGGTGTTCATCGGATCGCCCACCCGCAGGATCGAGGACGCACGCTTCGTGCCCATGCCTCCCGGACAGGACCTCGACATCGCGGTGCGGGCGCTGATGGACTGGTGGAACAGCCGCAACGAGCCCGGGCTCGCGGTGCTCGACATGGCCATGTTCCACTACCAGTTCGAGACCATGCACCCATTCACGGACGGCAACGGACGCATCGGCAGGCTCCTCATACTCCTGCAGATGATGTCCCGCGGACTGCTGTCGCAACCGCTGCTGTCCGTGTCGCCATGGTTCGAGCAGCGCCGCCCCGACTACCAGGACAGGCTCCTGGAGGTGTCCACGCGCGGCGACTGGGAGGGATGGCTGCTGTTCTTCTGCCAGGGCATCGAGGAATCATGCGAGGACGCGCTGCTGAGGGTCAAGCGTCTCAACAACCTGCGCGACAGGTACAGGAGCTCGTGGCCGACCACAGATACGGGGCCACCACGATGAACGCGGCCATGACGTTCATCGGCCAGCCGTATACGACCGCCCCAATCCTAAGCCGTGCCGTCGGGAAGAGCTATACCGCGACGCGCGGAGCCCTCGCCAACCTCGAATCGCTCGGCATCGTCAAGGCCGTCAAGGGCGGAAACTCCATCGGATACATGGCGGAGGACGTGATGCTCGCCGTCAGCGCCAGCGCCGGCCACGCGGTCGCCCCGGACGCGCCCCTGCTGTCCGAGGCGGGCGGCGACTGAGCGTCAAAGAATCCTTGACGGCTCGAAACTGTTCAGAATCTGAAAAAAAGACGTTTCCCGACGCCCGTCGAAACATATTGCGAAACAAGGGTTTACGTAAAAACGTTTAGATTCTGAAGCTTTTTCGCCTTTAGAATCTAAGGCGCACGGAAGGGAACGGTGCCGAAAACGGAAAGGACGCTCGACCGCAGGAAATCGAACCTGCTGCTGCTCGCCGACGTGTTGGGCGTGCGCGTGGAGTCGGCGGCGCTGCCGGACGACCTGTGCGGACTGTACGACGACAAGAGACGCCTCGTCATCCTTGACGAACGGCTCAACTGGCGGCAGGAGGCGTGCACGCTCAGGCACGAGCTGTTCCACGCGCAGCATCATGATCCCGGATGCGGCACCGGGTACGGGATCGCCTGCGAGCGCCGTTGCCGTAGGGAGACGGCGTTGGCGTTGATATCGCCGGTGGATTATGGCATGGCCGAGACGGTGTACGAGGGCAATACGTGGATGATGGCCGTTGAGCTGGGCGTGACCATTCAGGTGCTGTCGGATTATCGGCAGCTGCTCTACGATTCCGGCGTGTGTATGCAGTGAATACCACCAAGCGATTGTTCATGGGGGTACGATGGAGTGACGGCGTGGTCGCCAGAGAAGAAAAGAGAATCCAATGACCAACAACAATCCGAATCCACAGCAGTTCCAGCCGCAACCGGTTCCACAACAGCAGCCGGCGCAACAACCGCCATTCGCGCAACAGCCGCATTTCCAGCAGCCGCAGCAGCCGGCGCCGCAGCAGCCGATGATGCAGCAGCCATACCGGCAGCCGGCCGAGGAGAAGCATATGAGCGCTCTCGGCATCACCGCATTCGTGCTCGGAGTCATAGCACTCGTGCTCTCGTGGATTCCGATCGTCAACAATGTGGCGTTCGCCTTCGCCATTGCCGGCATCATCTTCGGCTGCTTCGCGCTGTACGCCACCAGGAAGAACGGAAAGAAAAAGGGCCGCGGACTGGTCATCGCGCAGTCATCATCTCCCTCATCAGCGGCGGAGTGGTCCTCTACACGCAATCCGTATACGGTGCCGCCGTGGACAGCGTGAGCAAGAGCATGGATGAGACAAGCAAGCAGATCCAGCACGATTCCGACAATTACGATAAGGCATCGTCAACGAAGGCGCCAAGGAACTGAAGCTGCAGGTGACCATCAGCAACGGCAACGCAGAAGTGACCTACGGCAAGGGCGGCGGCAGCAGCAACGAAACCGTCTCCGGCCAATGGGAAAAAACCATCACCGGCGATGACGCCCAGAAGGACTGGACCATCAGCGCCTACCCGTCATTCGATATCGACAACGAGACGCCAGCCGACACGAAGGTGACCTGCACTATCACCGTGGACGGCAAGCAGGTCTCGCATCAGGAAGCGACCGGCGATAACGCCAACGTGTACTGCAGCGTCTACGACAAGCAGTGACAACTTACTAGACGCAGAAAACGCACCCATCCACGATTTGTGGTTGGGTGCGTTTTCTAACGCCATCAGAGATAATCCAAGCCCCGGCCACCCGCATACCGCGAGCGCCGGGGTTTGCCAAAATGTCACGAGCCGCTTTTTGCCGAGCTACCGAACAGGAAGCCGACAGCTACCATGCGAGTGTTTTCAACGCTTCCACGCCATTGGACAGTGCGTCTCCGTTGCCCTTGAAAAATCGAGGATTGCCAGGAGGAGTAGTCCGAGAAGGCATACGTTAAGGAACTGAGAAGCCACATTGTTTTGAAGTTTTCGACGGAGAACTTATGTTGCTGTTCCATGTCTATTTTTTCACGTGCTGGGAGCGATTCGTTTGCCGCGGCGTTCGCGTCGGTTGATTCCGACAGAGGCATAGGTATGTCCTCGTCGGCATCGTCGGGTATGCGGTTGGTGTCATCTTCCACCATTTTTTTCGTTCACACTTTCAGGTAAGCGTCGAACGTGTGGTCCTCGGCCATGTCGACATTACCTACGAATCGGCTCTTGTTCTCCACCGCTTTGCTCCATGCCGACCCTGAAAGATGGGTGATTCTGGAAAGCGTGACGGCGGCAGATTCTTCATGTGGTCCCATACCGTGTCGATGGCTTTTTTCAGTTCGGGGCTTGATGATTCGTCCGCCGCATACGCGTTGCCCATGGCGTCCTTCGCGTATTCGGTGATCGGGTTTCCGCCGAACGATTTGAATTCCCCGTACACTGCTCCGCATACCGGACCGTATTGCCACGGCTGGAACGATTCGGTGAGAAGCCTGTGGCCGGTGTTGCGCTGGTACAGGCATGTGATGAAGAACATGAGCTTCTGCAGTTTCATCGGGCTCACGGCAATCTTCTCTTTGAAAGCGCGGCGAAGGATGCTGTTGGCTATCAGCTCCGGATCTATCCCCGTTCCCGGTAGACTGCTTCTTTTTGCTTCGGACATACCCCACACACCTCCTCGCTGCTGTTCTCAATCTACCGGCGAGCACGCGGCTTCGTCAATGTTTCTTCACAATCTGGATAATCTTGACACATTTCGGTGATTTTGGTGAGTGTGGTTCTCATGTTCTGACTTGCATTACTTTATTTACTGTGCTAATATAGTTTATATCAAGGAAAGGAGGTGAACATGACACCATCGGAGATAATCACCAGCATCTCGCTTCTCGTCGCGAGCATCGCGGCCCTCATCAAAGCAGTGACCGGACTCATCAAGGAGATGAGACGGAAACCGAAGAAGAGGAAGTGAGCAAGGGTTCCGGCCAGACCTAGGGGCCGGAACCCCATATCTCCGATTATGCCATGGGACATCATGAGAACGGAATCGATAGTCAGCGCGGTGTTCGCGCTCGGAACCGCCGCCAGCGCATGGTTCGGCTGGCCGTTCGCGCTCACCGCCGGATGCGCCATCGTCAGCGCCGTCTCGCGCTCATCGCAGGAAGGAAGGACTGACATGGCCGTCGAATACCTGAGCGTCACCGACGTGGCCAAGCGCCTCGGCATCAGCACCGCCGCCGTCAGCGCCTACAAGCTCCCCCAGCCGGACGCCACCATCGGACGCACGCGCGGCTGGC
>ENA-OQHA01001126-OQHA01001126.1-human-gut-metagenome-genome-assembly--contig:-NODE-1126-length-11008-cov-2.654076_pt1 | contig 11008 bp, 16 predicted proteins | sample MGYA00242558_ERZ504707 | MGnify/ENA primary metagenome ERZ504707 (study PRJEB26092, sample SAMD00036197) | human gut metagenome | host: Homo sapiens | study: EMG produced TPA metagenomics assembly of... | reverse complement strand
GCAAAGAGTTCGTCCAGCGGGATATTATCCCGGGTCCCAACGATCTTGTCCAGCTGGCGCTCCAGCTTGCGGGCCTGCTTCATCCGCAGGCCCATGGCCAGCGCAGCGCCGCCGCCAATGGTCTGGGCCAGCGCGGTCAGAAACTCGCCCCAGTCGAACCAGTAGCCCCACATGTCAATGATATCGGCAAGGCCTGCAAGGCCCACCACCAGAAAGATGCCGCCGAACACCGTGCAGAGGCTGGTCAGGGTCTTGTGCCACTTTTTGGCGTTCTGCTGCTCGGCAGTGGGCACATCGTGGCCGTAGACCGGCTCAGTGTCCCGGGCCGGCTGACCGGCACCGGTGTCCTGGGAACGGAAATCGCTGGAATATTCCGCGTTCTCCTGCTCCTTTTTCTCGGCATCCCGGTCGATGGCACGCAGGATGAAGAACAGAATGCCCAGCCAGGGCGACATGGCGAATACTACCAGCAGGGCAATGGTGGGAATGTGGGCAAGAAAATGTTTGCTGCGTCTGGGCTCCATGGGGCAGAATCCTCCTAAAATAAAAAAGCCGTGTTCCACTTTATTATAGCGGAGCACGGCCCTTTTGTTAAGGGGGTAATTTATTTGTGGGAAAGGGAATTACTTCATCAGGCTGCAAACGGCCTCGGCGTAAGCGGCGGGATCATCCACGGGCAGGCCCTCGATCAGCTGTGCCTGTGCATAGAGCAGGCTGCTGTATTTCTTGACCTTGTCGGTATCACCGGCCTCCTGTGCGGCCTTCAGCACGGCGAACACGGGGTGGTTGATGTTCAGCTCCAGCACCTTGTCGCTCTTCACGCCCTCGCTGCCGGGCTGCTTGGAGAGCACCTTCTCCATCTCGATGGACAGGGGGCCGTCGGCGCTCAGGCAGACAGGGTGATCCTTCAGGCGGGTGGAGACCTTGACCTCCTTGACCTTGCCGTCCAGAGCGTCCTTCATGGCATCAAACAGAGGCTTGTTCTCGGCGGTGGCATCCTCAGCGGCCTTTTTCTCGTCCTCGGTCTCAAGGCCCAGATCGCCGCTGTTGACGTTCTTGAACTCCACGGTGCCGTCCTTGCCTCGGCATCCTTGCGGGGGTAGCTGCGCATGATCTGCAGGCAGAACTCATCCACATCCTCGGTCAGCAGCAGGACATCATAGCCCTTGTCCAGAACCAGCTCGGCGGCGGGGAGCTTTGCCAGACGGTCAGTGGAATCACCGGCGGCAAAGTAGATGAACTTCTGCTCGGCAGGCATCTTGTCCACATACTCCTGCAGGGTGACCATCTTCTGCTCCTTGGCAGACCAGAACAGCAGCAGTCACGCAGCAGCTCGGCGTGCATCCCGTAATCAGAGTAAGCGCCGAACTTGATCTGGCGGCCGAACTCCTTCCAGAATGCCTCGTACTTTTCGCGGTCGTTGACCAGCATGGAGTGCAGCTCGTTCTTGATCTTCTTTTCCAGTGCGTTGTGGATCAGCTTGAGCTGGTTGTCCTTCTGCAGCATCTCACGGCTGATGTTCAGGCTCAGATCCTGGCTGTCCACAATGCCCTTGACGAAGCTGAAGTAATCGGGCAGCAGGTCTGCGCACTTTTCCATAATGAGCACGCCGGATGCGTACAGAGCCAGACCCTTCTCATACTCCTTGGTGTAGAAATCATAGGGGCGATGGCTGGGCACGAACAGCAGGGCGTTGTAGTTGGCGGTGCCCTCGGTGCGGCTCACGATGACGCGGGCGGGGTCGGAGTAATCGTTGAACTTATCCTTGTAGAAGCTGGCGTATTCCTCATCGGTGACCTCGCTCTTCTGCTTCTTCCAGATGGGCACCATGCTGTTCAGGGTCTCAAGCTCGGTGTAGGTCTCCCACTCCGGCTTGTAGTCCTCGGGCTTGGGATCGGGTTCGGGCTTCTGGCGGCTCTTTTCCCGCTCCATCTGGATGGGATAGCGCACATAGTCGCTGTACTTTTTGACGATGGCCACGATGCCGTATTCGTCGAGGAAGTTCTCGTAATTGTCGGTATCGGTGCTGTCCTTGATGTGCAGGATGATGTCGGTACCGGCGGTTTCCTTCTCAGCGGGGGTCAGCTCGTAGCCGTCAGCACCGCTGGACTCCCACTGCCAGGCCTCGTCCGCACCGTATGCCTTGGAGATGACGGTGACCTTGTCGGCGACCATGAAAGCGGAGTAGAAGCCTACGCCGAACTGACCGATGATGTCGATGTTCTCGTCCTTGTTGTCCTTCTTAAAGTCCAGAGAGCCGGAATGGGCGATGGTGCCAGGTTCTGCTCCAGCTCTTCTTTGGTCATGCCGATGCCGTTATCGGAGACAGTCAGCAGGCGATTGTCCTTATCGCGGGTGAGCAGGATGCGGAAATCGCCCTTGTTCATGCCCACGGAAGGATCGGTCAGGCTCTTATAATAAAGTTTGTCGATGGCATCCGAAGCGTTGGAGATCAACTCACGCAGGAAGATCTCCTTGTTGGTGTAGATGGAGTTGATCATCATGTCCATCAGTTTTTTTGCTTTCAGCCTGAAATTCTTTCTTCGCCATAATACAAAACCTCTTTTGTACAGTATTCAGATCCGGCCCCTCGCAAAAGGAGCGGCAATGCAGAAGAAGCAGCTGATACTGCATCTTCTTAGCACTCATATCTTTCGAGTGCTAATATACACCGATGCGGGTCAAAAATCAAGGGGTTTCATAAAAAGTTCAGAAATGAACTGGAACAAAATGCCTTTTGTGCGTTGCTACAAAAATTCATAAAGAAATAGTTGACCTTTCACAATTTTTAGCGTATACTGGTCAGCGGAAACAAACGAGGAAAGAGGAATATGTTATGGCAATGAAGCCGGAGATCTCCGTGAAGAACCTGCTGATGCAGGCATTCCTGACGGGCTGGGAACGCTCGGACAAGAGCATTTCGCAGGATGAATACTTACAGAGCGCCATTCAGGTCATTGAGGTGCTGCAGGTGGAACCTGAAAATGTCTACGCCGAGGAGGGCCTGGGCCTGACCGATGGCGATGAGGTGGATCATCTGGACGACCTGCTGCGGGCAGACGGCCAGTGGCTGTATTACGGTGTGGAGGAGGAAAACTTCTTCCTCATCCAGTGGTACCCGGACAAGGCTTCTGCCGAGGCCAAGCTGGCCGAGCTGGAGGCGCTGGGCGACGGCAAGCAGTATCTGGTGGACCTGAGCCTGACCCGCGAAAATCCTTCGGCCGCTGAGAACTTCGGCAGCTCCAACCCGGTTCAGCTGCGGAGCTGAGCCCGGCGTTTCTGACAAAAAGAAAGGGAATTTTCCATGCAGCTTTCACAAACGGAACGGGAGCGCTGTCCGCTATTCTGGAACAGTACGACCATCACCCCAAGGTGCAGGAAATGCGTGAGTTTATCCAGCACGGTGATGTGACCACCTACCAGCACTGCAAGAATGTGGTCGTGGTCAGCTGCTGGATCAACCACCGCTTCCATTTGGGAGCCGATGAGACCACGCTGGCCGTGGGGGCCTTCCTCCACGATTTCTATCTCTATGACTGGCACAAGCAGGGCTCTTTCCACGGCCTGCGGCATCTGTTTGAGATGCACGGCTTTTCCCACCCGGGGTCTGCCTGTGTGAACGCACAGCGGGTGTTCGGCATTACCAAAAAGGAGCAGAACGTCATTGCAAGCCACATGTGGCCCCTGACTTTCCGCCATATCCCGACCTGCCGCGAGGCGGTCATCGTCTGTCTGGCGGATAAATACTGCGCCATTGTGGAGAGCATGTTCCGCCGCACAAGGGTGGGCGCTGACGAAGAAGAGTGGTAAAGAAGCCGCCGCACTGTTCACATGAAAGAAAGCAAAAGACCAGAGTTGTAACGCCTTTTGGCGAAACAACTCTGGTCTTTTTGCTGGGGCTTGTGCAACAGCCTCTTTGAAAAAGTGATCTTATTCTGCTCTCAGAGCCTTGACAGGGTCAGAGCGGGAAGCGGTTTTGGCGGGGATGAAGCCGCCAGAATGGTCAGCACAGTTGCCAGCGCAACCAGCACCACAGCGGCCTTCCAGGGCAGAACGGCCACTACGCTGGTGCCGACGGCGATCTTCTGGATGAGCATGTTGCCCGGAATGAGCAGCAGCCTGCTGAGGCCGATGCCCATGAGGCCCGAGCACAGGCCGATGATGAAGGTCTCGGCGTTGAACACCTCGGAGATGTTCCGCTTGGAAGCACCGATGGCACGCAGGATGCCGATCTCCTTGCGGCGCTCCAGCACGCTGATATAGGTGATGATGCCGATCATAATGGAGGAGACCACCAGCGAGATGGAGACAAAGGCCACCAGCATGTTGGAGATCATGTTGATGATCCTGGTCACGGAGGTCATCAGGGTGCCCACCACATCAGTGTACTGGATCACCTTGTCTTCCGCGCCCTGCTCACGCATGGCGGCATTGTAGCTGTCCAGCACGTTGAGGACCTCAGCCTTCTGCTCGAAGTCCAGCGGATAGATGCTGATCTGGCTGGGGTCGTCTTCGCCGGCATAGCCAAGGGACTGCAGGTTGCTTTCATAGGTGGCGCTGGTGGACATCATGTTCGACTTCATCAGCTCCGCCAGATCGTCCTCGGTCATGTTGAACCGGATGGCATTCCGGAACGCATCTGCGTCGATCTTCAGCGCGCTTTCCATCTGGCTGCCCAGAGAGGAGAAGCGCTCGGTCATCTGGCTCTGCAGATTCGTGCTGATCTGGCCCATGGCCTGCTCCATGGCAGCGCCCAGCTGGGTCTGCAATTCGGCGGCGATCTGTTCCGAGAAGTTTGCCATCACGCTGCCCATGACCTGCTGCATGGCGGCAGTAAACTGCTCCTGCAGGGCAGCGGTATCGATGAGGGTGCCCATGGAATCCTTCATCAGCTGCTGGAACTGGTCACTGGCAAGATACTGGTCAAAACCGATCTTGTCCAGCCCCAGAATGCCGTTGCCGATGATGTATCCTTGTAGCCGGTCATCACCTTCTGGGCCAGCTGCTGCATTTTGTCGGCGGGGATGGAAATGTCCATGTTGGCGAACACGTCCGTCAGGGCGCTCATGTCGATGCCGGGCGTTCGGTCAGATCAAATTGGAAGCTGTCCGGGTCAATGAGGGAGGAAAAATCTACGGAACCATCACTCAGGTCGAACGCGCCGCTCAGGTCAAGATCCAGCTTGCTGGGGTCGAACTGGAAGGCACTCTCGAGCTGGTCGGTGTCAATGGAGAAGAGGGAAGCCATGTCCACGGCAGCGGTCTGCCCGGTGCCGAAGGGCTCACCGTTCAGCACATTGGTCTGCGGGTCGGCAATCTGATCCTGTACCAGCCTGCTCTGGGCGGCGGTGTCCATGACGTGCCGGGTCAGGGAGGCGGGATAGGCGATGCCGGAAGAAAGCATGGCGGCGGAGGCGTTCTCCCTGGGCTGCACCACGCCCACGATGGTCATGGTCTCGCTGTTGGCCACAAGCTCCTGCAGGAAGGCCTTGTCGTCCGATTTGTCCACCAGGTGCTGTGGGCATCGTCGTACTGGTAGCGGTCGGCCGCGTTGACCAGCTTGAAGGTGCGGCCCAGAAAATCGCTGTACCGGTAGGTCTTGAAATCTTCGGGCACATCCACATTCTGGTTCTGGGCGAACTGCTGGATCATCTTGTCCAGCTCGGCGTTGTCCCGCAGGCCCAGCGCGTAAAGGGCATAATCGGTGATGGAACCATCCGCACCCAGCACGGCAACGCACTCGTTGTAGTTTTCGGGCCAGCGGCCTGCCTTGACCTCGTACTGGGAATGATACAGGGCATCGCTGGCGGGCAGCTGGTAGAACACGCTGGTGTTCATCATGCTGGCCATCATGTTGTTGGTCGAGCTGGTGGAACTGATGCCCAGAGCGGAAAGGGAGGAATCCGGGTTCACCTGCCGGATGCTGCCGTCCGGGTCCTGGCGGTAGATCTGAGGCTGGACATTATAGGAATACTCCACCGAGGAAACGCTCTCCCCGATGCTGCAGGCATCGCTCTCAAGGTAGGTTTTCAGGCTCTTCAGGTCGTTTGGAGGTGATGCCGGAAACCATCTGGTCACGAGCTGGCGCACCGGCACCATCCTTCGCCGAGGTCGGGGGCGGCGGTCTGGCCGGGCAGGTCGGCGGACAGCAGGCTGGTCAGATCCATGCCGCTGCGCAGGATCTGCACCGGGTACTCGGAAAGGGTGTCCCGCTCCATATCAGCGATATACTGGTTGACACCGGTGGACAGGGAAATGATCAGCGCAATGCCGATGATGCCGATAGAGCCTGCAAAGGCCGTGAGCAGGGTGCGGGTCTTTTTGGTCCAGAGGTTGTTGAAGCTCAGGGTCAGCGAGGTCCACCACGACATGGAGGAATGGCCCATGTTCTTGTGAACGGCAGGGGCAAGCTGAGCGGTGTCAGGTTTGTAGGGGCGGTGTCGGAGCGGATGACACCATCCTTCAGGTTCACGATGCGGGTAGCGTACTGTTGGGCCAGCTCCGGGTTGTGGGTGACCATGACCACCAGCCGGTCCTTTGCCACCTCCTTGAGCAGCTCCATGACCTGGATGCTGGTCTCGCTGTCCAGCGCGCCGGTGGGTTCGTCCGCCAGCAGGATATCCGGGTTGTTGACCAGCGCACGGGCAATGGCAACGCGCTGCATCTGGCCGCCGGACATTTCGCTGGGGTGCTTGTGCAGCTGATTGCCCAGCCCCACCTTCTGCAGTGCCTCGGTGGCGCGGCGCTTGCGCTCTGCGCCCGAGATGCCGGAAATGGTCAGGGCCAGCTCCACGTTGGCCAGAACGGTCTGATGGGGGATCAGGTTGTAGCTCTGGAACACAAAGCCGATGGTGTGGTTGCGGTAGGAGTCCCAATCGCGGTCGGTGTACTTTTGGTGGAGATCCCGTTGATGACAAGGTCACCGCTGTCGTACCGATCCAGGCCGCCGATGATGTTCAGCAGGGTGGTCTTACCGGAGCCGGAGGGGCCCAGGATGGCGACAAATTCGCTGTCGCGCAGGTTCAGGCTGACATCATTCAGTGCGGTCTGTACAAGGTCACCGGTTTTGTATTCCTTGCGGATCTTTTTCAGTTGTAGCATAGGCAGGCCTTTCTTATGCGTGCCCGGCGGCGTGTGGGAAATGCCGGACAAAAAACAAAATAACGTAGATATAGTATCAGATGAATGTGAACAAACCATTGCTTTTCGGGAAAGATGGTGTTATGCTGAAAAAGGTGAAAGAAACAAAAATCGACACTTTATGACGTAAATTACCAGAAATCAAGACGCAAAAAGCCGCAATTCCTGCACGGTTCGACGCATAGTGACGTTTTTTCGGGGATTGAATCTTTCCACAGGGCCTTATAAAATAGTATCATACAGTACGCACGGAAGAAAAGTGCGGCAATTTTAAGGCAAAGGGGAAGGTTGGATTGACGGAACGACTCGTTTCAAAGCTGCATGTCGCGCTTTTGAGCTACGACGAGCGGGAGATCCGCGTCCGGAAAAATTATCTGGAGGAGCAGAATCCTGCGATCTGCTGTGTCTGTTTCCACAGCGGCGAGGAGCTGCTGCGGGAGCTGCGCCAGCAGCGCAGTGTGGATATCGTGGTGCTTTCGAGCCAGCTGGAGGATATGGACGGGTATGAGTTCCTCAAGCGGCTCAACAGCCTGCATAACCGCCCGCTGCTGCTGTTGCAGGGGGATGACTGGTACAGCGATGCCACGGCATCGTTCCTGCGGCCGGACGGCAGGCAGTACCTGCCGGAGCGCAGCAGCCTGCTGGATCTGCTGCTGGATCTGCGCAGCTCCACGGACATCGGCGTCTTCTGGGTGCTGCCGTTCTGCAAGCAGCTTTATGCGGAGTGGGGCATCCAGCAGCCGGATGTAAACTGTGAATATCTGACCACTGCGCTGCAGGTCGTATGCGGCACGGAGCGGAAGCTGGCCGTGCGCAAGGAGATCCTGCAGACTGTGGCCGAGGAACACCACACCACAGTGGCCGCCGTGGACTGCGGGATGCGCCGCCTGATCGACGGGGTGGAAAAATACAACACCGAAGCCTGGCAGAAATTCAAGCAGGATTACGGCCTGATGGGGCATAGCGTTACCCTGGGCAAGCTGATCTATGCGGGCCGCCAGAAATTGATCGACAGCGGAACGCAGGGACAGAAGGCCGGACGATGAGAAAAAAGAGAGAGAACGGAATGGCAAAAGAGAGCGGGATGGGGGATTTCCCCCGCAAACAATTTGAGAGCGTGCTGCTGCACTCCCTGCGCATCATGGACCAGAACCGGGAATACCTGCAGATGCATCTGGCCCGGACCGGAGACGAAAGGACCCGGCAGGCGCTGGAGGATATGGGGCAGGAGAGCATCCGCCTGGAGCGCACCTGCGGGAGATGATGGGCCTGCTGGAAGTGGAGATGAACGACAAGCCGTCCATGAAGCCGGTAGACCTGTGCTGGATCCTGATGGAGCCGCCCAGATAGCCCCGGAGATCGAGAAGCAGCTGGGCATCCGGCTGACCGTGGATCACAGCCCGTTCCGGCGCTGCTATGTCAAGGCGGATGCCCAGGAGGCCGAGCAGCTGCTGTTTCATCTGCTTTCCAACGCCCTGCGGGCCGTAAGCCCCGGCGGCAGATCAAGATCCGGCTCACCCGGGACGACGAGGATCTGTATCTGATCGTGGAGGACGACGGCTGCGGCCTGCCCACCGGTGAAAACTGGATGGAGAACCGCCGCCGCTTCCTGGGCGGTGTTGCAGGCAGGGCTGCTGCTCTGCCGCCGTTACTGCGCCCACATGGGTGGGTGCTTTCCCTCACGCCGCGCGGTGCCGGAAGCGGCACTCGGGCGGAGGTGCGCATCCCGCTGGCCGGAACGATGTTTCCCATTGAGGGCAGTGTGGAACTGCACACCATCCATCCGGCGCTCACCACAGCTGATGGCCTGCGCTGGCAGATCCTGCGGGAGCTTGCCTGTTGTCCGATAAAATGGAATGATACGATGTTCAGCGCCCTGCTCCGGGCTTTTCCGGGGCAGGCGTTTTTGTGTAAAAATCACTCTGAGTAAAGAATCTTAACCGGAATGTAGAAAAACAGGGGAGCTGTATTCGTGAATTTAACAAAATGTTTAACTTTTTGAGCGGAAAATACTATTTTTTGCGTGTAAAATATGGTGACTGGATTGATTGTATCCCGATTTTTGAGTATAATACAACTGTATTTTTATATTGTTCCTCAGGAGGAAAAGCAAGTGAGAGTAGGTCTTGACATCGGAAGCACCACCATCAAGTGCGCGGTGCTGGACGAACATGATGCGCTGATTTATTCAACATACGAGCGTCATTACAGCCATATTCTGGAAAAGGCGCAGGAGCTGCTGCGCCGCATCGATGCAGAGCACCTGCACGGAAACAAGGCACTGCTGAGCATCTCCGGTTCTGCCGGCATGGGTCTGGCCGACAGCTGCGGCGTGCCCTTTGTGCAGGAGGTGTTCTCCACCCGTGTGGCAGTCAAGCGGTTTGTGCCCGCCACCGACTGCGTGATCGAGCTGGGCGGCGAGGACGCAAAGATCCTGTTCCTGACCAACGGCACCGAGGTCCGCATGAACGGCAGCTGTGCCGGCGGCACCGGTGCTTTATTGACCAGATGGCCACCCTGCTGAAGATGAGTGCCGACGAGATGAACAAGGCCGCGGAAAAGGCCGAGCGCACCTATACCATCGCGTCCCGCTGCGGCGTGTTTGCCAAAAGCGATGTGCAGCCCCTCATCAATCAGGGCGCGCGCACGGAGATATCGCCGCCAGCATCTACAAGGCGGTGGTCAACCAGACCATTGCCGGTCTGGCACAGGGCCGCCCCATCAAGGGCAATATCCTGTATTTGGGCGGGCCGCTGACCTTCAGCAGCGTGCTGCGCAAGAGCTTTGATGAGGCGCTGGGGGTCACCGGAACCTGCCCCGAGAACAGCCTGCTCTATGTGGCACTGGGTGCCGCCCTCTATGCGGATAAGGAGTTCGAACTCTCCGCAGTGGCCGACGCGCTGGACCAGTACGCCGCCACCGCTACTTATGCCAGTGAGCCTCCGCTCTTTGCCAACAAGCAGGAGTACGAGGAATTCCATGCCCGGCACATGTCCCACAGCGTGCCTCATGTGCCTTTCAGCGCCCAGTGCGGCCCGGTGCATATCGGCATCGACTCCGGCTCCACCACCGTCAAGCTGGTGGTGGTGGACGAGAAGAGCCAGATCCTGTACACCAATTACCAGCCCAACCTTGGCAACCCGCTGCCCTGATCCGGGAACAGCTGATCAAGATCTACCGGGAACACCCCGGCCTGCAGGTGGCCAGCGTGACCACCACCGGCTATGGCGAGGAACTGGTCAAGAACGCCTTCCGCTGTGATTATGGTCTGGTGGAAACGGTGGCTCACTTTACCGCCGCCAAATACTTTATGCCCGATGTGGATTTCATCATCGATATCGGCGGTCAGGACATGAAGTGCTTCAAGATCGAGGATGGTGCCATCAGCAACATCTTCCTGAACGAGGCCTGCTCCTCCGGCTGCGGCAGCTTTTGCAGACCTTTGCTCAGGCATTGGGCTATGATGTCAAGGAGTTCGCTGCTCTCGGCCTGTTCGCAGACCGCCCCGTGGATCTGGGCAGCCGCTGCACCGTGTTTATGAACAGCTCGGTCAAGCAGGCCCAGAAGGACGGCGCTTCCATCGAGAACATTTCCGCCGGTCTGTCCATCAGTGTGGTCAAGAACGCGCTGTACAAGGTCATCCGCGCATCCAGCCCTGAGGAGCTGGGCCGCAGGATCGTGGTGCAGGGCGGTACCTTCTACAATGAAGCTGTTCTCCGCGCCTTTGAAAAGGAGATGGGCGTGGAGGTCATCCGCCCCGACATCGCGGGCCTGATGGGTGCCTACGGTGCGGCCCTGTTCGGCCTGCGCCAGAGCCATAAGAACCATCAGGAAACTTCCAGGATGATGAATCTGGCCGAGCTGGAAGC
>ENA-OQHA01001125-OQHA01001125.1-human-gut-metagenome-genome-assembly--contig:-NODE-1125-length-11010-cov-2.557475_pt1 | contig 11010 bp, 7 predicted proteins | sample MGYA00242558_ERZ504707 | MGnify/ENA primary metagenome ERZ504707 (study PRJEB26092, sample SAMD00036197) | human gut metagenome | host: Homo sapiens | study: EMG produced TPA metagenomics assembly of... | reverse complement strand
TAACGAATCAAAATAATATTCAATCCCGAATACAAATTATCTCTGTACGTTCTATCCCAGTACTTCTTTATATAATACCCAGTTGGTGAGCAATTAGAACTAAATCCGTAACCATCTGGATTGCTTCCCTTGTCACAATTGATAACTTGTGTCGTTCCATCTGGCAAAATATAACTATTTCCCGTATAGCAGATTGTAGCAGCCAAACGTGGGTCACGATGTTCAAAAGGTTTAGCTGGATCATAATTAGCACCAGCTTCATCTATAGCCTTGCCATTGTCTGTTATATATGACTGTACAAGTTCATTTAAAGGAGCAAGTTGAGCATAGCCTTTTAAAGTCGGAGGCAAGAACTGATATTGAGTTTGATGCTCACGGTCCGGCGACAGATATTGCAGATCTAAAATTACCTCTTCATTATTTTCATTAGCAACTTCAAACAAACCACTATAGCTATTAAACAAGTTAAAACCACCTTGAGTCATTATAGTAGAAGTTACATTCTTAAGTTCTTCCCAACGGCCTTCGAAAAGTAATATACGTGCTTTTAAAGCCATAGCAGCCCATTTGGTAATACGTCCTTTATCTTCGCTAGAACTATAAGAAGCCGGTAAATAATCATTATCGATAATCTGATCTAGTTCTCCTAAAATATTTGCTATAATTTCAGTTTTACTGGTTCTAGGAAGCTGTTGAGATTCTTCAATTGTTATAACATTAGTAAAATAGGGTACATCACCAAAACGAGAATACAACTCAAAATAATGAAAAGCCCGAATTACCATAGCTTCAGCACAATATCTGTTCCGAAGTTCCTCACTCAATCCAGGAACTTTATCAATATTGTTCAGTAATTGATTACATACACGGATTCCTGCATAACGACTATCCCAGACAGATTCTACATAAGGATAAGCAGTAGAATAGCTACCATTTCCTATAGACTGATTAAACCCTGTTTGTACTTTTGTATATGCATTATCTGTCATAGCATCGGCATACAATACCTCCTCCGCACTATACAAGGTAGGATAACATGCGTTTAATGCATATAAAGCAGAACCCTCTTTTTCCCAAAAACTTAAATCAGTTTCTCTGTCGTATGGTTCTGTGTCAAGAGGAACACATGCTACAACAGAATTAAGAAGTATTCCTCCTACTATATATTTCATCATACTAAATGTTCTCATAGCTTATTAAAATTTAATGTTTAATCCCATAGATATTACGCGAGAAACAGGATAAATACGTCCTCCACCATCAGTAGTTTCAGGATCCCATCCGCCCTTTATATGACTTAATGTAAATAAATTCTGACCACTCAGATAAATTCTTAAATTTTTCACATATACTTTTCTCATCCATTTTTGCGGGAAAGTATAACCAATCTGAGCATTTTTCAATCGTAAATAAGAGCCATCTTGAATCCAGAAATTAGATTTAGCAGCATTGTTAGCAGACTCTGCACCTACAGTTAAACGTGGATAAGAAGCATCCGGATTATTCGGAGTCCAGCGATCTAAATGAAAGTCAAAAACTGGTCCTTCATTATTATTATGAAAAGCTTCTACAGATTCACCACGTAACCAAACATTGCGTCGACCTACACCTTGCCAAAACATTGAAAATCGAAACCTTTCCAAGTAAATCCATAACTAAATCCATAAGTATAATGAGGGAAATTATCTCCAAGTATAAAACGGTCGTCACTTTCTTTCACCAAGCCGTCGTTATTTTTATCAACATAACGCAGATCTCCAGGTTTTGGAGTTATCCCATCCAACCAAGGTCCCTGTGCAACCTCTTCATCATTTTGGAATATACCGTTAACTCTATAAGCATAATAAGAATTAATAGGATATCCTTCTTTGATAATTGTATTAACATCGGCCCCATTAATCCATTCAACACCACGAGTATCTATTACCTCATTAGCAGCATCAGAAACATTTCCTGAAACAAAATGTTCTACCTGCCCAGTCTTGAATCGGTAATTCATATTTAATTCCCAACCGCGATTTCTCACTTTTCCAGCATTCTGGACAGGGCTACCTCCACCAAACATACCTGGAACGGGTAAACCTATTAAAATGTCACGAGTTACATTATTAAAGAAATCAGCTGTAATATTCAATGAATTATTAAGGAATCCAACATCTATACCCAAATCGAACATTGCAGTTGTTTCCCATTTTATATCCGTATTAACAGCTGCAAACGAGGCCCCGTTTACTATTGTATTTCCAAAATTATATTTAGGAGAAACTGTTACAGATGATAAATATTGATAGTTATCAATTCTGTTATTTCCAACTAATCCCATGAAGTTCTTAACTTTAAAGAAGAAACATGTTCTTTTAATTTCTCAAAAAATCTTTCTTCTGAAACTCTCCATCCAAAGAGAACGAGGGGAAAAGAGCTGAACGATTACCCTTTGCAAATTTTGAAGAAGCATCATTACGTAAATTTGCTTCAAATAAATACTTCTCATCATAATTATAATTGAGACGTGCAAATTCCGAATAAATAGACCAGTCACTTCCGCTTCCTGAATTTCCAACATTAGAAGTCTGAGTACCAACCATTATATCAAAATCAGATGTTTCTGTCACACGATATGTATCATATCCTTTGTCACTACCTCCTTCATAAGAATATCCGACCATTGCACCTACCGTATGCTTACCAAACGACTTATCATAAGTCAACATCACGTTAGTTGTAAGATTCAATGAACGAGCAAACTGTTCTGTCATACGATTTTCTGTATCACCAGAAGCAGGAGCTTCAATTGCTTTTCTATTTTCATGAGTACGATTGTTATACAACTGCCCACCAATCATTCCTTTCAATTTTAGTCCATCCCAAATCTTCAACTCAGCATTAAGTGTTGCAGATACATCATCATTAGAGTTCTGACGATAACCTCCTTGTTCCAGTCGGGCTAAAGCATTCGAATTACTACCACTAGGATAAGTATATGCTCCATTTTCATCTTTAATCGGATAAATAGAAGGCATACGAGTTGCTTGCTCTATAATCCATTCTGTCCAATAAGCATGATCTTTAACTTCATTACGAGCATATGCAACGGTTGTGCTGAAATTAAAACGCTCTGAAACTTTATGACTCAAATTTAAACGTCCATTATATCTTTGTTGACCATAATCCGGTCCTTTAAACATACTATTTTGATCCATATACCCTAATGAAACCAAAAAAGTTGTTTTATCATTGCCACCTGAAAAAGATAAATTGTGGCTTTGTTGAGGAGAATTTTTCTTATAAAGTTCTTCAATCCATTTACAATTAGGACCACCGTTACGATAATATGCAATCTGCTCTGGAGTAAAAGCCGCAGGCTGTCCAGAATTTACCAATGCTTCATTTCGCATTTCTGCATATACCCATGAATCAACGACTTTCGGTAAACAAGTAGGAGACTGCCATCCATACTGCATTTCATAAGTTACTTCATTTTTTTGTGCAGAACCTTTTTTAGTTGTTATCAAAATAACACCATTTGACGCACGAGAACCATAGATAGCTGTAGATGAAGCATCTTTTAATACTGAAATATTTTCAATATCTGAAGGATTTACATTTTGAATATCACCAATAATTCCATCAATCAGAACCATCGGGTCATTATTATTCATCGTATTTAATCCACGAATATTAATACTAGGACGTGCACCTGGAGCTGAGTTAGACTGCTGAATTACTAATCCGGAAGTTGTTCCTTGCAAAGCTTCAACAATATTCGTAACAGGTTTTCCTTGAATATCAGATGTTGAAACAGAAGCAACAGCTCCTGTAAGATTTACTTTTTTCTGTGTACCATATCCTACAACTACCAGTTCATCAATCATTTCTGTATTAGATTTTAAAACAATTATCATATCTTTTTTCAAATCTTTTCCAGAAATAATCTGGTCTTTATATCCAACAAATGATATTTGCAGTTTAGAAGAAGAAGTCACTTCCAAAGTAAATTTACCGTCTATATCAGCAATAGTACCTTGTTTAGTGGAAACGTCTAATACACTAGCACCAATCATTGGCTCACCTGACTCATCTTTAACAATACCAGATATGAGTCGTGACTGTTGTTGTGCCAGCATTGGTATGGAAACCAACGAAAGCAACAAACTAGCTACAAAACACATTATTACATGTTTCATAAATTAATTAAGATTTAAAAGTTAATAATTTTAATAGACCAATTAATATATACCTATTGAAAACTTGTTACCTAAAGAAAACTAAACTTCTAGCTGTGATAACGCATATGCATAAGCACCTCGCATGATAGAGCAGCTTGCTCCTTCACGGCTACACATCACTGCAATGCGTTTCGTATTATTATAGGGTACTTTAATTGACGTTCCGGGAATCAAGACCTCACGATGTTGATAATCCAGAAACTTCTTTCTGTCCATTTCATCTTCCCAGTTATAAACTTCCATCTGCAAACATGGGAATTGCTCTCCTGAAAACATTGATAATGTAGCGCGCAGTTCATTTACTAAAGCCGGTAATATATAGTGAGAAGCACCGGCTAGTCCACCACCTATTACTACTAACCCATCTACAATATTCAGTGCAGATGCAATTGCACTTCCAGCCATTTCTCCTAATTCCTGAAAACTAGCTATTGCAGCCTTCTTATCACCTTCCTTTATACCTTCAGCAATTTCATAGATATCTTTAGGAGTCAGATCGGCATCCTGTACTCCTGACAATTCACGATACACTCTTTTAACGGCACGAATACTGACACTTTCTTCTGCAAGCATTGAAGGATACTTCTTGTTACGCATCAGCCAAACGTCCCCTCCACAGCCATTATCTCCTGTCAACAATCTGTTATCTATTACAACCCCAGCTCCAAAGCCAGTACCTAACGTTATTCCCAGTAAATTTTTATATTTCCGGTTATGCCCCATTGCCTCCAATTCTCTATTTACCATAGGAAGAGCTCCAGATAAAGCCTCACCATAAGCAAACAGATTTCCATCATTTTCTATATAAACAGGAATGCCATAATGATGTTGCAAAAATGGACCAAGAGCTACTCCCTGACGAAAAGAAGGGAAGTTAGGCAAGTTTCCACCTATCACTCCATTTTTATAATCTGCCGGACCCGGGAAGGCAAAGCTGATTGCAACAGGAGGTGTATCCAAGCTTTTAATTACGGCATCAAAACCAGCCACTAAAGTGGCTAGGCATCTATCCAGATTGTCCGAGCAAGAAGGCATACAAACTGGCGAAACAATCTGAAGATTGCCCCTGATGGCAGAAAAAACAAAATTAGTTCCTCCTGCATCAAGGGTCAATACTATTCGTTTGTCATTTTCGTACATATTTTTAAGGCTTCTTTAAAGGTTTATTACTCTGTTTTTCTACTATCAGAAGCGTACATAAGCTTTCACTGTCACACACTCCTTACCTTCTGACAAACCATAAGGACGGATAGTATATTCACCTACACAAGCCGGAATAATAAAGGTTTCAGCATAATGTACTACAAATGGCTCGAATGAATGAGTAGGACTTTCTACAATAGCCTCCTCTCCTTCCAATAGATTGAACACATTCACACTGTTGTTAGTATGGTGCAATACAGGAACAGAGAACCGATGACGACGGGTTTCAATAAACTCATTTTCATGCAAACCGGTACGTTCTTCCATCCAACCTTCACCTTCACCTATCAAGGTCACATGGTTACGAAGTTTTTCATATACATAATCCGTATTTCTATTCCAATTGATGACATGTTTTCCACGTTCTACATTTATTGGACGAGGTTTTCCGTCAAGTCCCAAACGCTGCCAGTCCCAAAGTTTGAAAGTAAACAGATTGGGAGTTGAACTGATTTCAAGTACCATACTGTTTGAACCAGAACAATGAATTGTTCCTCCAGGTATCAAGAAATGGTCATGCTTTTTGGCCGGTATCTTGTTTACATACTTTTCAGCATCGAACACGATTTCACCACGCTGTGCCCTGCGTAAATCCTCTATCATAGCCTCACGGTCTACTCCATTCTTTACACCTAAATAAACAACAGCATCTTCTTCTGCATCCAGCAGATAGTAGCTTTCGTCCTGTGTATAGTACATACCGAAATTCTCGCGGATAAACTGGGTTGTAGGATGTACCTGCAAACTTAAGTTTCCACCACCTATTGTATCCAAGAAGTCGAAACGTATCGGAAAGTCTTTTCCAAAACGTGCTTCAACAGGCTCTCCAAGTAATTCTTTACTTTTCAACAATACCAAATCAACTGAAGGTAATTCAAAGCGTACACCATTTACTTCAAAATAAAGGCTGTTTTCCTCGGGCACACAGTCGAAGCACCAACCGTAATTTTGCTTACTGCGGTCCAAATCACATACCTCCTTCATCCACTGTCCTCCCCATGGCGCCGGATCAAAGAAAGGAACAACACGGAAAGGTTTCGTAGATGTTTTCTCAATGCCTTTAAAGAAGTTTCACGATCAATCATTTTAGGCTGTCCTGCAATATGAGTATCCAACCAAAAATCTACCTCATGAAACAATGAATCTTTATAACGATCGCATACACGCCAATCATTAAAATATCCTCTTTTATATTGGAGCGAAACAGCTTCATTACGATTGTCTATACCTAAAGCTTTTACTTCATGACGACGAAAACGTTGCTGAATTTCCCAACGGGCCATATCCACATACACAAGCGTTGCTTCAGGGGCAACCATATGCGCTCCTGTACCTAACACAATAACAAGCTTATTGCTTTCACTGACTTTTTTTTTGTGCAGCCGCCAGCTTTTCACTATCAAAATAATCCGCCAAGCATAAATTGGTTACATAGCCAAACAACACATCATCAGTCATAAAGCGTTCTGTCATTTCAGCTATAACCTTCTCATCTTTATACAATTCATTCACCAGAATAATTTCTGCCGGCTGAAGTAAAGAAAGCTCATCTATAAGTTCTTTTCATACACCCCAGTATAGCAGTCGACTGCTAATACAGCTTTTTCAGACAATTTGGATGCAAGAACACCACGTATCTCACCCCATCCTTGAAAGATATTCCCATCAATTACCGTAGCAGGATATTTGTCATAATTCGGTTTTCTCATAAACAATTTATTATTTGTTCATACATATTATCATTTTGTGCAAATATAAAAATAATATTTTATAATCAAATAGAATTAATAGAAAAAATTCATCTTATCGAAATAGAATAAAATTATAGAACAGAACTATACGAACGCATACATATTAGATAAATCAATTTAATTATCAATAAATTACGCATAATTAAACTATAATATACCAAAAGTATAAAAAAGAAAGCAGGAAAAAAATATTTGTCCATATGTAACATAGAGTGTTCAAACAATACAATAAAACGTGCAATATACATATTCTATATTCTCATAAAATATTCATCTATTATCATTAAAAAGAAACCCGTCATCGGATATAACCGATGACGGGTAAGCTAGTATCAAAAACAGTATTCAAATAAACATTACCAGTATATTTTGATAAATTTACTTTCCCAAGGTTTTAATTTCAAAGCAGCTTGTTCACCTTTAACTGTTTCTCCAACAACATCACATACTTCCACTTTTTAATATTCACAATATCCGAAGAGAAAGAAAGGTCTACCATTTTACCTCCAATCTCCCTAAGTTGCAACATAACAGCCTTTTCATTTTCAACAGGGTCATATTTACTAATAAAACATTCTCTGAATTTATTCTCAGAATATTTTTCACCTGATTAGTTCCATCATTTCCTTCTCCAGCAGGTAACACTCTAGTCAGGAAAGGAATTCTATTAGACCACGCAAATTTTGTTGCATATTCCAAAGAAGAATCTTCAGAAGAATTTATAAAATAACTCCATTGCATTTCTCCTACCTGATCTGCATTAAAATTCGTAACCCAATAATTATTCATTGGCCATGAATACATATTAGTAGACTGAGGAACCGCTCCAGCCTGATAACGTCCTGTATTAATTGCTCCGAACTGCATCAGAGGTATCTCCTGACTACACATGACAACTTGTGAGTGACTATTTCGCGCTGTTGCAAAATTCTGCACTGTATACCAATCATTAGACGAACCTTTTATTTGATCAACACCTGCTTCTATATTTCCACCAGGAACATCTAAGAATATTTTTCCATTTTCAATCTGGTAAGGGAAAGAAACATATACTGCTTCCGGATCGATTACAGATTTTTTACGCAAACGATAAAGTACTTCTATTTTTTTCTCTACATTGTATATACGGAACTCCACCATTAAATTATCTTCCCCAATGCCGGCAGAAGTAGTTGCACGGAAGCGATAAGTATCCCATATTTCTCCTTTTTCAAACTGTTCAAAACGGATTTTTCCGGACTGCGACGTAAAAACTGAGGAGCCTGATATTTCTCCATAGGATGACGACTGTCTATAATTTCATAAACAAACTCACCCAATTCCCACTTTGCATCATCTGTCAGCAAGGAACAATTAAGTTCTTTGTCGAATAAATGTTTAATTGTTCCACGCTGCAAATTAAAATCAACCGCATACCAATCATTTTCTATATGTGTATCGGCTAATTGTATTGTCCGTTCAATTACAGGACGAGGAGCATCTTTTACTTTAATAAAATAACGTTCGCAACCTAAAGCTGGAACATTTCGCACATACAGATACCAATATGTACCATCAGAACGAACTTCTCCTGCCTGAGCCGGAACCTTATTACCAGCAGCGTCTACAATTTCAAAATCTTTTTCTTTCGGTAGTATCTGGTGATCAATATACACCTTAGCGACTCCACTATAATCCCAGTTTAAAGTATTAAAAACAGCAACAGACGGAAGCTTCGCCTTAGGAGTAAATGACTGAAGTAACCCCATAACAGTTTCTCCCAACAATCCAGTATACCGATATGCTTCCCATGCATACGATTGCTTTAACGAACGCTGTTCCCATGTTTCCAATCCATAAGGATTACGTACACTCTCACTATGTCCAAACGTATGTTCATCATAAAACAGCAAAGCATTATTAATTCCTGCAATCTGCTTATTTATATCAGTAGGCAATTCTGCTCCCAACATTTTGGCAAAAGATAAACCTACTTGATTAGCAATCACATTTGAGTGAGTGATACGAGATACAGCAGCCTCACGAGCACCAGAAGCAAAACCGTCCGTCCACCAGTCGGGCCATGCCCCACGAATTGTCTGAATTTTATCCGCATACTGTGTTTCTACCGTTTTTATAAACTCTGTGGCAACAGCCGTTCTCAATTTAGGCCATTCATATTTTTCATTCCAACGCTTTACCATTTCACAGCTTTTGGTTGAAGGAGGTGCATTGTCTGTAAAATATCCTGAATGTTGAGCTGCACAAATATCATACGGGTAATGTTTATCTTCTAATTGCTTCAGATACTCCAACACCTTAGTTTCAAACGACTCAAAATCGTCATTGTGAATTCCGAAAAAGTTTCCCTGATTATAATGCTCTGCACGATAAGCCAGCATTTTCTTTCCTGAAGGAGATTCCCACCAAAATACGGTCGGCTTATCAAAACAAATCAGAGCACGATGTCCATGGGTCCCCATATTCAAATATTTCACTCCCGCATCAGCAAAATATTCACTAAAGCACCAGCCGATACCATTTACATCATCTTGCATCGCCAACTCCGCACGCATTCCATGCTGACGGAACTGCTTAAGAGGAGCCAATGATGCCGCCAAAGTCTGCTCATCTGGCAATTCGTCAAAATTAAGATACATCGTAGCAAGCTCGATACGCCCCTCTTTGACTCTTTGCTTCAGGCGCGCAATCTGCTCCGCCGGACGGCATTTTAAATATTCGCTGACAGCCCATGAAATTTCACAAGTCCAACGAAACTTTGCCGGCTCCGGATAATTATCGGTAGCGTCACAATAATCCAGTGCATAATCAATATAACGTAAATGTTCCGCCAATATTTCCATTTGAGAACGGGTATAGCCAATGTCTGTGTGTGTATGTTGCACCAGATTCATTTGCCAATGACGGACCGGATTTATCTTTATAGGTTCAGTATAAAGTATTTCTCTACCTTGCTTCACAGTCAATACATCTTCCTGTACTTGACTTACCTCTGGAATTTCTATATAAAAATTATTCTCTCCGGAATGTAATTTCACCTTTTTAGTAACTTCACCCAACTGAAGAACTATAGGCTCAACATCACCTTCATGCACAATGTTTATCCAAACTCGCTGCTGTAAACCACTATCCGACTTATATAAAGCCGGAAGAGATGTGATTTCCACATTTTTATCACTAAAGATGCTATTGCTGGAACAGACATTCCCAACCATATCACACCTGCTCCTAATAATCGTCTTATATTCATATAAATACTATTTTATCAGTTTACTTTTTCACAAGCAAACACTATTAAATTTAAGCGATGGTTTTTAATAATTATCCTTTGGAGAATTCCCCATCTGAATATCCAAACGTCCACCTTTTACAATTTCAGAGAATGGGATACGAGGTTCGTGCAACTGTTGTCCATTTAAAGAATATTGCTGCACATAAGAAGTTCCCTTTTCATTCCCTGAAGTCGTGATAACGAACTCTTTTCCTGAATAATATTTATCGCTTAAACGAATAGTTACTTTATCAAACAGAGGAGCTCCCAGAGCAAAAGAAGGATTCTCATCCGTCAGTCCTTTCACATCAAACAGTCCAATAGATGAAATCACATACCACGCTCCTAGTTGTCCCTGATCTTCATCCTGACCATATCCATATCCATGAATACCATCTGTGCCATAAAATTCATTCAAGATTGCACGAACCCATTTCTGTGTCAGCGACGGGCGACCAGATTCATTAAAAAGCCACGAGATATGTAAGCAAGGCTGATTACCCTGATTATATAAAGTTTGTAATCCTGCAAAAGCACCGACTTCTGTTCCACCACTAAA
>ENA-OQHA01001124-OQHA01001124.1-human-gut-metagenome-genome-assembly--contig:-NODE-1124-length-11011-cov-1.617236_pt1 | contig 11011 bp, 19 predicted proteins | sample MGYA00242558_ERZ504707 | MGnify/ENA primary metagenome ERZ504707 (study PRJEB26092, sample SAMD00036197) | human gut metagenome | host: Homo sapiens | study: EMG produced TPA metagenomics assembly of... | reverse complement strand
GCTATATCCTGGCCTGAAGGCCATTCGATGCCTATACCTCCTGGCAGCATCTGAACTGTTCTGAAATAGTCTTCATCCTTTAGCTGCCCATACCATGAGCCGGTTGCGTACGGTGCCACATCGAACAGCTTCACTTCTCCAGTCTCATAATAGAGGCGAAGCTTCAGTGAATCAATGGGCTCAACTTTAATAAGCTTCGGCTGCAACATAACAGTCACTCCTTACTTCAGAGGATCAATGCGGAAGAACTGTTCGCCGTTGGACAAGAGCTTCCAGTTTGCCGCCAAATCATCCTTGTGAATCTCCATCCATGCATCCAGAAGCTTCATCTGGCTCTTAGGAAATTTTCCTTCCAGAATCGTTCCGTCCAGAGCAACTACGATTTCCTGTCCGGAATATTCTGCGTGAATGTGAGGCGTATTATGCTTCCCGCCTATTTCGCGGTACATCCGAACAATAATGCCGTAAAACATACATAATACAGGCATTTTTAAGCACCTCCAGTCAATTCTTCTATTTATATTATATCAAAGTCCAGTGAAAAAATAAAGACCCTCAAATCGGTACATGGTCAAAGCTGGTCTCCCAGCGTTCTTTCTTGAGCGGTTTCATCCGCAGCGCCCACATGAGCTGTCGGACAGTGACCGTCGGAAAGTACCCGTGCGAGTCCTTCTTCCTTGCGTGAGCATCAAAATACTCCTTGAATCCGATGTGCAGATAAATTTTGTCGGTCAGCCACGGTCGATAGGCCCCCAGTAGGTCGCTTTGGTTTCCTCGTTGTAGCGCTGTTGGATGACGCATAATCCCTTGTCCCGTTCCATGTAAAGGTCGAAACACGATAGACCGGATGGTCACAGCGGTATACCTTGCCGTAGTAGTTCGTCCAGATGTCGGGCGGTTCTTCATGGTATCTCATAAAAATAAAAGAGAGCCCGAAGCTTTCGCTCAGACTCTCCAGTCCTCCTTACTTTCTAAAGATGTTCTGCATCAAAGTTCTGGAACCATCCTTGAATGTCGGCGACAGCGGAATGTGTCCTTCTTCCTCGTTGAACCATCCGTTCACCTGGTTCCATACGAATAAGCCGCCCATGATGAGCGTTCCGGCAATGCCGCCCACGGTCTTCAGAATTTCGACCCTGCGGTCAGAGTCAGCCTTCTGCACGTCGGCTTTCACCTGCTGCCACTTCAGCTGCAGTTCGTCTTCCTTCGCAGTTTTGCTGTTCTCTTCCGCAGTCTCGTTCATCTGCATCTCGTGGAGCTTTGCCAGGCTGTTCACCGCAGCGGCATACTCCTCAGAACCGGGCTTCATCGTTTTCAGCGATTCCATCCCGCTTTCCAAAGTCTCGTTCAATAATGTTTTGTTTTCCATAATACGCCCTCAGCATTCCCTCTCGTGCAGTCGGATTCGATGGTATGTTGCTCTTTACGATGCCACCCATATCTCCCTCCTGCGCTCGCCAGCCATCCAGCCTTGCCAGTGCCCGTTTCCAGTCGTTGTATTGGAAGCAGAAGTTCTTGAGTTCCAGGTATCGATACTTCGGCAGACAGTAGGGATTCTTTCTGGAGAGTTCCGGTTTCTCGTGTTTCATTTTTCCTTGACCCCATTTTGATAAATTTCAAGTGTGCTCTCGCGACATCTTGATTTATCAAATGGTAACAATGGAAATGGACTCCTGCGTCATGAACTTGCTTGTGCCGAGGCAAAAGAAAAGAGGCACAAGATTTCTCCTGTGTCTCTCGTCTTGTAATTGTCACATCCGAGCTTTAGGTGTCTATTTGTGTCTTTGGTGTCATCTTGGTGTAAAACAACGAATTTCTCTCAAATAATTGTCGCTGTTACGATTCTTTCCATTCAGTGATAACTTGTTTCCATAGTAATTCCTTATATCAAATCGATTTCAAATGGTTATGGCAGGACGGATCTCAAAAAGGCGTAGCTTTTCAACGGCTTGTCAGATGGGTCAGCGCATATTGCTCTGCTGCTGTAGAGAGTTTCGCCAGGCTGCCGACGGAAATACGGAAGCTGAATATCTTTTTATCTTCTACCAGACAGATATGCCGCAGCGCAAACAGCGCCCCGGCGTCCAGATTGCACTTTTTCCCCGCCTTTTGGCGCATGATTCGCAGAGCAGACAGCCCTCCGCCGGGTCGAGATAAAAGGCCGGGCCGTCGTAGGTGCCGCAGTCGCGGCAGTAGACAGCTGCGGCAGAAATCCGCACTCGCTCATGGTACGCAGCTCAAATACGGCTTGATGACCCGGAGGTCGGCCTTTTTCTCGCTTATCATGTAAAAACAATTAAGGAGAAGCCTCAATTCTTTTGCGGCTTCGTCTCCTGTGGGCGAAAGCGCCGAGGCCATTTCCGCCATATACATGGCAAGGCTCATCCCTTCGATGGAGGACGAGATGCATGGAAGACGTTTTTGACGTCCGCCTCTCGCACTGTATACATATTCCGTCCAGGGACAAGCACGAACTCCGAGTAACAAAAAAGCCCGCAGGCGCTGAACAGTTTGCTTTTCAGCCGCAGGCTGCTCTGCGCAGAGGCCGAGATGACTCCCAGCCCCGGCGTCAGAAGCGTGATGATCCGGTCGGATTCTTTATACCGGGTCTCTTTCAGGACAAGGCCCGGGGTCACAATGGTATCCATCTGTTTTTTCTCCTGCCGGGGCGGTGAGCCGCTGCTGAGCAAGCTGCCGCCTGTAGTCCAGATAACACAGAATATCACCGGTGCAGGCAAACGTCTGCCAGCTGAGTTCCACATCCATCGGACAACGCTCCCTTCTTTAAGGTATAGTATCACCTCTAGGGTACTGCGCTATCCCCGGGAAATCTGTCCTGTTATGATGCTCAGCGGTTGGGCTGCTGCTTAAAACCGAAATTGTTGAGCATGAACTCGTTATCGCGCCAGTCGGCTTTGACCTTCACCCAGCACTGTAAGTTGACGCGGCAGCCGAGGAATTCCTCGCAGTCGGTGCGGCTGCACTGGCAATCTTCTTCAGCATTGCGCCGCCCTTGCCGATGACCATGCCCTTGTGGCTCTCCCGCTCACAGTAGATGTTCACGTCGATGTCCACGAGGTCCGTGCCGGGGCGCTCCTTGAAGCGCTCGACCACGACCGCAATGCCGTGCGGGATCTCGTCCCGCATATAGAGCAGAGCCTTTTCACGGATAACTTCCGCAACGAGCTCCTTCTCAGGCATATCGGTGTAAGCGTCATCGTCAAAATAATGCGGGCCTTCCACGGCATAGCGGCTCAGTGCATCGAACAGTTCCTCGCAGTGGTCATTATCGCGGACACTGACGGTATAGACATCATCAAAGACGCCCAAGGCCTTCAGCTCCGCCTTGCGGGCCTCGAGGTCCGCCGGGTCTTTGACGAGGTCGGTCTTATTGATGACCGCGATGGCCGGGCCGCCCTTTTTCAGAGCCTCGACCAGAACCATCTCCGATTCATTCAGCGCGCCGTAGGGCTCGAACAGCATCATGGACACATCGACGTCAGCAATGGAGTCGCTGGCCGTCTTGTCCATCCGCTTGCCCAGCTTATTGTGGGGGCTTATGCACGCCGGGGGTATCCAGCAGAACGTACTGCAAAGGCCCCCGGGTGATGACGCCAGTAATACGGGTACGGGTGGTCTGGGGCTTGGAGGTGACGATAGCCACCTTCTCCCCCACCAGCAGATTCGTCAGGCTGGACTTGCCCACGTTCGGGCGGCCAATGACCGCCACGAACACAGAGGATGTATCATAATGGCCCTGGATCGGTGTTTCGTTTTTCAAAATAGAACTCCTGTCTTTTTATTCCGTGTAGCTCACCGTACGGGGCAGACCCAGCTGGGTGAGGACGGCTTCTTCCTTCTCACGCATCCGCATGGCTTCCAGACCGCCGTTCTCGTGGTCATAGCCCAGCAGATGGAGCATGGAGTGGACCGTCAGGAAAGCGACCTCTCTCTGCAGCGGATGGCCGTAGAGAGTCGCCTGCTCCTGTGCGCGCTCCATGCTGATGACGATGTCGCCCAGCATCTTGCAGCCGTTGTTCTCGTCCACGTCATAGACGCCGTTCTCGCCCAGAGGGAAGCTCAGAACATCCGTGGGCATCGGCTTGTTGCGGTACTGGTTATTCAGCTCAGCGATGGCTGCGTTGTCCACGAAGGTCACGCTGATCTCCGCCGGGTCGTCAAAATGCTCATATTCCAGCACAGCGTTGCAGGCGCGGCGGATGAGGATGCGAAGGCCCGAGGGGACCTTGATTGCTTTCTGCGAGTTGGTGATCAAAACTTTATTGGACATAAATCGTCCGCTCCTTTCGTTTCTACATTCTATTGAGCGAATGCCCTGGTTTCTATGGTATGCCGCCGGGGTTGTTTTTCAGTGTTTAGCCGGGTGGGCAGCGGCCTCGTAGGTCTTGATGATCTCCTGCACCAGACGGTGGCGCACCACGTCTTTTTCAGTGAAGTAGCACTGCGCGATGCCGTTCACGCCCTTGAGGACCTGAAGTGCATCCACAAGCGCTGCGGGTGCGGTCGGGCAGGTCGATCTGAGTGACGTCGCCGGTAACGACCACTTAGAGCCGACGCCATGCGGGTGAGGAACATCTTCATCTGCTCCGGGGTGGTGTTCTGCGCTTCGTCGAGGATGATGAAGGAATCGTCCAGCGTCCGGCCGCGCATATAGCCAGCGGTGCAACCTCGATGATCTGCTTTTCCACGAGACGCTCATATGTCTCTGCGCCCAGCATATCGAACAGGCCATCGTACAGAGGCCGCAGATAGGGGTCTACCTTCTGCTGCAGGTCACCCGGCAAAAGCCCAGCTTCTCGCCTGCCTCCACCGCCGGGCGGGTCAGCACGATGCGGGAGACATCTTTGGCTTTGACGCTTGACAGCCATTGCCACAGCAAGGTAGGTCTTGCCGGTACCCGCCGGGCCGACGCCAAAGGTGATGGCGTTGTTCCGGATGGAGTTGAGGTACTCTTTCTGGCCCAGGGTCTTGGGACGGATAGGCCGGCCTTTGACTGTCACCGTCACGAAATCTTCGGTCAGCTCCCGGACACGCTTTTCCTCACCGTCATGCGCAAGGCTCAGGCAGTAGCGCACCGTCTGGTCTTCCAGCGGTGTATGGTTCTCGATAAGGAGAAGCATCCCCTCCACAGCACGGGCCGCAGCTGCAACATTGGCCGGTTCGCCCGAAATGCGCAGCATCGTACCGCGGCACACCGCCGTCACCGAAAATTCTTTCTCCAGCATACGGATGTTCCGGTCACAGTTCCCGAATACGGCGGCTGCGATCTCTACGCTGTCTAATTCAATGCTCTTTTCTGCCATGCGGCTCCTCCTGAATGTCACTAAATTCTGCCTCTATTGTACCACCAAAACAGCGCGAAGAAAACTATGAAAATTGCACAAAATTTTTCAACCGCATATGGCGGTTTGGCAGAACACTCAAAACCTGCTCTATCAGTCTTTTCAAAGCCGTCTCTGGGGCAGCTGTTTCGATTGAATTTTGATATTTTTGTGGCCCGCGCAACACATATTGAGAGGATTCTTGTCATTTCACTATAAAAATGGTATAAATTTGATAATGAGTTCCTATTTCGCGTATTTTCTTTTTATGATTGGTTCGAGGTGAAACATATGTCCAAACCCACACGCACTTCCATCATCATCCGTGAAGGCCGGAAGCGCGCCGGGCTCACGCAGCAGGAGCTTGCAGATAAGCTTGGCATTACAACGGGTGCAGTCAGCAATTATGAAAACGGCGTAAGCTTCCCCAAAGCAGAGGTGGCTTTCGGACTCTGCGACATCCTCGATATAACACCTCGCGAATTATTTGAGAGTGAGTGAGATCGAGAACGCTCGGCGTCCCAGCCAAACAAAAATCCCCGAAAAGCCAGGCGCGAAGCCACTTTTCGGGGATTTTACTTTGGAGCTACTGATCCGATTCGAACGGACGACCTGCTCATTACGAGGACGTCAATATATCAAAATTTCTATCATATATACGTTAAAGTAGAAACTGTTTGACTTGCATTTGACTTGCATGTCGATTTTTTTGATGTCCCGAATTACTCTCTTTTTTCTCCGCGGAATCGGCTCAAAATCCCAATCCGCCAATTTTATTCAAATATGCACGTCTGCTCCGCTGGGCGTTTTACTTCATCACCCTCTTCTTCGCCCTCTCATACTCCTCATCGCCTGCCAGTGCGGCCTGGGTGAAGCTGTTATTCTTCCACCATGCGGCCAGCGCAGCGCCGACGGTAAACCCGGCAGAAATCATCTGTTCGAGCTGGGCATTGTCGATGGGCAGCAAAGGCTTGCCCGCTGCGCTGAGCAGCTGATTTGTCAGGGCGAGGCCCAGCGCTGCGGTACGGGTCAGAGTACCGGCAGAGATCTTCTTTTTCATTTCAATCCTTGCCTTTCTCGGGCGTCTCGGCCCGCTGCTTGAGGATGTCGATTGCCTTGGTGATGGCTGCGGGGATGGGCAGACCCATCAGCCGGCATTCTCGACGATGGAGATGGCCTCGTTGGCCGAAAAGCCGATGATCTCCGCGTCGCGGACGAAGCTGCCGCCGATGACGGCATCAAGCTGGCAGGCCACCAGCACAATGAGCAGCGTCTCGCCCTTGCGGATGAGGCCCTTCCAGCCAGCCTTACTTTCCAGAGCGCCGGTCTTGGTCTTGGGGCTGGCGTGGAACACGCCCGCCACCACCAGACCGGTGATGTAATCGATGGCCATAAAGATGACCAGCGTCTGCAGGGCAGTGTCCCAGCCACCGAACAGCGAGGCAATGACACCGCCGATGATGCCGATCGAGGTGCAAATGGTATCCTTCATTTTCTTCACTCCTTTACATGGTCCACCGGCTCTTGCCGCCCGAGTATCAATATGTACCCAGCCGGTGGTGCGCTTCGGGTGAGCTGCGTCCTTCGGGTACCGCCCGATGCCGCCGCGCCCGGGAAGCAGCTTCTCGGCGTAGTCGGCCACGGTAGCCACCGGCACACCCTCCACCCAGAAGTCCGCTGCCCGGCCCAGCAGGTGCTGGCTCGACTTGCTGCCGCCCACGGCGGCATTATGTTCGGCGGTGCGGTAGCCGCTGGTGATATGTACCGGCTTACCGAAGTGCTCCCGGATGCACTGCAGCAGCACCACCAGCTCGTCGTCGATGAGGACGACGTCGCTGCCCTTGCAGGCAAACTCGCGGACACGGAAGCTGGGCGAAAGCTGCCGGGTGGAGTCGCGGGCCATGGAATATTCTCTGATGGACATTTCAAATCCTTTCTCCTCCTGGGCTCCCCTATTAGGGAAGCTGGCGCGAAGCGCCTGAGAGGTTTAATACTTCTTCCCGCAGATCTCCTCGAAATCCGCCTTGGTGATGATGCCCTTGCGCACATACACCCGCAGCATCGCCTCAGAGATACGGCCCTGCGTCCAGCGCTCGGTCAGTCTTTCCTTGTTGCTCATAACTTCGTTCTCCTTTCTCATTCTGCGTCTGGCAGGCTCAGCGCCACCATGTCTTCCAGAGCGTCCGCAATGCGGGTCTGGTCGGAGACGCCGGTGTCTGCCGTGGGAGGGTTATCCTCAAAGGCTCGATGGCGGCCAGATAGTCCTCGTCGGTGACGCAGGCGCTGAAATCGCAGCCCGCCTTGCGGTAACGCTCCATCTCATCGTCGAAGACCAGTGCGACGCTGCCGTTGATGATGCCGCCGCCCACGATCATCTTGGTGTAGCGGCCCCACTGGTAACGGTCCAGCCACTGCTCAGCGGTAAGCTTCTCGCCCACCGGGGTGATGACGTCAGATTTGTTGTCGTAAATTTTGTATCGTGCCATTTGATTTCTCCTTTTCTTTTATGCGGTGTAGACTTCGACGGAATCGTAAGCGGTGTCACTCTTTTCACCGGAATGCCGCCTGCAAACAAAGCGTAGTCCCCGATGGTCGCAGCACCCATGTCATAGCCCGTCATGCTGGTGCCGATGCTGCTCCGGGTCAGAGATGCGTCGCAGAAATCTGCCACTCCACCTCCTGAAAAGATGGCGTAGTCTCCGACCGTCGTCGCAGCCAGACCCGTCCGCGCCGTGCTCAGGATGGCGGCAGACGTTTTGGTGAGGGAGGCATCGTAGATGTCTGCGGAGGCAGTGTTGCCCACAAATATTGCGTGGTTCCCGACAGTTGCAGCGGCGCTGTTGTTTTTCGTGCTGCTCAGAGCGGTCGCGGTGGTGCGGGTGAGCGAAGCATTGTAGGCGTCCACTGTCGTACAAAAACTACCGGCTCTTCCGCCAGCGAACAGTGCGTAATTGCCTGCGCTTGCGCCTTTCACATTCGCTCGTGCAACACTCAACAAAGGTGCTGTCGTGAAGGTGAGTGAGGATCGTACGCCAGCACATCGCTCGTCACGTTATCTTTATTTATTTGACTGTAGACCGTCCCACCTGCGAACAGCGCGTAGTTTCCGACGGCTGCACCTCCGATCGCGACTGTGGCGCCTATTATGTGGGCGGCACTGCGGGTCAGAGAGGCATCGTATGCATCCACAGCGCTCACGAGATTTCATAAAAGCCCAATAGATTATATGACGATGCGCCGCCAGCAAACAGCGCATAGCCGCCGACAGATGCCGCCGCATGACCGCACCGTTTGCAGCTCAGCTCTGTCGGTGTGCTCTTCGTAAGGGAGGTATTGTAGCATCCACGGAACTGCTGACGCTGTAGCCAAAAGAGGACTTGGAGATATATCCACCCGCAAACAAAGCGTATTTGCCGACGGTCGCGGCCCGCATATCATACCGTGTAGTGCTCAGCGCCGTAGCCATCCCGACCTTTTCCAGCTCTGCACTGTAGCACAGCCTCGCCTTGCCTCCGACACCGATGTACATCTTCTTAACCTTGCGGGCCTTACCGCCGATGCCGATGTAGGCTTTTTTCATCTTGCGGGCTTTGCTGCCAACGCCCACATAAACTGCTTTTGCCATATTCAGCCTCCTTACACGTACACGATGAGCACCTTGTTGGTGGCAAGGCTGCTTCCTACCCCCGGGTCGGTGGTCTGGGCGGCGAAGGTCAGGCCGTTGACACTGTTGGCCGTGCCGCCCGCAGAGCCGGAACCGGCGTAGTTGTGGGTGTGGGAACTGTTGGCTTTGCCGTTGAGTTTGGTGTTCATCTCGCTTTCGGTGTAATACCGGTCGTCGTGGGTGTGGCTTGCGTTCGCCTTCCCATTCAGCTTGGTATTCATCTCGCTCTCGGTGTAATACCGGTCGTCATGGGTGTGGCTGGACGCCGCCTTGCCGTCCACGATGCCTTTCAGCACCTTGCCCTGATTTGCGCTCAGACTCTGGTCGGTGGCCGTGCTGGTCAGGTTGTCCTGTACCCTGCGCCAGGTGTTGGCGGTGGGCGGCGTATAGCCCAGCGCCTCCGTCACGTTGGCTTTGGTGATACTGATGGTGCCGCCGGAGTTCGTGATGTTGCTGCCGGTCTTCACGCCGCCAAGGACGCTGGCCGTTGCTGTCGGCAGCGTGTAACCGCTCACACTGCCGCCGACCGATATGGGACCCATGCCATAGGTCCATCCCTCCTATTTCACAATGTAATAAACTGCCGTGATGGCAGCTGTCGGCGTCTGCTGCGCTCGCAGCCGCAGTTTTCCTGCAAAGCTTTCGGTCGATGTGAGTCCTGCCGTCAGGGCGGTCTTTGCACAGGTCGGTGCTACCACTACGGCCACACAGTCGTTTGCCGTCAGGCGGACACCGGGATGTCCAGATAATACGGACATCCCGCAGTGCTGTCGCTCGACCAGCCGCTGGCCGGGATGGTCAAAGACATGATGTTCACCTTATCTGCCTTTGTCTTTCCCATCTCTTCGATGCTCTTGGAGGCCGTCTGAGCCACCAGCGCGATCCTGTCCAGCAGCCGGTCCACGGCTTCCTTCAGATGAGCAAGCGTTATCCCCATCTTGTCCTCCTTTAAGAGCCAAACAGTTCATCCAGCATCGCGTTCACTTCGGTGTCGGTCGCCATGCTGGCGGTGATGCGGGCGTCCATGGTCTTTTCCATGTTGGTCACTTTCTGCTTGTCCGCGCTGGTGTAGTCGTTGGTCGAGAGACCCTTGCCGGCTTCCTTCTGGACATAGCCGCTCAGATCCACTTTCCAGTCGCCCATCTTTTCCAGCACGCCGTCGATGACCATGTACTCGTCGTACTTGTCGGAGGTACCGGCAGTACCCTTCGGGACCATGTAGATGTACTGTGCAGCGTCTGCCGCCTTCAGGTCGATGTCCCCGGCCGAGGCGACGATCTTGCGCTTCAGGTGGTCTGCCGCAGCGACAGCTTTGTTGATGGCGGCGGAGACTTCCGTCTCCGTCTGATATTTCTTGTCGTTCGTCAGGTCGCCCACCTTGGTGGGAGCATTGGTCTCCAGCGCAGATACGCGCTGGCCGAGACCGTCCGTCACATTCTTCTGGCGGCGGCCCAGCTCCTGCAGGTCGCGCAGCGCGGGGGTACGGGTCAAATCATAACTGGCCATGTGTTTTTCCTCTCTTTCTTTTATCCATTAAAAATTTCGTCAAGCATCCTCTGCACTTCTTCAGCGGAAGCCTGCTGCATCGATGCCGTTCCCTTTGCAAACAGCGTTACAAAGGCACGGATGTTCACCTTCGGGGGGATGGCAGCGTAGAACCGCACACCGCCCTCCACGGTCTGAAGCACAGTCGCAAGGTTTGCTTTTTCGACCTCTCCGGCCGTGTCCAGCGTCAGGGTCCCCATCGGGACGTAAGAGCTGTCGCACCCATCGATGGCCACGTCGCAGCTGTACCAGTACCGTCCTACGGACTTGGTCATCTCTTTCCAGCCCGCCGCCGGGATGGTCAAATCATAGCTGCGGTTAGTAGCCGCCGGTGTAGTCTCGCAGCGTGTCGGTCACGAGATCCTGTACGCCGTCGTAGTAGCCCTGGATGTCCTGAGCTGTCTTCTTTGCCTCGGCGGCAGAACTGGCCGCATCCGTTGCCGACTGGGCAGCGCGGGCG
>ENA-OQHA01001123-OQHA01001123.1-human-gut-metagenome-genome-assembly--contig:-NODE-1123-length-11015-cov-1.563648_pt1 | contig 11015 bp, 12 predicted proteins | sample MGYA00242558_ERZ504707 | MGnify/ENA primary metagenome ERZ504707 (study PRJEB26092, sample SAMD00036197) | human gut metagenome | host: Homo sapiens | study: EMG produced TPA metagenomics assembly of... | reverse complement strand
CATGAAATTACCCGGGAAAATAGCAATTATGGGGGAGGAAGCTGGGCTACCGCAATCGCAAAAATTATACTGACCCAAGCTGAATCAATAAACTGGTATATGCGCCGAGACGACCGGATTGAAGAATTCAAACGTTTAGGACATAACCCAGCTTATCTGACTAGTGTGCGCTTTGACATCCGTCGAATAAATTTTTCTTCGGATATTAATAAGGTGGTAAAGGAATCGGATACCCTTATTTTCGTAACTCCTTCGCCTTACTTGAAAAGTCACCTCAAAAAGCTAAAAACTAAACTCAAGGATAAATTCATCGTCACTGCCATCAAAGGAATTGTTCCAGATGAAACTTAATCGTATCCGATTATTTCCATCAAATGTATGACGTTCCCGAAGAAAACATAGCCGTATTGGCGGGTCCCTGTCATGCTGAGGAAGTTGCACTGGAACGCCTGTCATATTTGACTGTAGGATGCAAGGACATTGAAAAAGCTAAAATGTTCGCAAAACAATTAGCCGGCCATTATATCAAAACCTCCGTAAATCCAGACGTTGCAGGTATTGAATATGCTTCCGTATTGAAAAATGTTTATGCCATTGCTGCTGGAATATGCAGCGGACTAAAATACGGAGACAATTTTCAAGCTGTATTGGTATCCAATGCCCTTCAGGAAATGAACCGTTTTCTGAATACGGTTCATCCTCTGGAACGTTGTACCAATGACTCTGCCTATCTGGGAGACCTGCTGGTTACTTCCTATTCTAACTTCAGTCGAAACCGCGTATTCGGTACCATGATCGGAAAAGGCTACTCGGTAAAAAGTGCACAAATTGAAATGGAAATGATCGCTGAAGGATATTATGGTACAAAATGTATAAAAGAGTTGAACAAGCACTTACACGTCAACATGCCTATCGTAGATGCTGTTTATAATATTCTGTATGAACGCATCTCACCAATGATTGAAATAAAGCTGCTGACCGACTCGTTCAGATAATGCTGAAACAAACAATTTTTCTAAAAACAGATACAGTATGGAAAATATCAAACTGAACATCGAAAAGACTTTAGAATTTATTTCCAAAGATAAATTAGCCGCTTACGCACCTAAAGTAAAGGCTTGTATGGAAACCCTGGAAAAAGGAACCGGACTGGGAAATGATTTTCTGGGATGGTTACATCTTCCTTCCTCTATTACTCAAGAACATCTGGCTGACTTGAAAGCTACAGCCCAGGTTTTACGCGAGAATTGTGATGTTGTTATTGTTGCAGGTATCGGTGGCAGTTATTTGGGAGCACGTGCTGTCATTGAAGCAATGTCAAACAGTTTCTTGTGGTTACAGGAAAAGAAAGCCGGACAACCGACAATTATTTTTGCCGGACATAATATCGGCGAAGATTATCTGTATGAACTGACTTCATTCTTAAAGGATAAGAAATTTGGTGTCATCAACATTTCTAAGTCTGGAACAACAACAGAGACAGCCTTAGCTTTCCGCCTGCTGAAGAAACAATGCGAAGAACAACGCGGAAAAGAAATGGCACGCAAAGTTATTGTAGCTGTAACAGATGCCAAGAAAGGTGCAGCTCGCGTAACAGCAGATAAAGAAGGTTACAAATCTTTCATTATTCCTGATAATGTAGGTTGGACGTTTCTCTGTATTAACTCCGGTAGGATTACTTCCTATTGCCGTTGCAGGTATTGACATCGACCAGCTGGTTGCCGGTGCATGCAAAATGGAAGAAGTATGTGCTAACCCGAACATGGAAGAAAATCCTGCAGCCTTGTATGCTGCTACACGCAATGAGCTTTATCAGAATGGAAAGAAAATCGAAATTCTGGTCAACTTCCAGCCTAAGCTTCATTACTTCATGGAATGGTGGAAACAGCTTTATGGAGAATCTGAAGGTAAAGACCACAAAGGTATCTACCCAAGTTCAGTAGACTTCTCCACAGATTTGCACTCTATGGGACAATGGATTCAGGAAGGTGAACGTACTATCTTCGAAACTGTTGTTTCTGTTGAAACTCCCAACCATGAACTGCATGTTCCCTCAGACGAAGAAAACCTGGATGGCTTGAACTTCCTGGCTGGAAAACGTGTTGATGAAGTTAATAAGATGGCAGAGCTGGGTACTCAGTTAGCTCATGTAGACGGAGGAGTTCCCAATATGCGTGTCAGCGTGCCTGTTCTGAATGAATATTATCTGGGACAGCTGATCTATTTCTTCGAAAAAGCTTGTGGTATCAGTGGTTACCTGTTGGAAATCAATCCATTTAACCAGCCTGGTGTAGAAGCATATAAGAAAAATATGTTTGCCCTGTTAAACAAGCCTGGCTACGAAGAAGCATCCAAAGCTATTCGCGAAAGACTTAAAAAATAACAAGAAAACGGGCCGATAAGGCCATAAAAGGATGAAGAGGACACGTTCCAATAAAAGGATTGTGTCATCTTCATCCTTCCTTTATTTTAAAGCCGTCAGGCTTCATGTCCAACTAATCAATATACAACGTGTATAAATCATCCATAACATCCTATTTACAAACTCATTCCTACTCAAGAATCAATCTGAAGGCAGTTCTGTTTGACATGGATGGAGTTTTATTCGACTCTATGAAAAACCATGCGACAGCCTGGAACCTGGCCATGCAACAATACGGAATGACACTAAGCCGAGAAGAAGCCTATATGCACGAAGGACGCACAGGAGCTGGAACAATTAATATTGTAAGTCAGCGGGAACGAGGCTATGAGGCTAGTGAAGAAGAAATCAAACAAATCTATCAGACCAAAAGCGATATCTTCAATAAGCTTCCCAAAGCAGAACGTATGCCTGGAGCCTACGAGGTATTACAGAAAATTAAAAGCGAAGGACTGATACCCATGGTGGTGACCGGATCTGGGCAATTATCATTATTGGATAAACTAAACCACAACTTTCCGGATATCTTCAAACAAGAATTAATGGTAACTGCTTTCGATGTAAAATATGGAAAACCGAATCCGGAACCTTATTTAATGGCCCTTCAAAAAGCCAATATACAAGCTAATGAAGCGATTGTCATCGAAAATGCTCCTCTCGGTGTACGGGCTGGAGTAGCTGCCGGAATTTTCACCATAGCAGTTAATACAGGTCCGTTACCCGATTCTGCTCTGCTGGACGAAGGTGCCAACCTGCTTTTCCATTCCATGCCAGACTTCAATAGTCACTGGGAAGAAGTATATCAAGCTTTTTTGAAACATTCATCTTTTTTCCAGTATCAAATATTGAAAAAAGCAGAAGATACCGAGTAAATCAGTCTCTTCTGCTTTTTGACAATAGCAACAATCTCGTCTAAAACAAACTTATACTGCTTTTATTTTTCAGAAAGTTTCTCCAGAATCTGATGACGAATTGCTCTGAAATGATCTCCATCTGTATCATACAACGTCCAATGGAATACCACCTGAGACATAGTTCTTTAGCCAGATCCGGTTCCTTTTGAGCCAACATCTGCAAAAGTGTATAATCAGCTATACCATCACGCATAGCTTCCAAACGAATAGAACTATACAATTTGCCATTCTTCGGATATACAATCCAGCTGTCTCCGCCTGGAAGCGTATTTCCACTTTCCAGATTCATCGTTGTTGTTTCTCCATAAGGATCACTGTTTTCTTTCCAGAAATTAAATCCCCAATGCAAATAGCCCGTAGCTCCGTAACGGAAGTTCAACCAATGAATCAAACGAGTTTAATGGAGGGTAATTCGAGAAAACGATTTGCAAAGTTCCCCTGAGGAGCTAAACAAGTATAGAACCAAACTTCATCCCCTGCTTTCTGGCGCTCCTGATAAAAACTATATCCGTCTTTATAGAAATTCAATTGAGGGACCCAAATATCAACCGTATTTTCCAGATTATGTGTATGACAAGCTTCTATAATCCTCAGATCCGGACAAATATCTTTCACAAAACGAGCAATTTCCACATAACTCTTGAAATTGGACTCTATAGGTTCATCAGCAATATGCTGTACATAAATATCTTTTAATCCACGTTTTTGCAGATGCGACATCAAAGAAGGCAAAAATTGACGATAAAAGTTACTTGCTTTCTCAGAATTGATCGGATACTGAACCAACTTTTTGTTACCGTCTTTATCAACTTCAGGAACATATGCCTCAAAATTACTATCCCAATTACCTGCACGGGCAGCAATATGTCCTCCTTCAATCATTTTTAAAGCCCCAGCTTGACGAAATACGTCTATAAACCGGTCAAAATTTTTATAATCAAAAGAATACTTACCGGATTTCTCTGAAAATTCAATATGCTGTAGCGGAGAAACCAAGATTACATTTGTATAACATTCATGTAATTTAGAAGCCAACTCACCTACCATTTTCCAATACTCAGCCGAATAAGGTTCTACATCCTTTCCTCCATTGAAAACCTTCATTTTATCATCTGCAGTAGTGAACCAGTTCGTCACCCAAAGAGAAGGTTTTTCAATTGTAACCGGATAAACTTTCACATAAATCTCTCTAGTAAAAGAGAAGGGCTTATTTCCTGCCAATCCTTTTAAAGTTACTTCTGCACGATAACAACCTTCTTTAGCATCGACTGGAACAGGTAAAGTCACCCACATGCTGAGTCAGATCACGCTCCACCGACCAATTCTGTTCTTCACAGATAGGATCCGGATAATAACGAGAAAGAGAAAGAATTGCATCATTAGCCAGTTCGGGTGTCAAACGTCCCTCTTTCACATAATTCACAAACCCTTTACGCGAAACATTCATTGACGCTCCCTGTCCGGAACGAAAAGCAGTAACATCAAACTGAAGATCCTTCAAAGGCAAGCCACTGCGAACAGCAAACTGGAAAGTAGCATTTTCCCCTTTTGCCACTTCAACCGTATCCGTAAATTCAGGGAAGAAATTAGATTCTCTCAATACCTTCAGAAATGGATCTACTTGTTTAAAAGTTATAAGATCCGTGACTTCCTGAGCATTCAAATGACTGGTAATCCAACACACCAGCATGAAAGTGCCTATCCAAAATTTTTTCATAATATTAAATAGATTTTTATGATTAAATTAAATTGTCAGAAAGAAAAAAGCACAAAGGAAAAGGATATTCTCACGAACTTCCTTTTCCCTTATGCTATATCAAACGTTTATCAAAATTTCAGGAAAATACTCCTTACGTTCCATAAACGTTATATACTATTATCTGATTATTCCAATGCACGACCAGCAGTCATCGGCCAGTATGGATTCTGATACATAGAAGAAGTTTCTACATTATTTGGATCGGTAGCGGTCAAAGTGAAATCCTGTACGCCAAGCGGTTCCAGATAATATGCCTTCTTCCAGGTATATCCGTCAAACAACTGGTTGTTGATCTGAGTACGGCCCATCGGACGAATATACTTGCTAACAGAAGCTGCAGACATATTTGCATCACTACTACCATCAGCCTTCAGCTAGGCATATTAGGTGCATTTTCATACTTCTTATAAGTTTCGTCCCAGAAGTTCATACCTTCCAGCATATAATGACCATTGATTGCCAAATCCCAGGAACGCCATCTCTTCAAGTCATCCCAACGCATACCTTACAGAGGATAAACTCACAACGGCGGTTCACGACGGATGTTATACAGAGTAGCATCTACCGGCTGATCACCAGAATAAACAGCCAATCACCATAAACTGTACCATTTACAATGTTAACTTCCTTAGCCAAGTCAGTATTAGCGATAGTCAACTCATAGTCTTCACTCACACCGGCACGTTTACGGATAGCCTTCCAATATTTCATTGCATCACCATCCAAACCATGGTTCTTTTCATAACATGCTTCAATGTAATTCAAATAAGCCTCAGCAGCACGGAAAACAACAGCACCGGTTGTACAGATCACAGTATTGCTTTGATACTGATCATAATCGTAGCTGTAATATTTACGCGGACGATAACCGGTAAAGTCCAGCAATTCCAAACTGTTAGTCAACAAAGGAATCGTATCCAAAGTAGTCACATCATTCTTCGCAGCTACTTTAGGATCTCTAGGATCACTTGCAGTAACATCATCTTCACCCATCACGAAGAGCTGCAAGCGCTCGTCACGTCCCTGTTTTTCCAAAGATACGGTTGTATCTCCCTGATAACCGGAATTATCAGCATACCAAGCAAACCATTCTGCATCAGGAAAGACGTGATATAGCTACGTGACAATCCCAACTGGTCACCACCTGCAGACAAAATATAGCCGGCATCGTGTGTATAACCAATACTCAGGTTATATTCTTTCCACAACAGAACCTCAGAAATACTGCTCAAATTTTCAGAGCTGAACATATCAAATAAGGTTCCATCCATTGGTCTGTCCCAATGTCGGATTCATCTGATGAGAGTTTTCTGTCAAAGTACAATGATCAGCCACAGCTTTAGCTGAACTCATAGCTTCGGTCAGGAAGAAATCGATTTCACCAGCAATATCAAAAGTCTTTCCCTGATTGTATGACATGTTCTTACCAGGCCAGGATTCATCACCCGGAACACGACCAGTACCCTGATGATATCTTTCGAAAGTTGCTTCAAACAAAGCAACACGTGATTTCAACAATTGAGCAGTCTGCTTGTTGATACGCTGATTGTTCATATAACCCTGATCCTGCAGACGTGAAATAGCAGTATCCAGATCTTTCAAAATGAAACGGGCTACTTCATTACGCGGAGCACGAACAGCCAAAGCTTTCAATTCCTCTGCATCATCAGAAAGAACTTTTTCAATGATCGGCATATCTCCATAACGTACCAAAGCCTGATAATAAGCCAATGCACGGAAGAAATAAGCTTCTCCGATATAATGCTTCAGAGTAGCTTCATCACCCTGAATAGTTCCTGCTTCTTCTTTCGGAAGAATCTGTTCCAACAACCAGTTCCAGGTACGGATACGGCTATAATAAGTTTCAAAGTTCTTTCCGGCAGGAACCAGTTTTTCACCGGCAAAATAGTTCAAGTCACCAGACTGAGAGAAAAGGTTATCGGTATTATTATCATTCAACGTCATACCGCTTCGCCAGTTCTTGTCATGGAACAAAGATTGTCCACGAGAGTTCTGCAGCCAGGAATAATAGTTGATAACGTATGCACCCACCTGATCTACGGTAGAGAAGTAAGCTTCAGGAGTTACACTGGTTATCGGCTCACGATCCAGAAAACTGTCGCAGGAAGCCAGAGTTGATGCACCCAAGCCAATCAGTGAGTATAGATAGATATGTTTTAAACTTAGTTTCATATTTGTATTTTTTAGAAGTTAACATTTACACCGACAGAAATAGTTCTTTGAAGCGGATACAATTTACCCGGTCCCCAGTCACCACCCAATGTTTCGGGATCGAAGATGGCACTGATACCTGTCAATGTCAGCAGGTTATCACCTGAAACATAGAAGCGAACTGATTCCATAGAAGCCTTCTGAGTCCAGCTCTTAGGCAAAGTATAACCAATCTGAACGTTCTTTACACGCAGGTATGCAGCATTCTGCAAATATCCTGTCTGAACCTGCTGGTTCTTGGTGATACCACCGAAATAAGGTTTCGGATAGTATGCATCCGGATTATCCGGTGTCCAGTAATCCAAATGTTCAGTGAAGCAAGCAGACTGCCATTCGTCACCGCTGGCACCCCAGAAATACGGGCCACTCAACCAGTAGTCACGTTTCATCACACCCTGCAAGAATACAGAGAAGTCAAGTCCTTTCCAAGATCCATCCAAAGTCAAACCGAAATTGTAACGAGCATAGCTGTTACCAATTACAGTCAAGTCGCCATGATCACCAAGAGTACTTGATCCAGAAGTAACTTCACCATCACCATTCAGGTCGGCATACATCACGTCACCAGCACCCCATTTAGAACCCCAGTTCGGTTTGTTGTTAGCCAGGTGAGCATCCATTTCTTCCTGAGTCTGAGCAATACCTACAGTAGTATAACCCCAGATAGTTCCATCCAGCTTACCAGCATACCAAGTGTTGATATCACCACTTTCATTCGGATACTTAGTTACCTCTCTCTGACCGTCAGCCAAAGTGAAACGTACACCATAGTTGAATTCATTGATGCGGTCTCTCCAAGACAACTCCATTTCCCAACCATAAGATTTCATATCGGCGTTGTTGATGACAGGAGCAGAAGTACCAGGATACCAGGCAATGTAGGAGCCGGACCTACCATATCATATGTATAACGCTGATAGTAGTCGAATGATCCGGTCAAGCGGTTGTTGAACAAACCAAAGTCAACACCGACGTTCCAGGATTCTACAGTTTCCCAAGTCAGCAAGCTACTTACGATACCCGGAGTACCAGCTGTATTCTGACGTACACCATTCAGCAACCAACCAGAGTTAGTAGTACCGGTCAGGCATAGTCTGGAAGAACGGATACCAGGCATCTGTTTCGTTGTTACCCAACTGACCCCAAGATCCTCTCAGCTTCAATGTTCCAACCACACTGTTCAGCGGTTCAAAGAACTCTTCACGTGCGATATTCCATCCCAAAGAGAATGACGGGAACAAACCCCATCTCTTATCACCAATGAAACGAGAAGAACCATCATAACGCAAGTTGGCTTCCAACATATAGCGTTCTTTATAGTTATAGTTCACACGACCGAAGAAACCGGCAATAGCCAATTCTGAAGCGCTGTTATAAGTATTCTTATTGTCCTGAGTCGTATTCAATTCCGGCACGGTAGGAGTAATCAGGTCAGTACCGAAACCAGTCAAGCTACCATTCTTGTAAAGTTCCGCATTGAAACCGGCCATTACTTTGAAATAATGATCACCGATCGTCTTGGAATAGTCACTATAAATATTAGTTGAGAAATAATCCTCACTAGAACGATAGTCCTGAACTTCAGAATATCCGGCAGCACCACCGTCCCAAGACAACAGATAAGGCTGGTTGTTAGTGTCATAACCGTAGATAGCAATACAGCCCAATGAGATTTTTCATTATACTGACGCAAACTACCTTCCAAATTGATATGCCAGTCCTTGATCGGTTCAAACACAAACTGAAGCTGATTGGTCATCCAGTTCTTTTCATTGTTCTGTTTACCACCTTCTCCCATCTGGGTAATTTCCATTTCAGGGAACCAGTGTCCATTCGGATCCCGAACCGGTTGGTCGGCCAGCGACGGGCAATGTTATGGAAGAACAGACCGGTCATATAAGTAGGACGGTCGTATGCTTCACGTGTCCATTTGTTGTTATAGTTCATGGTCACCCAATCAGCCAGCTTCACTGAAATCTTACTGTTCAATGTATAACGCTGGAATTCATCTGTTCCATGACGCAACAAACCGTTCTGATCCAGGAAGCTACCACTTAACAAATAGGTAACTTTTTCATTACCACCGCTGATGCTGAGGTTATGTTCCTGAGATGGAACCCAACTCTTATAGAATTCATCAAACCAGTTAGTATTGGCAAATGCACCTCCATAACTCTGCCAACGACCATTTGTTCCCGGCAGCGTACCATAATATTCCGGTTTGGTCGGATCGGTATATCCACCTTCCATGTAAGTTTTGATACGATTCATATCTTCTTCATCGAAGATCACAGTACCATGAGCATTACGGTTTGCTTCGTTGAAATAATTGGCAAAATCCCAAGAGTTAGTCATGCTAGGTTTCTGAATCGCATCTGAGAAACGAAACGTTTCCAGAATAGTTAACTCTAGTCTTACCGCTGTTACCATTCTTAGTTGTAATCAAGATTACACCGAATGCTGCACGTGCACCATAGATAGAAGAAGAAGATGCATCCTTCAAACTGATACGTTTGCGATATCATTCGGGTTTACAGTGTTCATATCACCTTCAACACCGTCAATCAAGATCAACGGGTTACCACTAGAACCAGAACCGATTGTACCAGCACCACGGATATTGATACTCATTGAAGCATCCAAAGCACCACCACTGTTACCTACAGACATGTTCAAGCCCGGGATCTGTCCCTGAAGAGCCTGTGCTACATTCTGAACAGGACGAGATTCCAACACTTTAGAATCTACCATAGATACGGCACCAGTTACGTTTACTTTTTTCTGTGTTCCATAACCAACAACAACAACTTCATCCAAAAGCTGAGTGTCTTCTTTCAAGGTTACATTCAAAGGTGTACCTTTCCATTCAACTTCCATAGTTTGATATCCTACGAAAGAAACCTGCAAAACACTTCCCCGAGGAACATTATTCAAGGAGAAGTCTCCATCAAGACCGGTTATGGTACCATTGGTTGTACCTTTCACCATGACAGTTGCACCAATAATGGGTTCACCTGTAGCATCTTTTACGATACCAGTGCATGTACCTTTCTGCTGAATAGCGTCAATGCCTGTTACGCTTTCTCCAGATACTGCGTAAACTGTTCCCCCGCCAATAGCGGAAAGGAATAGCAACATACTGACTGATTTAAAGTTTTTAAACATAGATCCTTATTTATAATTATTAAAAAATTAAGGTTTCAAAGCTTTCTAATAATTTTTTGTTTTCAAGTTTTAGTCAAAGTTCTTCTTGTACTTACCTTATTTCTGTTAAGTTAATTAAACAATCTAATTTTACTCTTCGGATAACCGTTAAGCGCTATTTATAATGTTTAATAAAGCTTTATGCGACAAAGATAAACATATTTTTTAATTATTGAACGTATAAAATGTTTTTTTTTTAAGATCCATCTACACTTTTCGAATATTGATTTGTTTTTTGTCTAGATAAAATTCAAATAATCCTCTAATTTCTATTTTAATATTTTCAAATCCAAACAAATTCTTTTTTGGGATCATCAGCACAAAAGAGAAAGACGATCAGATTAGTATATTCCTCTAAAGGCTATAGTTGATTACTGCGTTGTAAAATGCACATTATCTTCCATCATCGACAGCTCAGTAAAGCATTTGCCTGGTTCGATTCCTTTTTAAGTACAGTTTCCACTACCTTGAACCAGTTCAAATA
>ENA-OQHA01001121-OQHA01001121.1-human-gut-metagenome-genome-assembly--contig:-NODE-1121-length-11027-cov-2.935505_pt1 | contig 11027 bp, 14 predicted proteins | sample MGYA00242558_ERZ504707 | MGnify/ENA primary metagenome ERZ504707 (study PRJEB26092, sample SAMD00036197) | human gut metagenome | host: Homo sapiens | study: EMG produced TPA metagenomics assembly of... | reverse complement strand
CAGACACAGGAGATGTTGCGTGCGGTGGGCGACATTGATCTGATCATCCCCGGGGAAGCCGGAACCTGATTCAGTATGTGCGGAGTCATGCTCTTGTGCTGTGATTGAAACAGGGGCCGGAATTTGCCATTGTTATTTCATTCGTCGGGGAGCCTGGAGAAGGAAAAGCCATTGTATGCAATGCCAAGACCCGTCGGGTGAGTGTTTGCAATGCTTTGGACTGTCTGCTGATAGACCGGAGCCGTTTGGCTGACCTGCCGGAACTGGTGGCCCCACTGGCGGCCTGTCAGGTAGAGATCTATGCTGATGATGAGGCTTACGGTGTTTTAAAAGGAAGGTATGAACGGCTGGAGTACACCAATGAAGAAAGTTGGGGGCGGGAATACCTGGACTATAAAATGTCCGTCCGTGTAGTCAGTGGTCTGGAAGAAGCATTGGAACATATAGCCTGCTATTCTTCCCATCACAGTGAGAGTGTGGTAGCAGAGGACCCGGAAGTGTGCCGGATTTTTTCCCGGGAAGTGGATGCTGCCTGCGTTTATACGAATCTTCCTACTTCCTTCACTGATGGAGGACAATTCGGATTTGGAGCTGAAATCGGTATTTCCACCCAGAAACTGCATGCTCGTGGTCCGATGGCTTTACCTGAACTGACCACCTACAAATACCTGATCAGCGGCGACGGACAGATCCGGGATTAGATCTCCCAGAAAGAAAACTGGCTGAAGATCTTATCAAAAAGAATCCGACAGACGATACTGCCTGCCTGTTTGTCAGGGCAGTCCGTCTGTCGGATTCTTTATATGTTTCAGCGGATTATTCTTCTGTATCCAGCAACAGTTCCATGATCTGGCAAGCTGACTTGGCAACAGAAGTACCCGGTCCGAAGATGGCTACAACTCCTGTTTTATAAAGGAAGTCGTAGTCTTGAGCCGGAATGACACCTCCTGCAAATACCAGAATGTCTTCGCGTCCCAGTTTCTTCAGTTCGTCGATGATCTGCGGAATCAGTGTCTTGTGACCTGCGGCCAGAGAAGAAACACCTACCGCATGTACGTCGTTTTCCACTGCTTCACGGGCAGCTTCTTCCGGAGTCTGGAACAAGGGACCCATGTCTACGTCGAAACCACAGTCTGCAAATCCGGTTGCTACAACTTTGGCGCCACGGTCGTGACCGTCCTGTCCCATCTTGGCGATCATAATACGCGGGCGACGTCCTTCTTTCTTTGCAAATTCTTCGGTCAGTTCGCAAGCACGTGCGAAATCTGCATCCTTCTTACTTTCTGATGAATACACGCCTGATATTGTTCTGATTACTGCTTTATAACGTCCTACAATCTTTTCACATGCATCGGAGATTTCTCCCAGTGTAGCCCGTACGCGTGCTGCTTCCACAGCCAGTTCCAGCAGGTTTCCTTTGCCGGTGCGTACACATTCGGTGATGGCTTCCAGCGCTTGTCTACTTCAGCCTGGTTACGTCCTTCTTTCAGACGGCGCAGGTTTTCAATCTGTTCCTGACGTACGGCGGTATTGTCCACTTCCAGAATATCGATCGGATCTTCTTTTTCCAGACGGTATTTGTTGGTACCCACAATGGTCTGTTCTCCGGAGTCGATACGGGCCTGAGTGCGGGCTGCCGCTTCTTCGATACGCATCTTTGGAATACCGGTTTCGATAGCTTTCGCCATACCACCCAGTTTTTCAATTTCCTGAATATGTTCCCATGCTTTGTGAGCCAGTTCGTTGGTCAGTGCTTCCACATAATAGGAACCACCCCACGGGTCTACATTCTTGCAGATCTGTGTTTCTTCCTGGATATAAATCTGCGTGTTACGGGCGATACGGGCCGAGAAGTCAGTCGGCAGGGCAATCGCTTCGTCCAGTGCATTGGTATGCAGTGACTGGGTGTGTCCCAGTGCTGCAGCCATAGCTTCAATACAGGTACGTCCTACGTTGTTGAACGGATCCTGTTCGGTCAGTGACCATCCTGAAGTCTGTGAGTGTGTACGCAGTGCCAGTGATTTCGGATTCTTCGGGTTGAACTGTTTCACGATCTTGGCCCAGAGCATACGTGCTGCACGCATCTTGCAATTTCCATGAAGTGATTCATACCGATAGCCCAGAAGAAGGAGAGACGGGGAGCGAAGGCATCGATGTCAATGCCGGCAGCAACTCCGGCACGCAGATATTCCAGTCCGTCGGCCAGTGTATAGGCCAGTTCGATATCAGCTGTTGCTCCAGCTTCCTGCATGTGATAACCTGAGATTGAGATCGAATTGAATTTCGGCATCTTCTGAGAAGTATAATTCAAAGATGTCGGAAATGATCTTCATGGAGAATGCAGGCGGATAAATATAAGTGTTTCGGACCATGAATTCCTTCAGAATATCATTTTGGATGGTACCGGCCATTTCTTCCAGCTTGGCTCCCTGTTCCAGTCCGGCATTGATATAGAATGCCATGACAGGAAGTACGGCACCGTTCATGGTCATGGACACAGACATCTTGTTCAAGGGAATTCCGTCGAAGAGCACCTTCATGTTTTCCAGTGAACAGATAGATACTCCTGCCTTACCGACATCGCTACTACACGCGGATGATCCGGGTCGTAACCGCGGTGTGTCGGAAGGTCGAAGGCTACAGACAGACTTTCTGTCCGGAAGCCAGGTTGCGGCGGTAAAAAGCATTGGACTCTTCAGCGGTAGAGAATCCGGCATACTGACGGATGGTCCACGGGCGGAAGGTGTACATCATGGAATACGGACCGCGCAGATAGGTAGGAATACCAGCCACATAGTTCAGGTGTTCCATTCCTTCCAGGTCTTCTTTCGTATAGACTGGCTTTACTTGAATCTGTTCCGGAGTTTTCCAGTTGGCAGTGATGCCGTTGGCTTTCTGCCATTCCATGCCATTTTGCGGATGGAAGCCGGCATATATATCGATGTTTTTAAAGTTCGGTTTCATAGCATTTAATTGATTCCTAGTTTGGTATTATATTCTTTCAAGGTCTCCAGCACGTTGCAGCGCACATGAATGAAGTTTTCAATGCCGGCGGCTTTCAGGTCGTCCATACAGGCAGGAGCTCCTGCAACGATGAACATGGCGCGTCCGTTGACTGCCTGGAAAGCAGGAATGGCATATTCTGCATATTCGTCATCGCTGGAACAGATCACTACGATGTCGGCTTTTGCTTTCATGGCAGCTTCTACACCTTCTTCTATGGTAGCGAATCCCAGATTGTCGATTACTTCATAACCGGCACAAGCCAGGAAGTTGCATGAGAACTGGGCACGTGCCTGACGCATGGCCAGATTTCCGATGGTCAGCATGAAAGCTTTCGGACGTTTGCCGGAGTGTTCTGTTTGCAGACGGAGTGCTTCGAATTCGCTGGCTGCACGGTCGGTTTGAATGGTTGCAAACGGCTTTTCACATTCGTGGTGTGCATGATCCTTTCCGCCTCCGCAGCAGCAAGTCTGTGCCAATGGTGCCTTTTCGCCTGCCAGTTCATTGAAGTTAGGATATTGGTTGGTACCCAGAAGAATTTCTTTCCGTTTCGAAACAGCTTCGTGGCGGGCCTTGTTGCTGGCGTTGACAGCTTCCTGTACGCTTCCGCTTTCGACAGCCTTGAGCATGCCGCCTTCGTCTTCTACCTTCAGGAAAAGTTCCCAGGCCTGTTGTGCGATGGAAGCCGTAAGGTTTTCGATATAGTAAGAACCTGCAGCCGGATCGACGATACGGTTGAAGTGAGCTTCTTCCTTCAGCAGGAGCTGCTGGTTGCGTGCAATACGTTCGGAGAAATCATTCGGTGTTTCGTAAGCCTTGTCAAACGGAGTGACGGTGATTGAGTCAACTCCTGCCAGAGAAGCACTCATGGCCTCTGTCTGGGTACGCAGCAGATTCACATGTGCATCGAAGATTGTCAGGTTGAAACTGGAGGTTTCGGCATGTGCAGCCATCTTGCAGGCGCAATAACAGGTGCCGTCTGCTCCGGTGTTCTGGCAGTCTGTACGTGGACAAACCGGTTTGTATTCCTTGACTATATTGGCCCAGAGCATACGTGCTGCACGGAATTTGGCAATTTCCATGAAGTAGTTGGAGCTGATACCAAAGTTGAATTTGATTTTCTTTGCAGGCCAGTGCTGCGGGTACTCCTGCTTCTGTCAGCTGGCTCAGGTATTCATTACCCCATGCCAGGCATATCCCAGTTCCTGATAAATGTAGGCACCTGCATTGTTCAGCAAAAGCGAATTGACGGCCAGGCAACGGAATTTTGGATAGGGGGCAAATATTTCAACCAGCCGTCTGGCATTGTCGATAAACTTGCTCAGATCCTTTCCTTTCTGCATCATTTTCTCCATCGGGTCATAGTTGACGGAGCCTTGAAGCTTGGTCGGATCATATCCTTTTTCACGGAAATAATCAGTCAGCATTTCTGCCAGCTGTATAGTATGTCCCTGGCAAGTAGAGAAGTTCAGTTCTACACATTCGCAGCAGATGTCTTTTAACAGAGTGCGTATGAATTCGGGTGACAGATCCTTTTTCCTGATTGAAAAGCCCAGTGAATCCACTCCTTTATTCAGAATGTCGAGTGCTTTGGCATTGGCTTCTTCAGCCGATTCAACCCGGATGTTCTGCCGGATAAACCATGTATTGTCGTCTTTGCGGTTTCCGCGGATGTAAGGGAATTGTCCGGGAAGTCCTTCTGTCGTTTTCAATCCTTCCAGATCTTCCTGGCGGTAAAACGGTTTCACTTTAAATCCTTCGTTGGTTTTCCATACCAGTTTCTTTTCAAAGTCGGCACCCTTGAGATCGACTGTAATTTTATCCATCCATTCTTGGGTACTTACGGGTGGAAAATCTGAAAAGAGTTTTTCTTTACTATCTGCCATAGTGAATCAGTGTTTTATGATATTTAGATTAAGTGTGACTGCATGCTGTATAATTGGCATGCATAGGCAAATATACAAATTTCTTTTTAGGTTTTCTTTTTTTGCGGTAAAAATGCAGTTCAGTTAAACTTTTATAGGAAAAACTGTCCGGATGTACTTATAAATTGTAAAGTCTGTATGGCAAAAATAAATATTATGGCTTTAATTCTTGACTGGTTGTCTTTAATTGGTTACATTTGCCGCGTTTAAGAAAAAGTTTAATATTATGAATTGGCTACAAGATTTATTGACAAATCCTGATTCGATTGCTCATATCGTGGCATTATATTCTTTTGTGATTGCTGCCGGCGTCTTATTGGGGAAAATTAAGGTCTTCGGCATTTCGCTGGGAGTTACCTTTGTCTTGTTCGTCGGGATTCTGGCCGGGCATTTCGGATTTACTGGAAATGCTTCCATCTTATCATTCATTCAGGACTTCGGATTGATTCTCTTTGTGTTCTGTATCGGTTTGCAGGTGGGTCCGTCTTTCTTCTCTTCTTTCAAGAAGGGAGGTATCTCGATGAATCTGATTGCTGTCGGAATTGTTGCACTGAACATTGCGATAGCATTGATTATGTATTATGCCCTGCAGTGGCGTGTGGAAATTCCGATGATGGTCGGTGTGCTTTGCGGAGCTGTGACCAATACTCCGGGACTTGGTGCGGCCAACGAGGCTTTGTCTCAGCTGGATTATTCCGGTCCTGAAATTGCAATGGGGTATGCCTGTGCCTATCCGCTGGGAGTTATCGGTATCATCCTTTCCATGATTGTCATCCGTTATATCTGCCGGGTAGATATGGGGAAAGAAGCTGCGGACATTCAGCGCGGTGAGGAAGCCAATCCGCATCTGAAACCTTTTATCGTTTCTCTGGAGGTACAGAATGAAGCTCTGGTGGGCAAGAATCTTTCGCAGGTACAGAAGTTTCTGGCACGCGACTTTGTCTGCTCGCGGATTATTCAGGATGGTGAAATACACATTCCGAATGCAAATACTACTCTGCATGTGGGCGATAAGATGTACATTGTCTGTGCAGAAGATGACTCTGAGGCCATTGCAGCCTTTATCGGTCCGCAAGTTGACATGGACTGGGAGGATCTGAAACAGCAGGATAAGACGATGGTTTCACGCCGTATTCTGGTGACACAGCCTAACATCAACGGAAAAACTTTGGGAGAACTGCATTTCAGCAGTATGTACGGAGTGAATGTAACCCGTGTCAACCGTTCCGGTATGGACTTGTTTGCGTCCCGTCAGTTGACGTTGCAGGTCGGTGACCGCGTGATGGTAGTCGGTCCTCAGGATGCGATTGAGCGTGTGGCTCATTTGCTGGGAACCAGTTGAAGCGTCTGGATCATCCGAATATCGTGACCATTTTCGTGGGTATTCTTTGCGGTATCCTGTTCGGCAGTCTGCCTATTGCCATTCCGGGAATGCCTACTCCGGTGAAACTGGGTCTGGCAGGCGGTCCGCTGATTATTTCCATTCTGATCGGCCGTTTCGGTTACAAGGTGAAGCTGGTTACCTATACCACAATGAGTGCCAACCTGATGCTGCGTGAGATCGGTATTGTATTGTTCCTTGCCAGTGTCGGACTGAAAGCCGGAGGTAACTTTGTGCAGACGGTGGTTGAAGGTGACGGACTGCTTTATGTAGGTATCGGTTTCCTGATCACGTTTATTCCGTTGCTGGTGATGGGTATGGTAGCCCGCTGGTATTATAAACTGAATTATTTTACCCTGATGGGATTGATTGCCGGTAGTAACACAGACCCTCCTGCACTGGCTTATGCCAACCAGACGGCTGGTAACGATGCTCCGGCAGTAGGTTATTCTACAGTATATCCGCTGGCTATGTTCCTTCGTATTCTGACAGCCCAGCTGCTGATTCTGCTGATGGCCGGATAATCCCGGATATCTGCTCCGGAAACGGATCTGACGCAGGGAAGTGCAAAGTCTTTCGGGGCTTGCGCTTCCCTGCGTTTGTTTTGTGCCTGAATCAAGGTTAAATCGTTTATTTGATGTATCTTTGTAGCCGTTTTAGAATTAAATACCACATATTATATGATTTCAGTAGATGGCTTGACCGTCGAGTTCGGCGGAACCACCTTGTTCAGTGACATTAGTTTTCAGATTAATGAAAAAGACCGTATTGCCTGATGGGAAAAAACGGCGCAGGAAAATCCACTTTATTAAAGATATTGGCAGGCGTCCGCCAGCTACCCGGGGAAAAGTGACCGCTCCGAAAGATTGTGTGGTTGCTTACCTTCCGCAGCATTTGATGACGGAAGACGGGCGTACCGTGTTTGAGGAAGCTTCGCAGGCATTTGCTCATTTGCGTGAAATGGAAGCTGAGATCGAACGGATGAACGGTGAACTGGCTACACGTACCGATTACGAGAGTGATTCGTATATGGAACTGATCGAAAAGGTGGCAGCCATGAGTGAAAAGTTCTATGCCATCGACATGACTCATTTCGAAGAAGACGTGGAGAAGGCGTTGCTCGGACTGGGATTCCAGCGTGAAGATTTCGACCGTCCTACGAGTGATTTCAGCGGTGGATGGCGTATGCGTATTGAACTGGCCAAGCTGTTGCTGCAGAATCCGGACGTACTTTTGCTTGATGAGCCTACCAACCATCTGGATATTGAGTCTATTCAGTGGCTGGAAGATTTTCTGATCAGCAGTGCAAAGGCCGTTGTGGTGATCAGTCACGACCGGAAATTTGTGGATAACATCACGACCCGTACCATTGAAGTTACGATGGGACGTATCTATGATTACAAGGTGAACTACTCCCAGTATCTGGTGCTTCGCAAGGAACGCCGTGAACAGCAGATGAAGCAGTATGAAGAACAGCAGAAGATGATTCAGGAAACCAAAGACTTCATCGAACGTTTCAAAGGAACCTACAGCAAGACACTCCAGGTGCAGAGCCGCGTGAAGATGCTTGAAAAGCTGGAACTGATTGAAGTGGATGAAGAAGACACTTCAGCCCTGCGTCTGAAGTTTCCTCCGTCTCCGCGCAGCGGAAGTTATCCGGTTATCATGGAAGGAGTCGGAAAGTCATATGGTGACCACGTCGTGTTCCGGAATGCCAATCTGACGATCGAACGGGGAGATAAGGTTGCTTTTGTGGGTAAAAACGGAGAGGGTAAGTCTACTCTGGTGAAATGTATCATGAATGAGATAGATCACGAAGGTACACTGACACTGGGACATAATGTACAGATCGGTTATTTTGCCCAGAACCAGGCTTCCCTTCTTGACGAGAATCTGACCGTATTCCAGACCATCGATGATGTGGCGAAGGGAGAAATCCGCAACAAGATCCGCGATCTGCTGGGAGCTTTCATGTTCGGAGGACCGGAAGAATCCATGAAGAAAGTCAAGGTGCTTTCCGGTGGAGAACGTACCCGGCTGGCGATGATCAAGCTTTTGCTGGAACCGGTCAATCTGCTGATTCTGGATGAGCCGACCAACCATCTGGACATGAAGACAAAGGATATTCTGAAGCAGGCATTGATGGATTTCGACGGAACGCAGATTGTCGTTTCACACGACCGTGACTTCCTGGACGGGCTGGTTACGAAAGTATATGAGTTCGGTAACCAGCGTGTGAAAGAACATCTTTGCGGAATTTATGAGTTCCTGGAAACGAAAAAGATGGAAAGTCTTCGTGAACTGGAGCGTAAAGGAGGCAAGGCTTGATCCCCTTTTGGAATCGACCGCTCGTTGAGGCTGAATCGACCGTTCGTTGGGCTGAATCGACCGCTCGTTTGAGGCGAATCGACCGCTCGTTGAAACAACATCGAACAATACGATATTTTCTGTGAAAAAGCATCCGGCTGATGTCTTTTCTGCTTGAAATGGCAGGGACATCAGCCGGATCTGTTTTTATAAATTGCCTTTCAGTGATCAGGCATCTTTCAGTAAGTCTGTACGATGCGCTCGGCAGTACGTCCGTCCCAACGGTCGGGCAGGGTAGTGTGCTTCCATTCACCGTGCATCAGGTGATTCAGTGCTGCAGCAAGAGCTGACGGATCTTCACCGACCAGTTCATTGGTTCCGGTGCGCCAGGTCTCAGGGTGTTCCGCATAGCTGTTCAGTGTGATGCAGGGGACATCCAGGAAGGTGGCTTCTTCTGCAATGTTTCCCGAGTCGGTTATGATCCCTTTGGCCTGATCTACCAGGAAACCGAAATGCAGGTAACTTTGCGGCGGCAGAATATGAAGGTTCGGAGCATTCAGGCCGAGAGCTTTGACAGCAGTTTCTGCATATCCGTGCAGAGGGGCGATGACGGGAAGTCCTTCTGCCTTGTCGAGCAGGGTGCGGAGCAGTTTCTCTAGATTGCTGCGGCGGTTCAACAGGTCATGCCGGTTGAGTGTCAGCAACAGATAATTCTTTTTCCGGATGCCAAGACAGTCGAACCATGCCGCTGACTCAGCCGGGGACGGTTGTAACGCAGTGTATCAATCAGAATATTTCCTACATGATGAATGTATTCGGGGATCATTCCTTCCTGATTCAGATTCCGGTTGGCTACCATGCCGGCTGTGAACAGATAGTCGGAAATGGCATCTACAATGGTACGGTTCACTTCGCGTGGCATGTTCATGTCGAAGGAACGGGTGCCTGCTATGAGATGAGCCACTTTCAGACCGCGTTTCTTGGCAACGATGGCACAACTCATGGCGGCTGTCAGATCATCCACTACCAGTACCACTTGCGCCGGATGATTGTCCAGTTCCTTTTCGAAGGCAAGCATGACGGCTACAGCAATCTGGGAATAATCCTGTCCGCTGACTCCCAGATATGCATCGGGTTTTTCCATACCCAGATCGAAGAACAGAGATTCTTCCAGACTTGGATCATCTTCCGGTCCAGCATAAACGAGACGGTAAGAAATGTTCTTTCCGTTCGCTCCGGCGTTCTGAATCGCACGGCAGATCGGAGCTATCTTCATGAAGTTCGGGCGTGCTCCCGAAACGATCGTTATTTTCATTCTTCAAAAGGTTTAGTCATCTTTCCCGCAAATGTACATCTTTCTGCACAGATGCGCAAAGGAAGTTTTCAGATTATGGAAAAAGAAACACGGATTAACGCGGGCTTTATGATGGCTGAGTCAATCCGTGTGACCGCATCCCGGAGCGGGATGCGGGAAAGGAGTGAAAAGTAATTAGCAGAGTTTGCGTGAACCGTCGCTGATCACTACATCGTAAACTTTCGGGCTGCGTCCGAATTTTTCTTTGAAGCGTTCTTTGGCAGTTGTGATGAATGTTTCATACAGTTCATTCTTTACCAGGTTGATGGTACATCCGCCGAAGCCGCCTCCCATAACGCGTGAGCCGGTTACGCCGCAGTCGAATGCGATATCGTTCAGGAAATCCAGTTCTTCGCAGCTTACTTCGTAAAGCTTGCTCATGCCGTGGTGAGTTTCATACATCTTCTGACCTACGGTTTCATAATCACCTTTTTCCAGCGCATCGCATACATCAAGTACACGCTGGATTTCTTCGATCACGTATTCAGCACGCATGTAGTCTTCTTCGCTTACTTCACCTTTGACAGCATTCAGCATTTCCATGTTGCAGTCGCGCAGGAATTCTACTTCCGGATGTGTCTTCTTGATGGCAGCCACTACATTTTCGCAGCTCTGACGACGTTTGTTGTATGCTGAAGAAGCCAGTTCGTGTTTAACAACAGAGTCAACCAATACCAGACGGTATCCTTCGGGTTTGAACGGGAAGTACTGGTATTCCAGTGAACGGCAATCCAGACGGATCAGGCTGCCTTCCTTACCGAATACAGAAGCAAACTGGTCCATGATACCACATTTAACACCACAGTAGTTGTGTTCTGTAGCCTGTCCCACCTTTGCCAGTTCGAATTTGTCGATCTTGTTGTCGCCGAACAAATCAATTCAAAGCGAATGCGTAAGTAGAATTCCAGCGCTGCAGAAGATGACATACCTGCACCCAGAGGAACATCACCGGCGAAAGCTGTATTGAATCCTTTTACGTCTACACCACGCTTGATCATTTCACGGCATACGCCGAAGATGTAGCGTGCCCAGCTTGCTTTCGGAGCGTCTTCTTCGT
>ENA-OQHA01001119-OQHA01001119.1-human-gut-metagenome-genome-assembly--contig:-NODE-1119-length-11046-cov-2.763806_pt1 | contig 11046 bp, 9 predicted proteins | sample MGYA00242558_ERZ504707 | MGnify/ENA primary metagenome ERZ504707 (study PRJEB26092, sample SAMD00036197) | human gut metagenome | host: Homo sapiens | study: EMG produced TPA metagenomics assembly of... | reverse complement strand
ATCACTTCACGTCAGATTCTGGACTGACCTTATAAACTTCTTCCTTATCTATAAACCGACTTCAGAGGTTGATGTTTTCGATGGCGATTTCAGGAAGTTTATGACGAGGAAGGATCTGAGAGGTTATATAGTATTTGATGAGACTCCAACATTCATAAAACCTTTCGCTGTCTTCAGTCCGGTTATGATGGGAAACTTCATAAAGGTGGATAATAATGGGGAAATGGTATGTAAGTCTGAAAGTGAGATAAGGTCATTTTACAATAAGTTTATAAAAGATACTCTTTCTGATATCTTCAATCATAAATACAAGATAGGAAGAATCAAGAAAGAAGTGGCATAAACAAAAGTTTTTCCATTGGATGTTTTTTTTCATTAATGCACTTAGTTTTCAGATTTTATCGTAGCATCAGCTGACAACTATAGCGAAATAAATTTAAATCACTGCAAATAAAATGTCTTAATATGACAAAAAAGTAAACTTATCTGCCATTAAGTGAAAATAACTTGACAAGAACAAATATGCTTTATAAATTTGTGAAATTAACATTTATAAAATATCTGTTTGAACAAACAATCTATTTACATTTATTATAACTATTTAAAAACGTTACAAAATGAAGTTGAAGTTCTCTATTTTTTGATTTCCTGCTTATTGTTTATCGCAGGAATTGGATTTGCACAACATGCAAGCCTCAGAAACGAAGATGCGCTTAAGTATGTTGATCCATATATTGGTTCTGACTATCACGGACATGTGTTCGTTGGAACAAATGTTCCTTACGGAATGATACAACTCGGGCCAAGTAATATCCATAAAGGATGGGATTGGTGTTCTGGTTATCATTATTCAGACAGCATTCTCATAGGCTTCTCACACACTCATTTAAGTGGCACAGGATGCACAGACCTTGGCGATATCCTTATCATGCCATTGAACGAGATACGTACACCAAGAGGCAACCAAGACGATATACAAGGCGGTTATGCCTCAAAATACTCACACGACAACGAAATTGTCCGTCCTGAATACTACTCCCTATTAGTTGACAGATATGGTATAAAAGCGGAATTAACTACTACAGACCGTGTAGGATTTCACCGATATACATACCCTGAGGCAAACCAGCCTCAATACTTATAGACCTCGTGAAGGTAACGGCTCGAACGCATATGACAGTTATATCCGCAAGATAGATGATTATACCGTTGAAGGATATCGATATGTGAAGGGTTGGAGTCCTTCGAGAAAAGTTTATTTCGTATTGAAAAGCAACTGCAAGATTGAACAGTTCATAGCCTATGACGACAATACCCCTAAACAATGGGAGCAGCTGAAAGTGGAGTCTGTGAAAAGCGTACTTACTTTCGGTAATAAAAAAGAAGTGAAAATAAAAGTATCACTCTCGTCGGTTAGCTGCAATAATGCAGCAATGAACCTCAAAGCGGAGATACCTCACTGGGACTTTGACAAAGTCGTGAAAACAAGTGCGGAAAGGTGGAAGAAAGAGTTATCGAAAATGACAATAGAGACGAAAGACGAATCAATAAAACGCATTTTCCACACCGCTCATTATCATACAATGATAGCTCCGACACTATTTTGCGACGTAAACGGAGAATACAGGGGAATAAACGATATGATTTATACAGATTCGCTGAAATCCAACTACACTACATTGTCGCTATGGGATACTTATCGAGCACTACATCCTTTAATGACTATCATACAACCGGACATGGTAAACCATGTTGTCAACTCCATGCTTTCCATTTACCACCAACAGGACAAACTCCCCATCTGGCCATTAATGAGCGGTGAAACCAACCAAATGCCAGGTTACAGTTCTGTTCCTGTAATAGCCGACGCCTATCTTAAAGGATTCGATGAGTTCGACGCGGAGAAAGCTTTGAAAGCGATGAAAGCTACTGCCACATACGAGAGACAGAAAGGTGTACCTTATGTGATGAACAAAGGATACATACCTGCCGACAAAATCCATGAAGCCACATCCATAGCAATGGAATATGCTGTGGACGACTGGGGAATTGCCGCCATGGCATACAAAATGGGACAAAAAGAAGATGCAGCAACATATGCACAGCGCGCTTCGTATTATAAGAACTACTTTGATCAATCAATCGGATTTATACGCCCTAAGCTTGAAAACGGTTCATGGAGAACTCCTTATGACCCTGCAGAGTCCATCCATACGGTAGGCGACTTTTGCGAAGGTAATGGCTGGCAATACACTTTCTTTGTTCCCCATGATCCATACGGACTTATCGAACTATTCGGTGGAGATAAACCTTTCACGAAAAAGTTAGATGAGTTTTTCATCAATAACGACAGTATGGGAAAACTTGCTTCAAGCGACATCACGGGTCTTATAGGCCAGTATGCCCATGGAAACGAGCCAAGTCATCACGCAGCATACCTGTACGCATATGCAGGCGAACAATGGAAAACAGCGGAGAAGGTGCGTTTCATTATGGACAAATTCTATACGGATAAGCCTGACGGCATCATAGGAAATGAAGACTGCGGACAAATGTCGGCTTGGTATATCTTTTCGGCAATGGGACTTTACCAATCAACCCATCAGACGGTATTTTCGTTTTCGGAAGTCCATGCCTTGACGGAATAAAGATAAATGTCCGCAATGGAAAAACATTCACAGTAGAAGCTGTAAACAACAGCAAAGAGAACATTTATATCCAAAAAGTATTCTTGAACGGCAAACCATACAGCAAAAGCTATATAACGTATGATGACATAATGAATGGCAGTACTCTGAAGTTCGTAATGGGCAAGAAGCCAAACAAGAAATTCGGGGAAAAGCCTATCGACAGGCCTGCAGCCTTGAACAAAATTGAAGATGTGCAAGACTAGCACTGAAGTCCACTACATAATTAGGGATATTCAGTAAATGTCCCTATAATAATATATGATGGCATATGAAAATGATGAAACATAATCACTCCATATGCCATTTTTTATTGTAATTTTTTCTGTATTTTCTCTCTTGAATCAAACATATAACACTGAATGAAGCCTGCCAAGCTCACTCTCATTAAAACTCTTGCGATATTTTTCCAGAATATCAAATTCTGTAAAACCCAAAGTAGGTGAATTCTGAAATTGTATCTTAAGCAATATCTTTATTGGGGGATTTCCCCCGTTTTGGCTGCTAAACCTTATTTTCGGGGGGAATACTCAAAGATACAAAAAAGCCAACTAAACCCGCGACACTTGTGTATGAATTAGTTGGCTAATTTTATTGTTTTTAATGAATGTCCCTAATTAATACAAAAAAAACGACTACCCCCGAAAGCTTGTATAAAAGCTTAAGAGGGCAGTTAAATCTTCCCAACTCAGCAAAAGTAATACCGTTTATGGCAATGGGTCAGGTAAAGAAGGATTCTTAGGGTCGTAAACAGCGACACCAACCTTTGAATCGGCACAGCCATAATACAAATACCATTTCCCTTTAAAATAAACCATTCCTTCAATGAATACAGTCCCATCAACATATTGTCCACTTTTCTCGAAAGAATCCATTGGTCGGAAAAAAGGTTCATCCAAACGGCTGATAAGATGAGTTGGATCATTAGCGTCAAAAAGAGCCTGTCCTGCCGCATAAACATTTGGCGTATAACGTTTATCTCCCTTTCCTGAATGGTTTTTTCCGTTATATAAAAGCACTATTCCCTTTGGTGTATATATGGCTGGAGGTCCACATTCTGTCAGTTGACTGTCAAAATATCCGTCACGAGGTGAAAACAATCTTTTCAAAGAACCATCAATATTTACTATTGGAGTCCAATTAACTAAATCCTCAGAAGTGGCAGCAAAAACATGTTCCTCTCCCCAATACATGAAATATTTTCCCCCTACCTTTTTTATTACTTGTCTTCCGTCAATCAACTCAGTGAGTATAGAACCTGATTTGCATGCCATATTGTAAAATTTCCCGTCATAAGCTTTGGCAAAAGCAGGTCCATATTTTGTCCAATGTACCAAATCTTTGGAAGTAGCGACCGCAAGACGAGGAATGTCCCTGTTCCATTGAGTGTACATCATAACATATAACCCGTCAACAGTAACAGCAATCCTCGGATCTTCGCAACCTCCTGGCCATTCAAGACTCTTTTGCAAATCGTTGTCCGGATAAAAAACCGGGGTACTTCTGCGCTGAAAAGTCACTCCATCAACAGATGTTGCATAGCCAAGACGTGAAGTACGACGCCCTATACCAATACCTGACTTATCCTCAGCTCTGTATAGTACGACTATTTTTCGTCATATATCGTAGCTGCCGGATTGAATGTGTCATTTGACTCCCATGCTACCGAATCTTCAGTCAACGGGCAATAAAACCACGTATTATCTATAGGTGATATAACCGGATTTACATTCTCCGGACGCTCAAATCCGCCAAAAGCCCAATCTGGCAATCTTCCTACACCATCTTCGGACTGCCTTTCTCTGGAAGTACATGACATAAAAGTTGTAACAAATATAAACAATAAACTCAGTTTCATATGATTAATCATTATTTTGATAGTTATGACCGACCATAACGATAGGCCATAGCCGGCAATCTTTTATTTAAGTTTAACTTTGCTTACTTTCAGTTTCAATGGAACTGATAAAAATTCTTCTAAATGATATAACTTTTCTTATTGGATAAAAAAATGTCACTTACAAAACACTTGTCAACTCGTAACTGAAACATTGTTTAATATAAAGTTGAATTTGCTAATCAACAGTAAAGAAAGCTAAATTTCAGTCTTGTATTAAAATCAATGTATGCTATTCAACAAATCAACCTTTCCATCGTTAACTAGTTTTAGAATCAATTCCCCGAACAATGTATTTTGCCATGCAAACCATGCGCGTGTAAATTTTTTAGAATCATCTTTATGGAATGATTCGTGCATGAATCCTGTTCCGGCATCTGTATCCATAAGCATTTTTATACAGAACTTATTTCCTCGTCATCTTGCTTGTAAACGCTTTCATCATTATACTCATCGGCCAAATCATGTCATATCCGATATGCGGTCCGCCAATACCCTCTCCTGCCGTGCCTTTAAAAAAATAGGGATTATCCTCGCTCCATACGAACTTTCGTGTATTCTGATAAACAGGGTCATCTATATCTACGTCACCCAAATAAGGCATAGCGAGCAAACTTGGCACATTTGCATCATCCATCAACAAATGGTTGCCGAAACCATCAACCTCGAATGCATATATATTGCCGTATTTTGGATGATTGTATATGGCATGTTTTTTCAAGGCTTTTTCCACTTCATCAGCTAACGATTTGCATTCGTCAGACAGTTCGTTTTTTTTGTTCACTTTAGTCAATATTTCCGCAGCCTTGCGCAATGATGTTACAGCAAAGAAATTAGAAGGAATAAGAAACTGGAAAGTGGTTGCATCATCCGACGGACGGAAAGCCGAGGCTATCAACCCGACTGGTTTCACTGGATTCCCCCATCCGTCGTTTGTTAGTGTATCAAGTGCTCGTTCTGTCTTGCGTTGAAAACGATAAGGTCCCTTTGAATCATCCTTACGTTGTTGTTCTTTGAATGTTTTTAGAATATTTGCGATTGCTGAAAGCCATTCGTCGGAAAACACGCTTGTATCGCCTGTCACCTTCCAATAATGATAGGCAAGGCGTATAGGATAACACAATGAATCTATTTCCCATTTCCTTTCATGCAGTTCAGGCTTCATGTCAGTCAAATCGCTCATCCATTCTCCCCCTTCCGCATTCATATTGAAAGCATTTGCATAAGAATCTATATTAATGCATTTGAACTGACGATTTATAACTCCCGCCAACATTCTTTTCAGTTCAGGGTCTTTGTTGGCCAGTTGCACATAAGGCCATACCTGTGCAGCAGAATCACGCAACCACATGGCATGAATATCACCTGTATATACAAATGTATCATCTTTGCCGTAGAAATAAACTGTTGTGTCAAGCGTATTAGGGAAACAATTCTCAAACATCCATGACAAACGCGCATTAGTCAACAATCGTTTAATTCTTATAATCTGTTCTTCCACAGCTTTTGACTCAAACAAGCGCTTGGATGGTTCCGGACGGTTGGTATGATACTGGTACACCTTTATATTGTCTTGCTTGACAATAAAACTATTTTCAGCCATAGCATGTATGTCAGCCATACCCAAAAGAGCTATGGAAAAGCAAAAAAACTTTGTCTTATTCATATTCATGGTATTTAAGTTTTTTAATGTTTAAGTTTTTTATTTTGTAAATTCTTGAGTTGGTAAATTCCCGCAAATAATTCCACAAGGCAAGCATTGTCAAGTAACCACTTATATCGTTCATTGTTATGCCCAGACCAGTCCCTGCCCATCAGTCCGTTTTCATCCCTGTAGTTATTCCAAGCATATTGTGCATTGTCTGCCATGGCATCCACATACTTGCTGTTTCCGTCTATCTCATACAATGCCTTCAATCCTCTGAACAAGATTACATTAAACCACGACATATCCTTATGAACTTTTAATGTCGGTTTTTTCTTATCTGCCTTTGTGCGGAAAAAGACATCCGTATTTGCAGCAGTACGTTGTGCATCTTCCAGATACTTTTTGTCACCTGTTTCTTCATAGAGTAATACTCCTGCCTGGATCATCTGACCGCTGTTATAAGCATACTTTTCTTTTGCTATTACACCTTTCAAGTCTACATAGTCCCAATAAAGGAAGTCCAATGGGTCACATAACCATTTTTTTGTCCATTCATAAGTTTCCTTAGCCTTTTTCAGGTATTTGTCATCCTTTGTCAACCTATACAGTTTCACACAAAGTACCGATGAAGGAGCATTGGAACAAGAATGTTTGGAAGCCTTATTCTGCTCACACCAAAATATACCTCCTCCCAGTTCTTCAGTCCATCCGCTGTATATGTATTGAAATAAGGCTATTGCTTTACTTAGGTAATAGCATTTATGTGTCAACTCATAGTAATCGCAATAATCCAATGCAATCCAAATGTTGTCGTCATAATAACGTCCATGCTGACCATATTTCACCGGATACGATTGGTAAGATGGAGGCTGACGTTCGTCATCCCAATACTGTTCCAGTCCTGGCAAGATTTTCTGTTCCATCAGTTCATCATACTTCTTGTTTCCTGTAACTTTATACAAAGACACACATGCAGACAGCATCCCAGAATACGGCCACAGGAAAGAAGACTTTAGTGAACCTTCGAAAGAAATACCTTCCGACAAATATGTTATTTTTTGTTCAGGATTGACTGGATAAGTTTCAGTAAGAAGTCCGTCGTTTGTCTTATAAAGTTCTAAAATATTAAACAATATGGAATCAGCAACAGAAAGATAATAGTTCTTCTCTTGTGCATGTCCTACAGAAAAGGCAAAGCAAAATAGCAGGCTGGTTACTAAATGTATATTTTTCATATGTCTGAATTTTGAGTTGGCAGTTTCACACTTACATCAGCGTAGAACTTCAAGTTCAACTACGACGGGGAAATGATCAGACGGCACACGGGCCTGACAATCTTTTATGTCTATTTCACTTGGGCAGTCGTTTGTCTGCATGTTTTCGTTGTTCACACTAGTCCTATAAGTATCAGTCAGCACACCGTATTTCTTGACATGAAAATCCGGAGACACAAAAATATGATCTATACGACTTTTCGTGAAACTATTAGGATCAAAATTATTGAACGTGCCATTTGTAGCATAACGAATGTCACATTTTTCATAAGAATCACAAAGTGTCCACTTATTAACAAGTACATCATATGACTTATGGGTTTGGTCAACATTAAAATCCCCCGTCAAGATTACTGGAAGCCCATCTCCGATTTCTTTCATCTTTTTTAGCACAAGCAATGCGCTTTCCACCCGAGCGTTCTTCCCAATATGGTCCATATGAAGATTAAAAAAAGGAATTCAAATCCTGAGTCCTTGCATTTGAAATGCCCCCAACTGCAAATACGCGGCAACACGGCATCCCAACCTTTGCTTGGTACATCAGGGGTCTCCGACATCCAAAAGTCACCTTTGTCTATCACTTCAAACTTGTCTGTACGGTAAAAAATTGCGGAATGTTCTCCTTCAGTCTTACCGTTGTCCCGTCCCACTCCGATGTAATCATATTCTGGCAAAGCCTTTTTCATGTCTTCCAATTGATGAATGAAACACTCTTGTGTTCCAAAAATGTCGAAGTCGTGATATTGCACGATTCCCGCTATCACGATAGCGCAATCCCCATCCATTACCATTTACTGAGTCATTGTGGTTTGCATTCCTTAAGTTATAAGATGCTGCAATGATTGACACAGGACACTTCTTATTGTTACAAGCATAAAAAACTATTGAAATTATTACAACAGACAATAAAACTTTTAGTTTCATAAATACTTAATTAATTGTTATTACTATGCTAAAATAATACTTTTATTCCAAAGAGAAAGAATAAGGTGCATCCTTTTCGGAGATGCCACGCTTTTTATTGGGTGTCTTGCTCATTCTGAACTGTATGTTAGCGCCATCGATTAATTGGTCATGAGTAAGGTAATTACGTGAATATAACTTTCCGTTTACTTTCATATCGTTTACATAACGATAATCGTTTCCAGTATTGTCCAATTTTAAGACAATTGTATTGCCGTTTTCCAAGTGCAATTTTGCAGATTTGAAAATAGGACTGCCAATTATGTATTCATCCGTTCCGGGACAAACTGTATAAAAACCCAACGCTGAAAATACATACCATGCAGAAGTCTGGCCATTGTCTTCATCTCCGCAATATCCATCGGGTGCGGCCGAATACAACTTATTCATTATTTCGCGTATCCAATATTGTGCCTTCCATGGTTCGCCTGAGTAATTATATAAATATACCATATGCTGGATTGGCTGATTACCATGGCATATTGTCCCATATTCATTACTTGCATTTCGCGCATCTCGTGGATAATGCCCCTGCTCTCCAGACCTAACCTGCTTGGGATAACAAACACTGAATCCATCATAGTATTGAATTCTCTTTTACCACCCATTAAGTCGATAAGTCCCTGAGGGTCGTGGAACACACAGAAACTCCAATGCCAACTGTTTCCCTCGCAGAAATCTCCGCTCCAGTCAACGGCCCTAAAATTCGGATTGAACGTACCTTTATCATCCTTTCCCACCATAAGTTTATATTCTTGATGATATACGTTCTTATAATTCATAGCACGTTTTTTATAAATTCCTATTTCACTGTCAGGCTTTCCTAACTTCTTTCCCAAAGTATAAATGGCCCAATCGTTATAAGCATATTCCAAAGTACGAGCCACACTTTGTCCTATGCCAATATTGTTCGGGACATACCCCAAACTGTTATAAGCATCATAAGCCACACGCCCAGAAGCAGTGCCCTTCAGATGTGCGTTCGCACCATGCTTCAACGCTTTCCATAAAGTCTCAATGTCATAACCTCGTAAACCTTTAATATAGGCATCTGCCACTACGGATGCGGAATTGTTTCCTACCATGCAATCTCTGTGTCCTGGGCTCGCCCATTCTGGCAAGAAACCGCTTTCCTTGTATGCATTCACAAGCCCCTCCTGCATTTTTACATTCATCGAAGGATATACCAGATTAAGCAATGGGAACAAAGTACGGAATGTATCCCAAAAACCTGTATCAGTAAACATATACCCTGGAAGCACCTTACCATTATACGGGCTGTAATGCATCACTTTGCCGTCTTTGTCAATCTCGTAAAAACTGCGTGGGAACAGCAAAGAGCGATATAGGCATGAATAAAACGTACGAAGGTTGTCTGTGTTATCATCATCTATATCTATCTTACCCAATTCGTTGTTCCATTTTTCTTTTCCTTCCGCAACAAGCTGGTCGAAAGTTTTGTCGTCAAGTTCATTAAGGTTCAGTTCCGCTTGCTCGTGGCTGATGAACGACGATGCAATCCTTACATGTACCATTTCTCCTTTTGTTGTCTTAAATCCCACTACAGCCCCTGCGTGGTTACCTTTCACTTCGGTTTCTTCAGGATATATGCTGTTGTCCATTGCCGTGGCTACAAAAGTGAACGGCTTGTCAAATTCTATTACGAAATAATTTTTGAAATTTTCAGGCACACCACCGCTGTTTTTAGTGGAATAACCTACAATCTTGTTTTTTTCTGGAATTACTTTTACGTATGATCCCTGTCGAATGCATCCAATACCATATAGGCATTATTTGTTTCCGGATAGGTAAAACGAAACATCGCGGCACGCTCTGTCGGGACAATCTCTGTTGTCACGTCATGATCTGCAAGATAGACCTTATAATAATATGGTTTTGCAACCTCAGCTTTGTGCGAGAACCAGCTGGCACGCCTGTCTTGGTCGAACACAAGTCCACCGGTAACAGGCATTACTGCAAACTGACCATAATCGTTCATCCACGGACTTGGCTGATGAGTCTGCTTGAATCCACGAATTTTATCAGCGTTATAAGTATATGTCCACCCATCGCCCATTTTACCCGTCTGAGGTGTCCAAAAATTCATTCCCCATGGCAATGCTATTGCAGGATAAGTATTACCGGTTGACAATTCGAATTTCGATTGTGTGCCGACTAATGTGCTGACATAATCAACAGGGGTTTTAACTGCATAAAATGGTATAGTGCACAAAATGGCACAAAACAAAATCAGTAAACGTTTAATTGAAAATGAAAGTGTTTCCATGAAATAATAAGTTTAATGGATTAAAAAAATTTGAGACAAAAATAATGATAGAAGAAGCCCTTACTATTATTATTAGATTATAAAAAAGGAATTTGTCTATAACATTAACTACTATGTCGCAAATCTTTACCTATATTTTTTCCTGCAAAAGAATTTACCAAAAGTTTTTTTACTTTTGCAATATAATAAATCAATACTTCGGTAAATTTTTACCGATAAATTAAAATTAAACATAGAATCGGCATAATCCGGTTCAAAAATATATTCAAGAGATCATTGAAATACTGTCA
>ENA-OQHA01001118-OQHA01001118.1-human-gut-metagenome-genome-assembly--contig:-NODE-1118-length-11070-cov-2.488714_pt1 | contig 11070 bp, 11 predicted proteins | sample MGYA00242558_ERZ504707 | MGnify/ENA primary metagenome ERZ504707 (study PRJEB26092, sample SAMD00036197) | human gut metagenome | host: Homo sapiens | study: EMG produced TPA metagenomics assembly of... | reverse complement strand
GCATGGAGCTACATTCATTATTGATGATCATGTGGAATTGTGCGCAAGACCGGAGGCGACGGGTACATCTGGGCAAAACGACATGCCCGTAGATGAAGCCCGGAAGATTCTGGGCAAACAGTTCATCATCGGCGGCACGGCAAATACCATAGAAGATGTACGCCGCTTCATCAGGCAGGTACCGATTACATCGGATGCGGCCCTTTCCGTTTCACGACGACCAAAAAGAATCTCAGCCCTATTTTAGGACTCGACGGGTACCGGAACATCGTTGCAACCATGAAACAGGAGCACATAGAGCTCCCCATCGTTGCAATTGGAGGCATTACCTGCGATGACATACCGGCCATCATGCAAACCGGCGTGTCAGGCATCGCCCTGAGCGGAACGATCCTGCGTGCAGACTCTCCCGCAGAAGAAACTCACCGCATTCTGGAAGAAATCCGAAAATACAGAACGTATAAATAACTAAAACCTTACATAAATGGAAAAACTTATCATCGCCGGACGTGAATTCCATTCACGCCTGTTTTTAGGAACCGGAAAGTTCAACTCAAACGATCTGATGGAAAAAGCAATTCTGGCTTCAGATACAGAAATGGTGACTGTTGCCATGAAACGCATTGAACTGGAAAACAAAGAAGATGACATGTTGAAGCATATTCTTCATCCTCATATCCAGCTGCTGCCAAACACCAGCGGCGTACGCAATGCCGAGGAGCAATCTTGCAGCCACGATGGCCCGCGAAGTTCGGAACAAACTGGCTGAAACTGGAGATCCATCCGGATCCGCGCTATCTGCTCCCCGATTCTGTCGAGACACTGAAAGCTACGGAAAAGCTGGTTAAGATGGGATTCGTGGTACTTCCCTACTGCCAGGCCGATCCGACCTTGTGCAAACACCTGGAAGAAGCCGGAGCTGCAACCGTAATGCCTCTGGGTGCTCCTATCGGAACAAACAAAGGATTACAGACACGTGACTTCCTGCGCATCATCATCGAACAGGCAAACATTCCCGTCGTAGTCGATGCAGGAATCGGTGCACCCAGCCATGCAGCGGAAGCCATGGAAATGGGAGCGTCCGCTTGTCTGGTCAATACAGCCATTGCCGTTGCCGGCGATCCGGTAGCTATGGCCCAGGCTTCAAGGAAGCTGTGATCTCCGGACGCCGGGCTTATGAAGCCGGACTGGGAACCCAGGCTGACAGTTTCGTAGCAGAAGCCAGCTCTCCTCTGACAAGTTTTCTGAATGAATAATCCGCTGCATCTTTTCATGCAGCGCAAAAGAATAACCGTATGAACCAACGAATCAAATTTTCACGATCTGAAAAAGTATATATGCCGGGAACTTTATTTCCTGAAATCCGTGTTGCCATGCGCAAAGTGGAACAAGTTCCCAGCACCACCTTCGAGAACGGCGAGAAAGTCATTACTCCCAATCCCGACGTGTATATCTATGATACCAGCGGACCGTTCAGTGATCCGAATATTGAAGTAGACCTGAAAAAAGGTCTGCCCCGTCTGCGTGAAGAATGGATAGTCAAGCGCGGCGACGTAGAACAGCTTCCGGAAATCACCTCCGAATACGGACGGATGCGCCGCGACGACCATTCACTGGATCATCTGCGTTTCGAACACATTGCCTTGCCTTACCGGGCTAAAGCCGGAAAATGCTGTACGCAAATGTACTATGCCAAACAGGGCATCATTACGCCGGAAATGGAATATGTGGCTATCCGCGAGAACATGAACTGCCGCGAACTGGGTATTGAAACCTACATCACTCCGGAATTTGTCCGCCAGGAAATTGCAGAAGGCCGTGCCGTTCTGCCTGCCAACATCAATCATCCCGAAGCAGAACCGATGATCATCGGCCGGAACTTCCTGGTCAAGATCAATACCAATATCGGAAACTCTGCCACGACTTCAAGCATCGACGAAGAAGTGGAAAAGGCTGTCTGGAGCTGCAAATGGGGAGGCGATACCCTCATGGACCTTTCTACGGGTGAAAACATCCATGAAACTCGTGAATGGATCGTCCGCAACTGTCCGGTACCCGTAGGAACCGTACCTATCTATCAGGCGCTGGAAAAAGTAAACGGCAAGGTGGAAGACCTGACCTGGGAAATCTATCGCGATACGCTGATCGAGCAGTGCGAACAGGGAGTGGACTATTTTACGATCCATGCCGGAATCCGCCGTCACAACGTACATCTGGCCGACAAGCGCCTGTGCGGAATCGTGTCACGAGGCGGTTCCATCATGAGCAAATGGTGCCTGGTTCACGACCGCGAATCATTCCTGTATGAACATTTCGACGACATCTGTGACATCCTTGCCCAATACGACGTAGCCATTTCATTGGGCGACGGTCTCCGTCCGGGATGTATCCAGGATGCCAACGATGAGGCTCAGTTTGCCGAACTTGATACAATGGGCGAACTGGTTGTCCGTGCCTGGGCCAAGAATGTACAGGCCTTCATCGAAGGACCGGGCCATGTACCCTTGCACAAAATCAAGGAAAACATGGAACGCCAGATTGAAAAATGCCACAATGCACCGTTCTATACACTGGGTCCCCTCGTAACGGATATCGCTCCGGGCTACGATCACATTACCTCAGCCATCGGCGCAGCCCAGATCGGCTGGCTCGGTACAGCCATGCTCTGCTACGTTACTCCGAAAGAACATCTCGCCCTGCCGGACAAAGAAGACGTACGGGTAGGTGTCGTGACTTATAAGATTGCCGCTCATGCTGCCGACCTGGCCAAAGGACATCCCGGCGCACAGGTTCGCGACAATGCCCTGAGCAAGGCACGCTATGAATTCCGCTGGAAAGACCAGTTTGACCTTTCACTTGACTCCGAACGGGCTCAGACTTATTTCCGTGCCGGACGTCATCTCGATGGGGAATACTGTACCATGTGCGGCCCGAACTTCTGCGCCATGCGCCTGTCACACGACTTAAAGAAAAAAGAACAAAAAGACTAAGGAATAGAAAAACATGTTTAGCGAAGAATTAGAAAAAATATCCTGGGACGAAACGACGGAACGCATCCTGTCGAAGACAGACGCTGATGTACGCCGCGCCTTGGCTAAAGAACATTGCGATATAGATGACTTCATGGCACTGATCTCGCCTGCAGCAGAACCGTATCTGGAAACAATGGCCCGGCTGAGTCGCAAATATACCGAAGAACGTTTCGGACGGACTATCTCCATGTTCATTCCGCTTTATATCACCAACTCATGTACCAACTCATGTGTCTATTGCGGTTTCCACATCAGCAATCCCATGAAGCGTACCATTCTGACAGAAGAGGAAATCGAAAACGAATACAAGGCCATCAAGAAACTGGCTCCTTTTGAGAACCTGTTGCTTGTTACCGGAGAGAATCCGGCCAAGGCGGGGGTTCCTTACATTGCCCGGGCACTCGATCTGGCCAAACCTTATTTTTCCAATCTGAAGATTGAAGTCATGCCTCTGAAAACGGAAGAATATGCGGAACTGATCAAGCATGGAATGAATGGAGTAATCTGCTTCCAGGAAACTTATAACAAGGCACATTACAACATTTATCATCCGCGGGGCATGAAATCCAAATTCGAATGGCGTGTCAATGGTTTCGACCGGATGGGACAGGCCGGCGTACATTCCATCGGTATGGGTGTCCTGATCGGACTGGAAAAGGAATGGCGGACGGATATCACCATGATGGCCTATCACCTGCGTTACCTCCAGAAACATTACTGGAAGACCAAGTATAGCGTCAACTTCCCCCGTATGCGTCCTTCCGAAAACGGAGGTTTCCAGCCGAATGTCATCATGAGCGACCGGGAACTGGCTCAGGTTACATTCGCCATGCGAATATTTGATCACGACGTGGACATCTCCTATTCAACCCGTGAACCGGCCAACATCCGCGATCACATGGCAACATTAGGAGTAACCACCATGAGTGCCGAAAGCAAAACGGAGCCGGGCGGATATTACACCTATCCTCAGGCCCTGGAACAATTCCATGTCAGCGATGAACGCAAGGCTGTGGAAGTGGAGAAAGCCCTGAAGGCTCTGGGACGTGAACCTGTATGGAAGGATTGGGATGCTTCCTTCGATTTATTCAAGACCGTAGGATGAAGACAGAAAACATGGAGCGCTATAACCGGCAGATAATCCTTCCGGAAATCGGCAAGACCGGACAGGAGAAACTCAGCAAAGCCCGTGTACTGATTGTCGGCGTTGGGGGACTTGGTTCCCCCATCGCCCTCTATCTGGCAGGTGCGGGTGTTGGTACGATCGGACTGGTTGATGATGATGTCGTAAGCGAAAGCAACCTGCAGCGTCAGGTGCTTTATACAGAAGACGAAATCGGTCTCTCCAAAGCTTTACAGGCACAAAAGCGTCTGCAGGCCCTGAATCATGACATTCGGATCAATGCCTATCCCACACGGCTCACGAAGGAGAATGCCGCATCACTGATTGCCAACTATGACATCGTCGTGGACGGTTGTGATAATTTTACCACCCGATACATAATTAACGACGCATGTGCACTGGGGACGTCCTTATGTATATGGTGCAATTCTGGCTTTCGAAGGACAGGTATCCGTATTCAACTACCAGGGAGGCCCTGACTACCGTACCTTATATCCCGATGAAGAAGAAATGCTTGCCATGCCTGCCCCTTTCAAAGGAGTATTAGGAGTTACTCCGGGAGTAATCGGCTGCATGGAAGCCAACGAAGTCATGAAAATCATCGGGGGTTACGGAGAAGTATTAAGCGGGAAACTATGGCAAATTGATCTCCGCACCATGGAATCATACACAATAATGCTTTAAATTTAAAACAAATTATTACCTTTGCGGCTTAATTTGTGTTTACATGAAATTAATACTGATAACGACTCCCACGTATTTTGTGGAAGAAGACAAGATTCTGACCACTCTGTTTGATGAAGGGCTTGATATCCTTCATCTGCGTAAGCCCGACACTGCGCCGGTCTATGCGGAACGTCTGCTTACGCTCATTCCTGAAAAATATCACAAACGAATCGTCGTTCATGGGCATTTCTATCTGAAAAAAGAATATAACCTGAAAGGAATCCATCTGAACCGGAGAAATCCGGAACCTCCTGCCTGTTATTCCGGCCACATCAGCTGTTCCTGTCATTCACTGGAGGAAGTGAAACAATACAAACCGGGATGCGATTACGTATTCCTGAGTCCGATCTTTGACAGTATTTCCAAACAAGATTATAAGTCGGGCTATACAGCAGAAGAAATCCGGTCTGCTGTCAAGAACGGCATTATCGACCGCCGGGTCATTGCATTGGGAGGCATTGACGAAAATAATTTACTTCGCGTCAAGGATTTCGGATTCGGAGGTGCTGCCATCATGGGAACTCTCTGGAACAAATTTGATCCGGCCTACGACTACAATTATCAGGAACTGATCGCCCACTTCCGCAAATTAAAGCGGCTGGCCGACTAAGTCAGATACATTTTTTCAGGACAAAACTTGTCCGGCTTGAAGAAATGGCGTAACTTTGCATCATTATTAAGGAAATATATCTAATTACACAATGAGCGAAACATCACCTTTTAAAGTATTCTCGGGTACAAATTCGAGATACCTCGCAGAAAAAATCTGCAACAGCCTGGGTTGCCCGCTGGGTAACATGAACATCACACATTTTGCCGACGGCGAATTCGCAGTATCTTACGAAGAGTCTATCCGTGGACAACATGTATTCCTCGTACAGTCAACTTTCCCCAACTCAGACAATCTGATGGAATTGTTGCTGATGATCGATGCAGCAAAACGTGCTTCTGCAAAGAGCATTATCGCTGTCGTTCCTTATTTCGGTTGGGCACGTCAGGACCGTAAAGACAAACCGCGTGTTTCAATCGGTGCCAAACTGGTTGCAGACCTGCTGAGCGTAGCTGGTATCGACCGTCTGATCACAATGGATCTCCACGCAGATCAGATTCAGGGATTCTTCGATATTCCGGTTGACCACCTGTATGCTTCAGGTATCTTCGTTCCTTACATCCAGTCACTGAATCTGGAAAATCTGGTTATCGCTACTCCTGACGTAGGTGGTTCCAAGCGTGCCAGCACATACGCTAAATACCTGGATGTACCTTTGGTTCTGTGTCACAAGACTCGTGAAAAAGCAAATGTTGTTGCTTCCATGCAGATCATCGGTGACGTAAAAGACAAGAATGTAATTCTGATCGACGATATGGTAGATACAGCCGGTACCATCACCAAGGCTGCTGACATCATGAAAGAAGCCGGAGCTCTTTCTGTACGTGCCATTGCTTCTCACGGAGTAATGTCAGGTCCTGCATCTGAACGTGTACAGAACTCTCAGCTGGAAGAAATGGTATTTACCGACAGTATTCCTTACTCTAACCGTTGCGCTAAGGTTAAACAGCTGTCTATCGCTGACATGTTTGCTGAGACCATCCGCCGCGTGATGACTAACGAATCTATCAGCTCACAATACTTGATTTAAAAAATATTTTTACTAAGGCTGTATCAAAGAATGAGGTTAACTCTCTTTTTTCTTTGATACGGCCTTTTTTATAGATAGACTTTCCTTCCCCATCTTCTCTGCCTGCATGAAAATACTTTGGCTGGACCTGAACAGTTCATACGCACATTCTTCTTTGGCCCTTCCGGCTTTACACGCACAAGTTGCAGACAATCCCTCGGTTACCTGGGAAATCGTCTCCGCAACCATCAATGAAAATCCCGGCATGACAGCCGGAGAAGTTTACCGTCATCATCCTGATATTGTAGCAGCTACCTGCTGGTTGTTCAACCATGAGGTACTGATGCACATACTCTCACGCGTCAAAGCACTGTTGCCGCATTGCTGCATCACTTTAGGAGGACCGGAATTTCTGGGTGACAATGCAGCTTTCCTCCGGCGCAACCCATTTGTCAGTTGCGTGTTCCGGGGCGAAGGTGAAGAAGTCGTTCCCCAGTGGCTCCGCGTCTGGAATAAGCCGGATACATGGGAAGAGATCACCGGACTGTGCTATCTGGATAAAGACGGGAACTATCACGACAACGGTCTGGCACGTGTCGCAAACTTCCAGTCACTTACCCCACCCGAGTGCAGCAAGCTGTTCAACTGGAGCAAACCTTTCGTACAACTGGAGACAACCCGTGGCTGTTTCAACACCTGTGCCTTCTGCGTAAGCGGCGGAGAAAAACCGGTACGCAGTCTGCCCGTAGAAACAATCCGGGAACGGATTCAGACCATCCATGATCATGCATCCGGAACATCCGGGTTCTGGACCGCACCTTCAATTACAACAACCGGCACGCCCAGGCTTTACTCAATCTTTTCTGTGAGTTTCCTGATATACGGTTCCATCTGGAGATCCATCCCGCTCTGCTGACAGAGGAACTGAAAACGGCGCTTGCAAAGATGCCGGAGGGATTACTCCATCTGGAAGCCGGTATACAAAGTCTGCGCGAACCGGTACTTGCTGTCAGCAAGCGTATGGGGAAACTGAAAGATGCCCTGAGCGGACTCCGCTTCCTGTGCAGCCTTCCCAATATGGAAACCCACGCTGACCTGATTGCCGGACTTCCGCTTTACCGGCTGGAAGAGATCTTTGAGGACGTACGCACCTGCCGGTTATCCGGCCGGAGAAATTCAGCTGGAGTCCCTGAAACTCCTCCCGGGAACAGAAATGCGCCGAAGAGCCGAAGAACTCGGTATCCGATACTCCCCGATGCCTCCGTACGAAGTACTGGAAACCCGGGAAATCACAGCCGACGAACTCCAGACAGCCCGACAGTTATCCCGCCTGCTGGACGGATTCTATAACACACCGGCCTGGCAAGGCATCACCCGACAGTTCATTGTGGACCATGAAGATTTCCTGCATAAAATGCTGGATTACCTGATTGAGCTTCGGGTCATCGACCAGCCCCTGGGACTGGAACGACGGGGTATCATTCTTTATGAATTCTGCCAGAAGTATTATCCGGACTATACCTGTGCGGTCAGCCGGGCATGGATCGAAGCCGGAATGTCATTGAAGAAACAACCGGCTGAACGTGTACGGACCAAACATGTAACCCCTCCTGAGCAATGGACCGTCTGCTTCGGAACGTATCATGAAGGACTCCGGCTCTGCCTGCTGCCCGGCGAAAACAGCGGGATCACATATTGGTACGGATTCGAAACGGAGAATCAGGCAAGCAAACCTGTTTTTAAAGCAACTGCTCCATGAAAATACTTCACACAAGCGACTGGCATCTGGGACACGCTCTCTACAACTACGATCGCAGCGAGGAACAGATCTGCTTCCTCAACCAGCTGACCGGAATTGTACAGGAGGAACAACCGGATGTCATGGTGGTAAGCGGAGATATCTATCACTACTCTACTCCATCTGCTGCTACACAGAAAATGTACACTGACGGACTGCTACGTATTCATCAGGCCTGCCCGTCAATGACCATTGTCGTTACGGCGGGAAACCACGACAGCAGTTCCAAACTGGAGATAGACAGTAATCTGTGGGATCATTTCCGGGTAAAGGTTATCGGCCATATTGAACGTTGCGGCTCTGCGTGAATTGGGAAAAACAAATCATCACAATTCCCGGTCAGGACGGGAATCCTGTCGGATATATAGCAGCCATGCCCCATGTCTATCCGCAAAACTTTCCCATACTGAGTGACGACACGCCCCGGGAAGAACGGCAATCCAGATTCTTTCAGGCACTGCTGGATGAAACCGGAAAACAAAATACCCAGCAGCTTCCTGTTGTCCTCATGGCACATCTTTCAGTAGAAAGCAGTGACCGTACCGGTCAGGATGATTCAGCCGGAGGAATGGAATTCATTTCTCTATCCACACTCGGAAAAGGATACGATTACCTTGCTTTGGGACACATCCATTGCCCCCAAACCCTGAAAGGATCCGAGAATCATGCCCGCTATTGCGGTACACCGTTACCTGTCAGCTTTGATGAGACTTATCCGCATTCAGTCACCATCGTACAAATCCGGCATCAGGGAGAACAACCTGAAATCACCACCCGAAGTATCCGGAACCCATGGCCCCTGCTGACTATTCCTGACACTCCGGTTCCTTTCGATGAGGCTCTGAAAGCATTGGAGGCCTATCCTGACCACGAGCAAACCTATATCCGCCTGAATGTGCTGATCCGGGACTATCTGGCTCCTGACTGCAATGAAAAAGCTTCTGCCGCAACCCGGGGGAAAGCCTGCCGGTTCTGTTACATCAAATGTACCCGGGAACAACAGGAACAGGCTACACCCGAAACTGCCCTTACCATTCAGGAAGTAAAAGAAATGTCCCCGCTGGATATAGCCAAACGCTATTATCGGGAAGCAGAAGGAGAAGAAATGGACGAAGAACTCTGTACACTGATGCAGGAAGTCATCACTCAGGTCCACGCAAAAGATATCTGATCCCTGTTCATTTTAAACCATACCACCATGAAACTACAGAAACTGACCATCCGGAACCTTGCATCCATTGAAGATGCTGTCATTGATTTTGAGCACGGACCACTGGGAGAAGAATCCCTGTTCCTCATCTGCGGAGAAACCGGAGCCGGAAAAACGACCATTCTTGATTCGATCTGTCTGGCTCTCTACAACGAGACACCACGTATGGACCGGGCCGAAAATGAGCGTTATAAAGACGCAGCACAAACAGCTTCCGGCAAAAAAGAAGACATTGCCATCAATGACAACCGCCAGCTGATGCGAAGAAATACAGGTGAGGCCTGGTCAGAGCTGGAGTTTACAGGATCAAACGATATCCCCTACACAGCCCGCTGGTATGTAGCCCGTGCCCATCGGAAAGTCAGCGGTTCACTGCAAAGTGTCAAATGGACCCTGGAAAACCGAAAGACCGGTATCCAGCTTACCAAGATAGCAGAAATCAAAGCTGAAATACAGAAAGCCGTAGGACTGAGCTTTGAACAGTTCTGCCGCACCACTCTGCTCGCTCAGGGAGATTTTACCAAATTTCTCCAAAGTAAGGAAAGTGAGAAATCGGATATTCTGGAGAAACTGACAGGCACCGGCATCTATTCCCGTATCGGTGCTGAAATCTATGCGGCCAGCAAACAGAGACGTCTGGCTTACGAAACCCAGAAACAAAAACTGAACGGCATCCGTTTACTGACGGAAGAAGAAAAAGAAACCCTCCGGACTTCCATCCGGCAAAATCTGCAAGAAGCCACGGATTGTAAAAAACAGCTGGATACAGTTACTCAGAAACGCAACTGGCTGCAACGGAATAAAGAACTGAAAGAGGCCCGGCAACAACGGCAGCAGGAATGGGAAACCAGTCTGGCCGCCCTCAAAACAGATGAATACCGGCAACGGGAGCAGACACTGCGTGACTGGAATCTCTCTGCGGAAGCCCGCAATCAGCTTCAGACCTTCAATCATCTGACAGCACAGCAGATGGAACTTGAGAAAGAAACTTCCCGGATGGAAGCACAGTATCATATCCTATGCCAGGGACTTGCCGGCCTGCGGGAACAGCTCAATGACTTACAGGAAAAACAACAACAGACAAGCGGTTCCTGAAAGAAAAAGCAGAATATGCTCCGATGTTTGAAGAAGTCAGGGTATATTGGCCGACCTGAAAAACCTGATGGAAGCCGAACGGAAAGAACAGGAATATCGCCAGCAAGTAATAACATGGACAGCAGCCATTCCGCAGCTGGAAAAGAGCCTGATAAGCAAGGAAAAGGATTTACAAGAAAAGGATCAGGCAAGTGCTGCTCTCCAGAAAGAGATAGACCAACAGACTAAAAGCTGGGAAGCATTTAATACCCCCAGACTGCAGTCACAGAAATCAGATTTAGAGAAAAGAAAAGAAGGACTGGTCTCTTTACTCAACGAACTGACTCTGCTCCGGGAAAAGCAGATAAGCCTGAATACCTTACAGGAAACCGAACAAAAAATTTCAACCAACTGATCACGGTACAACAGGAACAGGAAAATCTTCAGACCACTTTCAACCAGACCAAACAGCGCTATGAAGAAACGGA